>OGLI01001006.1_pt1 | contig 20076 bp, 16 predicted proteins | sample 1572661 | NCBI WGS metagenome assembly OGLI01 (sample SAMEA2581901, study PRJEB24529) | metagenome | biome: Human gut stool | place: China | collected 2011 | reverse complement strand
GATCGCCCAGCGGCAGCTCGTTGCCCATGGTGTACAGGCTGTACAGCAGGCTGTGGGTGTGGCGTTTCTCGCTGGCGGCAACAGCCTCCTCGGACAGGCCGGAGTGTTTGGCTGCCATGGTGATCAGCTCCTTGTCGTAGAGCTTGATGCCCAGAGCATTTGCAACATCCTCTGCGATGTAGTTGCCGCCGGTGCAGTACTCACGGCCAATGGTGATGATCGTCTTTGCCATAATGTGTTCCTCCTATGTAACAGTTTTTATCCCCGGAAAGCGTTTGGCGGGGGCGGGCCTAGCGGCCCGGCTGCCCGGTGCTCTGGGGGTCATTCTGAGGTGCGGCAGGCGGTGCTGCCGGGGGTCTGGGCGGCGCGGGCAGGCGGACTTCCGCGACCCGCATCCGGCCGGTCTGGTCTACGGCGTAAACGCTGCACCGCCCGCCTGCGGCCAGCTGTTCGGGCGGGAAGCACAGGCCTCCGTCCGGGGTGCGCTCCATCCGGCGGAACGTCCGGTGCGCCGTGGTGGCATGGGCGATGCCGTCGTGCAGGGTGTAGGCGGTCCAGCCGGAGAAATCATCCGGCAGCGGGTCGCGCTGGCCCCGCTGCTCGAAGTAATAGCAGCGGCCATCCTCGCTGCGGGCCAGGTCGCAGCGGACGCGGTTGGGCAGGTCGGCGGCTGCATCTCTGGGCTTGCGCCGCAGGGCGATGGCCCGGCCTGTGAAGTAGCGCAGGAAATCCGACAGCGCCATGGTGCAGTTGACGGAGCCGTCGCTGTCGGCGGTGGGGTCGTTGAGCAGGACATAATCGGCCATCACGGCGTCGTCGTGGCCAAAGCCCCGCAGCCCCATCCAGATGCCCACCGGGTCACGCTGGCCCCGGATGCGGCGCTCGACCCGGACGGCAACGGGGCAGTCGTCGTGGATCTGGGTGCGCAGGTCCTGCAGGTCCATCCAGGCCTGCCAGCAGGGAAAGCCACAGCAGCCCGCGGCAGCCGCTGCAAAGGCGGCGTTGCCGGTGCTCCGGGTGGCGTTGTCCTCCATGGCGTAGGCCACCTCTTCGGGCAGGATGTCCTCGCCCCAGCGGTTCATCAGAGCCGCCATGACGAGGGGCAGGTCCATCTCCCGGCCAAAGCTGGGGTCGTGGGCAGAGAAGCAGTATTCCGGCAGATAGAGCCGCCGGTTCAGCGGCCGGCCCTCGTGTTTTTCCCAGGTCAGGGGGCGGACGGCGGCGGCCAGAAGCCGCACAGCGGGGGTGGATTTGTCGTCGTTGGTCGAGAGGTTGACCTGCAATTGGATGCCGGTGCCGCCGCCCGGCGTGGCCACGGTGACGGTGTCCCCCAGCAGGAAGATCATCCCGTCCTCGCTCTGGGCGTTGATGCTGCAGCGGGGGTAATCCGGGGCCCACTTGCCAAAGCTCATCCAGCCGGTCCAGGTGTTCCCGGCATAGACCCGGCAGCGCACCTCCACCATCGTGTTATGAGGGGCGCTGGCGTTCCAGCTGACGTTCAGGTTGCAGAAAGCCGGCATCGCGAACTCCGGCGTGGTGTAGCTGCCGTAGGGCAGATACCGCCCGGCGGAGCTGTCCAGCACCAAAGCGCCGCTTTCCAGCGCAACATTGTCCAGCGCGCCGCGGGAGAAGGTCTCGGTGCCCTGCAACACGAGGTTATTTCGTTGTTCCATCGCACGGTTCTCCTTTGCGCATCGGTGAAAGATCAGTGTTCGGTGCCGTCCGGCTCGTCTTCGCCGTATTCCTCCCGGAGGGCAGCGTCCAGCGCGGCGTCGTGCAGTTTCTGGAGGCTCTCCTCGATGTGGAAGACGCGGTTCACGTCGCCGTAGACGATCTGGCAGCAGACCTCGGTCTGGAACCAGAAGCCGAAGATGAGCATCAGGAAGATGCCCAGCGGCATGCACAGGATGACGACGCCCCAGAACAGGATGGTCACGATGGCGGACGCCAGCGCATGGGGCAGGAAGGCGATCATGCAGTTCAGGCAGTTCTTCAGCGTCTGGTGGAAGGGCTGGTCCAGCAGGACCACCTGCGGCCACAGGTAGGCGAACAGCATGTGGAACAGCACCAGGTTCAGCACCGTGGCCACCCACATGGGCAGGCCGACGTTGGTGCCGTGGTACAGCATGTTGAAGCAGAAATAGACGAGGAAGATCTGGATGGTGATGACGGTGCAGTAGACGATGCCGGGCAGGATGGCGGCTTTGAAGTTCCGCTTGAACGCGCGGCGGTAGGTGGTCCACCAGTAACCCGCTTCATCGCGCAGGGCGCGGAGCACGGTGTCGTACATGCCCGCCAGTGCGGGGCCGGCCAGGATGCCGCCCGCAATGGCGCTGACCACCATGACGGTGAGGTTGTTCATCAGAAAACCGACATACACCAGGCAGATGACCGGCAGAAAGCCGATGCAGGTGAGCAGATTGGCCAGGAACATGCCGGACATGTCGCGCCCGACCAGCTCAAAAAAGCGGCCGATGCCCGTTTTGCGGGGGGTGTCCTTCTCGACGCCCGGCCCGGCCTTGCGGAAATCATTTGCAGAAGGAAAAAGACCCATTTTGTTTCGAACCCTTTCTGGTTTGGCACGGTGCCGCAGGGCAGAAGGAAAAGGAACTGCCCATTGTGCTACCTTTCTTTCTATAAATATACCCGGATTTTGTGAATTTTGCAAGCCATCCGGCCCTTCATTTGTAAAAAAAGTGTTTCGGCTCCCATTTTCGCCCAAAGTGTGGTACAATGAAACAGGCTTTTCAGGCCAGAAGGAGGAACGTATCATGAGCATTCTTCGCACGATCGCGATGTTTGTATATCTGTTTGGCTATATGATCGTCCACTACGGTGTGCTCCGCCGGGCCGAGCGCGCCCTCGCCGCCGGGGACATGGATACCGTGGAGCAGATCATCAACAAGCATATCCCGCACTGGAGCCGGGGCATCCTGAAAGTGACCGGCGCACGGCTGGTGGTGGAAGGGCAGGAGAACATCCCAAAGGACGGCCCATGCGTTTTCGTGGGCAACCACCGCAGCTACTACGACATCCCGCTGCTTCTGGTGGCGCTGGATGCGCCCCACGGCATCCTGGCGAAAGAGGAGCTGGAAAAGATCCCTCTGCTCAACCGCTGGATGAAGCTGCTGGGCTGCGTTTTCGTCAAGCGCGACGACATCCGCGCGTCCGTCAAGGCGCTGAACGATGCCACGGCCATCGTGGAGAGCGGCAAGAGCTTCGTCATCTTCCCCGAAGGCACCCGCTATAAGGGCGAAGAGGGCGGCGCAGGCGAGTTCAAGGCCGGTGCGTTCCGCATCGCCATCAAGACCGGTGCCCCGGTGGTGCCGGTGGCCATCTCCGGTGCCCGCGGCCTGTTTGAGGCCCACGGCAACCGTGCGACTCCCGGTTCCATCCACATCCGCATCCTGCCGCCCATCCAGACGGTCGGCATGAGCAAGGCAGAGCAGAAACAGCTGCCCGAAGCCGTCCGCCAGACCATCCTCGCACAGCTTTAAGGAGAACTATGGCAAGCTATCGTTACGAACGCGACATCCAGCCCGGCGACCTCAAACCCCGCCGGGAAAAACAGTATACCCGGAAAGAACGCTGGGCCAACTGGTGGGATTATAACCTGAAGTGGGTGATCCTCATCGGCATCGCCGTGGCCTTTGTGGCGTACAACTTCATCGGGCAGTATTTTTTTACCACCAAGGCCGACTACAATGTGGCCGTGGTGGCTCCCTACTACCTGCCGGAGGATACCGTGAACGCACTCCAGACCCAGCTTGCCCAATTCGGCGAAGACCGGAACGGCGACGGCAAGGTGGTCGTGACCCTGAACGTCTATACGCTGGACTATTCCGACGAGGAGACCCAGACCGAGAGCGCAGCCTACCTGACCATGGCGGGCACCACCAAGCTGGCCGCCGATGTGCAGGGCGGTCTGAGCGCGGTCTTCCTGCTGTACGACCCGGCGGGCTTTGAAGAGAGCACCGGTACCCTGCGCTACCTCGACGGCAGCCTGCCTGAACCCGGCAGCGACGGCGACTGGTGGAACATGGTCTACCGGTGGACCGACTGCCCCGCCCTGACCGGGCTGGACCTCGGTGAATACCAGGCCGATACCACCCACGCTCAGTGCGGCGACAGCCAGGAATACATGGCGCAGTTCTACGTCGGGATGCGCGGTGCCTGGAACTCCGGCACCGCCGACAACCTCAAGGGCGGCGAAGCGTTCTGGCAGGCGCTGACTGCCGGGGCCGTCTCCACCGCCAGTGCGGAGGACTGACGCCATGCGGTTCCGCCTGATCAAGCGGGAGGTCGGTGCCCCCCGCCGCCTGCCCGCCACGCCGCCCCCGGAGCCAAAACGCGCCCCGCCCCGCGCCGCCGACCTCGACAACCCCTATGGCCGGTATTACGGGAAGGCGCGGAGCCGGGAAGACCTGCGAAAATGACCCGACAGAAGAGTCTCATCCGCCCGATGGCAGATGAGACTCTTTCGTTTTTCCAAAGCAAAATCTGAAAAAAACTCTGCACAGAACCGGGGCGGGGTTTGTTGTTTCTGTGTCCGGGTTATGGTATACTCATTCCGTATCATCTCCGGTATCATGAAAACAAAGGATGTGGAACCCATGGACGCACTGGACAAAGCCCGCCGGGAGATCGACACGGTGGACGCTGCGCTGGCCGCGCTGTTCGAGCGGCGGATGGCGGCTGTGCTGGCGGTCGCCGAATACAAAAAGGCCCACGGCCTGCCGATCTTCGATGCCGCGCGGGAAGCCGTGGTGCTGGACAAGGCCGAAGCGCGCATTCAGGACCCCGCCCTGCGCCCCTATTACCGCGACCACGTACAACACATGATGGATGTGGCCAAGCAGTACGAGGCCGAGGTGCTGGGCCGGAACCGCGCCGCCTATCAGGGCGTGGAGGGAGCCTTTGCGCACATCGCGCTCAAGGCGCTCTTCCCCCATGCGGAGGCGGTCAGCTACCCCACCTGGGACGAGGTCTTCGACGCGGTGGAACGCGGCGATGCTGCCCATGGCGTGGTCCCCTTTGAGAACAGCCACGCGGGCGATGTGTCCGCCGTGCTGGATCTGTGCTACAACCACCCCGCCCTGTGGGTCGTGGATGTGTACGACCTGCCCATCTCGCAGAACCTGCTGGTCCTGCCCGGCACACCGCTGAGCGAGCTGAAGCATGTATACAGCCACCAGCAGGCCATTGCCCAGAGCGAGACCTTCTTAAAACAGTTCCGCCTGCCGGCCACGGCCATGCCCAACACGGCCATGGCGGCCAAGTTCGTGGCCGAGAGCGGCGACCGGACGCAGGCGGCCATCGCCAGCGTGGAAACGGCGGCGCTGTACGGGCTGGAAGTTCTGGTGCCCAGCATCAACACCGATGGCGACAACACCACCCGGTTCATCGTCCTCAGCCGCGAAAAGCCCACCGCGGGCAACCGCTTCTCGCTGCTGTTCACGGTGGACAACAAGCCCGGCAAGCTGGCCGAGGTCATCCAGATCATCGGTGCCAGCGGCTACGATATGGAGTCCATCAAGAGCCGCCCGCTGCCCCATGTCCCCTTCGATTACTATTTTTACGTTGAGCTGGTGGGCGACCCCACCGCCGAAGAGACCGCCGCGCTGCTGCGCGCGCTGAACCATGTCTGCCGCACGGTACGGCTGTTAGGAGTGTACAACAAATGAGCGATTTTATCGGAACCAAGCTCACCATGAATCTGGGCGAGCGCAGTTATGACATCATCCTGAAGAACGGCGCACTGGAGAACCTGTACCAGTTCGCCCGGCTGGACCGCAGGGTGGCCGTCGTCACCGACAGCGGCGTCCCGGCCCAGTATGCCCAGCGGGTGGCCGACCAGTGCCGCGAGGCCCGGATCATCACGGTGCCCCAGGGCGAGGCCAGCAAGAGCTTCAAGATCCTGGAGAGCGTTTTACAGCAGATGCTCGATTTCAACATGGGCCGCGGCGACCTGGTCGTGGCGGTGGGCGGCGGCGTTGTGGGCGACCTGGCCGGATTTGCCGCTTCCATCTATATGCGGGGCATCGACTTCATCAACTGCCCCACCACCACGCTCTCGATGATCGATTCCTCCATCGGCGGCAAGACGGCGGTGGATCTGGGCGATACCAAGAACATCGTGGGTGCCTTCTGGCAGCCGAAACTGGTCATCGTGGACCCGGATACGCTGGCCACGCTCCCCCGCCGCCACTACATCAACGGCCTGGCCGAGGCGGTCAAGGCCAGCCTGCTGGCCGACCCGGAGCTGTTCGGCATCTTTGAAAAGGGCGACATCGACGGCCAGATCAACGAGATCATCTACCGCAGCCTGCGGTTCAAGAAAAACATCGTCGAGCAGGATGAGACCGAGCGCGGGATGCGCAAGGCCCTCAACTTCGGCCACACCATCGGCCACGGCATCGAGGCCGTCAAGGGCATCAAGGGCCGCCGCACCGTGGGCCTGTTCCACGGCGAGTGCGTGGCGCTGGGGATGCTGCCCATGATCGAATCCAAGGCGCTGCAAAAGCGGGTGCGGGCGGTCTACCGCCGCCTGGGCCTGCCCCTGCGCACCACCTACAACAAAGAAAAGGTGCTGGCCGAGATGCTGCACGACAAAAAGGCGCAGGGCGGTCAGATCACCATCATCAAGGTGCCGGGTCTGGGCTGCTGGCGCGCTGAGACCATCCCGGTGGAGGGCCTGCGCCCCCTGCTGGGCATGGAGGAATGACCATGAAGAACACGTTCGGGTCTGCCCTCTCCCTGACCATCTTCGGCGAGAGCCATGGCCGCGCCATCGGCGCCGTGCTGGACGGCATGGCGGCGGGGGTGCCGGTGGATGAGGCGTTCCTCGCCGCCTGCATGGACAAGCGCCGGGCGCGGGGCGACGGCCTGTCCACCCCCCGCGTGGAGGCGGACCAGGTGCAGCTCCTCTCCGGCGTTGTGAACGGCCGGACGACCGGCACCGCCATCGCCCTGATGATCGAGAACCAGAACACCCGCAGCGGCGACTATGCCAAGACCGCCGACCTGCTCCGCCCCGGCCATGCGGATTACACAGCCTATGCCAAATACCACGGCTTTCAGGATGCGCGGGGCGGCGGACACTTTTCCGGCCGCATCACGGCGGCGCTGGTGGCGGGCGGTGCGGTGGTGCTGGGTGCCCTCGACCGGGCCGGCATCAACATCGTGACCCACATCGGGCGGTGCGCGGGCGTTGCGGACACCCCCTTTGCGCTGGATGACCCGGCGGCACTGGGGGCGCAGGCCGAAGCGCTGCTGAGCCGGGGCGATGGCTTCGCCCTGCTGAACGGAGAAGCCGAAGAGCCGATGAAAGCGGCCATCCGCGCCGCAGGCAGCGCAGGCGACAGTGTGGGCGGTACGCTGGAGACCGCCATCCTTGGCCTGCCCGCAGGCGTCGGCGAACCCTATTTTGACAGCATGGAAAGCGAGCTGGCCCACATGGCCTTCTCGGTCCCGGCCGTCAAGGGCATTGAGTTCGGCACCGGCTTCGGCTTCGCCGACCTGAAGGGCAGCGAGGCGAACGATGCCTTCCGGATGCAGAGGGGCCGCGTCGTGACGACCACCAACCACAACGCGGGCCTGAACGGCGGCATCTCCAACGGGATGCCGGTCGTCTTCCGCACCGTGGTCAAGCCCACGCCCAGCATCTACAAACCACAGGATACCGTGGATTACGTTGCAAAACAGAACGCGGAACTTTCCATCCAGGGCCGTCACGACCCCTGCATCGTGCCCCGTGCGGCCATCGTGCAGACCTGCGCGGCGGCGCTGGCCGTCGGCGACCTGCTGACCGCGAAGTACGGCATGGCCTGGATGGAACAGCCCACCGCTTACCGCAAGGAGGAGCTGTAAATGGAATACGGACTCATCGGCTCCAAACTGGGGCACTCGTACTCGAAGATCATCCACGAGATGCTCTGCGGCTACCGGTACGACCTGTGCCCGCTGCCCACCGAGGAGGAGGCGCGGGCCTTCCTGACCCGGCGGGCCTTCAAGGCGATCAATGTGACCATCCCGTATAAGCGGCTGGTCATGGAATCCTGCTCCTACATCGACCCGCGCGCCAAGGCCATCGGGGCCGTGAACACGGTCGTGAACCGGAACGGCCTGCTCTACGGCTACAACACCGACTATCTCGGCTTTGCCTACCTAGCCGATGCCCACGGCGTGGAGTTCGCGGGCCGGACCGTCCTTATCCTGGGCACCGGCGGCACCCACAACACCACGAGCGCCGTGGCAAAAGATAAGGGCGCGGCCAGAGTGCTGACCGTCAGTCGGCATCCGGACCCCGAAAAGGGCGAGCTTTCCTATGCGGAAGCCGTCCACAGCGGGGCCGACATTGTCATCAACACCACCCCGGCGGGTATGTACCCGAACGTGGGGGTCTGCCATCTGGATGTGGCCGCGATGCCGGGGCTGGAAGCCGTCCTCGATGTGGTCTACAATCCGGACAAAACGGAACTGATCCTGCGCGCCGAGGAGGCGGGTGTGCCGGTGGCCGTGGGCGGCCTCGAAATGCTGGTGGCCCAGGCCGTGTATGCGGCGGAATACTTCCTGGACCGCAAGTTTGACGATGCCCCGGCCGAGATCCGCGCCATCACCGCCCAGCTCCGGAAAGAGCAGCTGAACGTGGCGCTCATCGGGATGCCCTCCTGCGGCAAAACGACCATCGGCCGTGCGCTGGCCGACCGGCTGGGCAAGCGGTTCGTGGACCTGGATGAGGAGATCGTCCGGGCCGCGGGCCGCAGCATCCCGGACCTCTTCGCCGCCGAGGGCGAGGACGGATTCCGGGCACGGGAGGCCGAGCAGACCGCCCGCTTTGCCAGAGAGGGCCGTCAGGTGCTCTCCTGCGGGGGCGGAGTCGTCAAGCGGCCCGAAAACCTGCGGGCCCTGCGGCAGAACGGCGTGGTTCTCTTCATCGACCGCCCGCTGGACGCCCTGACCGTGGGCGGCGGGCGTCCGCTTTCCACCAGCGCCGAGGCGCTGAAGACCATGGAAGCCCAGCGCCGCCCGCTCTATCTGGCCGCAGCCGATGCGGTCATCCCGAACGAAACGACCGTTGCAGACGCCGTTGCGGCGGCACTGGAGGCATTGGATGCGATTTTTATTCATTAACGGCCCAAACGTCAACATCACCCGCTTTACCGAGCCCGGTGTAGAGGGCGAAGTGGACTACAACGGCCTGCTGGATTATCTGGACGTCTGCTGCCAGCAGATGGGCATCGAGCCGGATTTCTTCCAGTCCAACCATGAGGGCGATATCATCGATGAGATCCAGTCGGCCGCAGGCCGCGCCGACGGCATCATCCTCAATCCGGGCGGCTATGCCTATTACAGCGTGGCCATTCTGGAAGCGCTGCAGCTCTGCGGTGTGCCCGCCGTGGAGGTGCTCATGAGCGAACCCAGCGGCCGGGAGCCGTTCCGGAACACGGACGTCGTCTCGTTCGGCTGTCAGGGCCGCTTTGTGGGCGAGGGCATCGGCGGCTATCTCCACGCATGCAGTTATCTGGTGCAGCTGCTCCGGCTGGACGGCGGCGCACAATCGCATATGGTGCAGTAAAGAAACCTCTCAGTCGGGCTTACGCCCGCCAGCTCCCCTGATAGGGGAGCCTCTGGCGAGTCGGTGAGGACTGTGCTGAACGAGCGAAGTTTTTTGCTTCCGGAAACGGCCGGGCTCCGCTGCCGAGATTCACAGCAGCAGTACAAATGCCGTTGCCAAAGAGGACAGGGCCCGCTGCTTTGCGCCCCATCGGGCCTACGCGGACAGCAGGGCTTGCCCGGCCTGCCAAGGGCTCCCCTAATAGGGGAGCTGTCTGCGAAGCAGACTGAGAGGTTGACACGTTGATAAAAGGGAAAGGAATGCAAGAAGATGATCATTTCGACGAAAAAAGGCACCCCGAAGGAAGAACTGGAAAAGATCGTGGACCGCTTTGAAAAGCAGGGCCTCGATGTCACCCTGATCACCGGCAAGGACTACAACGTCTTCGGTCTGGTGGGCGACACCACCAAGATCGACGAGCGCGATGTGCTCGCCAACCCCTGGATCGACAACGTGACCCGTGTGTCGGCCCCGTATAAGCGCGCCAACCGCCTGTTCCATCCCGCCGACTCGGTCATCGACTGCGGCGGCGTCCGGATCGGCGGCCGGGAGAAGATCGCCGTCATGGCCGGCCCGTGCAGCATCGAGAGCGAGGAACAGGCCCTGCGCATCGCCCAGAGCGTCAAGGCCGGCGGTGCTGCCCTCTTCCGCGGCGGTGCCTACAAGCCCCGCACCTCTCCCTACTCCTTCCAGGGTCTGGAGACCGAGGGCATCCTCGACATGGTCAAGGCCCGCGAAGCCACCGGCCTGCCCATCGTCTCCGAGCTGATGAGCGAAGACCGCATCCCGGAGTTTGAAGAGTACGTCGATGTCGTGCAGATCGGTGCCCGCAACATGCAGAATTTCCAGCTGCTCAAGGCGGTGGGCAAGATGCACAAGCCGGTCCTGCTCAAGCGCGGCCTGTGCAACACCATCGAGGAGTGGATCATGAGCGCCGAGTACATCATGGCCGGCGGCAACGAGCAGGTCATCCTCTGCGAGCGCGGCATCCGCACGTTTGAAAAGTATACCCGCAACACGCTGGACCTTTCCGCCGTGCCCATCATCCACGAAAAGACCCATCTGCCCGTCATCGTGGACCCCAGCCACGCCACCGGCAAGGCCAACCTCGTGGAGCCGATGATGATCGCTGCGGTGGCCGCCGGTGCCGACGGTCTGGAAGTGGAGGTCCACTACGACCCCCGCCACGCATGGAGCGACGGTGCCCAGTGCCTGACCCCGGACAGCTTTGCTCAGGCCATGGCCAAGTGCCGCCAGGTCGCATGGGCCATCGGGCGGGAGATGTGACCCTCTCAGGCCCCAGCTCTCCCGCAGGGAGAGCGTTTGGCAGAACGGGCAGAAGGAGGGCTGCAAATGCAGATCACGATCCAACCAGACAGAAACATTGATGGGATCATTATGGCTCCGCCCAGCAAGAGCATGGCGCACCGGGCCGTGCTCTGTGCGGCGCTGGCAAAGGGCACTTCACACATCCGGAATCTGGAGTTCAGCAAGGATATCGCCGCCACCCTCGCGGCGGCGGGCCAGCTCTGCGCCCGCGTCACCACCGGCGGGAACGATGCAGTGGTGGAGGGACTGGGCCGCTTTCTGCCCGTAAAAGCCCCGGTGGACTGCTGCGAGAGCGGCAGCACCCTGCGCTTCCTCATCCCGCTGGCCAGCCTCACCGGTCAGGAAGTGACCTTTGTGGGCCGCGGGCGGCTGATGGAGCGGCCCCAGTCGGTGTATGAAGCGCTGTACCGGGAGCAGGGCCTCCGCTTTGTGCAGAGTCCTTCCGGCCTGACCGTGGAAGGGGCGCTCTCCAGCGGGGACTATAGGCTGGCGGGCAATGTGTCCAGCCAGTTCATCAGCGGGCTGCTGTTCGCCCTGCCGCTGCTGGGCGGCACCAGCACCCTTCACCTGCTCCCGCCGGTGGAGAGCCGCAGCTACATCGACATGACCCGGTCCGTTCAGGCGGCGTTCGGCGTCACGAGCCGGTGGGTGGACGAAACGACGCTGGAGATCCCCGGCGGGCAGGCATACCGCCCCTGTGACTACACCGTCGAGGGCGATTACAGCCAGGCGGCCTTCCCGGCGGTGCTGGGGGCTGTCACCGGCGGCATCACGCTGACCGGTCTGGCCGAACCGACCTTGCAGGGTGACGCGGCCATTCTGGACATCCTGCGCCGGTGCGGGGCCGACTTCTCCCGCACCAAACAGGGCATCGTCTTCCGGAAAGCGCCGCTCCACGGCACGGACATCGACCTGGCCGACTGCCCCGACCTCGGCCCGGTGCTGATGGTGCTGGGCCTGTTCTGCGAGGGGCAGACGGTCATCCGGAACGCGGAACGCCTCCGCATCAAGGAGAGCGACCGCATCGAGGCCATGGAAACAGAGCTGCGCAAATGCGGCGGGGTGCTGTCCAGCGCGGGCGGCACCATCACCATCGAGGGCTGTGCCGGGGCGCTCCATGCGCCGGAGGGCGTCCTCTCCGGCCACAACGACCACCGGGTCGTCATGAGCCTGTCGGTGCTGGCACTGGCGGCGGGGCTGCGGCTGCCCATCGACGGCGCCGAGGCCGTCACGAAGAGCTGGCCGAATTTCTTTACAGCCATCAAGCCATTGGGCGCGGAGGTAGAAGATGTTGGATAAAACGAAACGTTATCTCGTGGTGGGCCTTGGCCTGCTGGGCGGCAAATATGCGCTGGAACTCTCCAAAGCCGGGTTCCATGTGGACGGCATCAACCGCAGCGAGGGCCACTTGCAGTTCGCGCTCGACCATGGCTACATCGAGCGGGGCAAAACCCACGATTTTGAAGACCTTGTCCGGGAGGCCGACCACATCATCTTCGGTCTCTACCCCACGGCCCTCATCGAGTGGTTCCGGACGTACGGCCCGCTCCTCAAGCCCGGCTGCATCTTCACGGATGTGTCCGGCGTCAAGACCGGCCTGGTGGAGCCGGTGCAGGCCCTCTGCCCGGCGGGGGTCGAGTTCATCGCCAGCCACCCGATGGCAGGCCGCGAGACCTCCAGCGTGGAACACGCCGCCGAGGTGAATTTTGCCCCGGCGAACTTCATCATCACCCCGACCGGGAAGAATACCCCGGAGGCCATCGCCTGGGTCCGAGAGCTGGCCGAGGTGCTGGGCTTCAAACACATCTGCACCCTGACCGTGCAGGAGCATGACCGGATGGTCGGCTATGTCAGCCAGCTGTGCCATGCCATCGCCGTCAGCCTGATGTGCGCCAACGACAACACCTCGCTGTGCGAGTACACGGGCGACTCCTTCCGGGATCTGACCCGCATCGCACGCATCAACGACAAAATGTGGGCAGAACTGTTTCTCTGGAACAGGGACAACCTCATCTCGGAGATCGACCAGTTCGACGCCGCGCTCGGCGCACTGCGCAGTGCGCTGGCGGCGGGCGACCGCGAAAAGCTCGAAGAGATGTTCCGCCTTTCCACCCAGCGCCGTGCGGCGTTCGACAAGAAGCTCCCCGAATGAGGTGAACCTATGCCCAAGCAGGAAGGCCAGAAATCCAAACTGTTGGCGCTTTTGCGCATCTTTGAGACACAGACCGACGAAAATCACCTGCTGAACGTGCCCCAGCTGGTGGGGCTGCTGGAACAGCAGGGCATCCTCTGCGAGCGCAAGAGCGTGTACAGCGACATCGACGCGCTGAACACACTGGGGTACGACATCCAGCTCCGGCGGGGCCGGGGCGGCGGCTATTTTCTGGCCAGCCGCACCTTTGACCTGGCCGAGCTGAAGCTGCTGGTGGACGCCGTGCAGGCAAGCCGGGTGGTGTCCAGCGCCACGAGCCGCCGCCTGATCCGGAAGCTGGAAAAGCTCTGCTCCAATTACGAGGGCAGCCAGCTGCAGCGTCAGGTCTACGTGGACGGCCGCCCCAAGACCGACAGCAGGAGCCTGCTGTACAGCATCGACGCACTGCACGAGGCCATCAACACCGGCCGGATGGTGGAGTTCCACTACAAAAAAGTGGGCCGGCCCGAAAAGCGGGTCATCAGCCCATGGCAGATGGCGTGGGAGAACGGCTGCTATTACCTCATCGCCTATCAGGACGAAAAGGAGCCGGTGGGCATCCGCCACTACCGGGTGGACCGGATGTCCGGCGTCCGGGTGCTGGAGCTGCCCCGCCGCGGCCGGGAGCAGTTTGCTGATTTCGATCTGCCCGCCTACCTGCGCAAGCACTTCAGCATGTACGGCGGCCCCGAACGGCGCGTGACCCTGCGCTGCACAGCCGACCTCGAAAGCGCCATGCGGGAGCGGTTCGGCGCTTCGCCGACCTTCCTGCCGGAGGAGGACGAGCGCTTCCACTTTGATGTGCCCATCTGTGTCAGCGAGCCGTTCTACGGCTGGGTGGCGGGCTTTGGCGGCAAGGTGGAAGTCCTTGCGCCCGAAGACGTCCGCACCGGGATGCAGGCGCTGGCCGAACAGCTGGCGGAAGAGCATCGCTGAACAAAAAAAAACGGACCGTTTCAGCGGTCCGTTTTTTGCGTGGTTCTGCAATTATTCGTCCAATTCCAGATCGCTCGGCAGGAGCACATCCAGCGCGGCGGCGGGTTCGGCGACGAGGCGGCGGCTCTGGTGGAAGATGGCCTTTTCGAGGGTGTTGCGGGCCAGACGGCCGTTGCCGGCGGTGCGGGCGTCGTCGGCCTGACGGCGGGCGTAGTAGTTCCGCAGCGGCTCTTCGCAGGCCTCCGAGAGGGTGTAGCCCTTGTTTTTTGCAAGGACGTGGGTGATCTGCAGCAGCTCGTCGGCAGTGTAGTCCGGGAACTCGATCTTGTTGGGGAAGCGGCTGGCCAGACCACTGTTGGCGGTGAGAAAGGTCTCCATCTCTCTGGTGTATCCGGCCAGAATGACCACAAGCTCGTCACGGTGGTCTTCCATCCCTTTGACGAGGGTATCAATGGCTTCGAGGCCGAAGCTGTCCTGCTCGCCGCGGTAGAGGCTGTAGGCCTCGTCGATGAAGAGGACGCCGCCGAGGGCACTCTCGATGACGCTGTTGGTCAGCGGTGCGGTGTGGCCGGTGTAGCGGCCCACGAGGTCGCCGCGGCCCACCTCCACCAGCTGCCCGCCCTTGAGCGCCCCGATGGCCTTGAGGTACTTGGCCACCAGCCGGGCGATGGTGGTCTTGCCGGTGCCGGGGTTGCCGGTGAAGATCATATGCATGGACAGGCTGGCCGTCTTGAACCCGGCGGCGGCGCGGCGCTGCTGCACCTGCAGGTTGTCTGCCAGACCGAACACATAGTCCTTGACTGGGGCAAGGCCCACCAGCGCGTCCAGCTCGGCGCGGATCTCGTCCACAGCACCGGTGTACTCCGTCGGCAGCAGGCTGAACAGGTCTGCCGGGGCGGCCCCGTTCAGGGCAAACTGCAGCCCCTCCGGCACGGCAGTCAGGGCCACGGTGCCGGTAAGGGCCGTATCGGTCTGCAGGCAGTATTCACTCAGGGCGCGGAAGATGCGGTCGCAGCACAGCTTCAGACCGGCCGCGCCCTTCTCCTTGGAGCACTGGGCGGCCACATAGTCCCGCACGTCTGCCCCGGCGGTAAGGGTGAGCCCCAGCCGGGTGCGCACCTTCTGGGCCAGCGCATTCAGCTCCTGCGCCGCCATAGCGGCCAGATCTTCCCGTGCAAAGGCGATAGTGGTGCACACGTCCCCCACCGCCGAGACAAAGGGCGCACCGAACTTGTCGGCCAGCACCTCCCGGCCCTTGTGGGAGAAGAAGATCAGGTACTTTCCGCAGGGGTCGATGCGGCTCACCGCACCGGGCGCCAGCGCGGTACCGGCATCCACCAGAATGCCCTCCTTGTTGACCAGATACCGGCTGGACAGCGGTGCGCTGCCCCTGGTGGCAAGGTCGGCGATGGTTTTTAAAAAGCCGGGGTAGCAGCTCTCGTAGTGCTCAAAGATCAGGATCTCGCCGGGGGCGTGCAGAGCGGCATACAGGTCCTGCAAAAACAGCTTTTCGGACCCGGCATCCGGGTACAGGGCCAGATCCAGCACGGCGGTCTTATCGCTCTGCAGCAGGCCGCGGGCCGCCATGATGCGGGCCGTCTCCTCCAGCGCAAAGTGCCGCCCGGTGCCGGGCGCACCGCTCAGCAGGATCACGTTGCGGGCCACCGGGGCCTCGGTGCCCAGCACAAAGGGCCGCCGCATGGCCCGCACCACACCGTCCACAAAGGCGTCCTGCCCCAGCACGGTCTTTTTGACCTCGGTCGCCAGCCCTTCAAAGCTGCCCAGATGCTCCGGCTTCGTGTCGGCGGTGCCTTTGGCCAGCAGGCCGTCATTCTCCATGTCCCGCAGCATCTGACGGCTGTTTTCCAGCGCCGTCTGGGTGTCGGCATCCTGCTTTTTCAGCTGGGCATTCTGCTTTTTCAGCAGCTCGTCCAGCTGTTTCTGCTGCTCCAGAAGGGCCGCGTTCAGGTCCGGCAGGCCCCCGGTCTTTGCCTTTGTGTCCGGCTGCACAGCTCCGGAACCAAATTTCACGCGCCCGCCTGCGCCGAATACGCCGTTCATAAGGGATTCCCAATCGTCGGTATATGCCATTGTGCGGCCCTCCCTGCAGTTTTCTTCCAGTATAGTGTACCCCGGCCCGTTTTGCAAGGGATTTTGCCTCTTGCAAAATCCACGCCGGTTGTTTACACTACAGATGTTTGAATATGCGGAAATCTCGCAAGAAGGAATGAAGAAACCATGGGTACAATGACACCGGCACAGCGCCGCGCCCTGTACGAGAGCGCCCGCTTTGCCCGCGAAACCACCTATAACGGCCCGCTTGGGCCGGAGTACACCCCCGCCGGCACCCGGCTGCGGCTGTGGGCCCCCACCGCGGAGCAGGCCGCGGTGAACCTGTACCGCAAGGGGCACGACAGCCCCTGCATCGGCACGCTGCCGCTGCAGCGCGGCCCGCAGGGCGTATGGAGCATCTGGCTGCCCGGCGACCAGCATGGGCATTACTATACCTTTACGGTCACGGTGGACGGCGTCGCACGGGAGACCGGCGACCCCTACGCCCGCGCTGGCGGCCTGAACGGCCTGCGCAGCATGATCGTGGACCTGGCCCGCACCGCCCCTGCCGGGTGGGAGCGGGACGTGCGCCCGGTGATCCCCCCGGCCCGGCGGTCGGTGTGGGAGGTGAGCGTGCGCGACTTTTCGCAGGATGCGGCCATCGGCGTGCGCCCGGCCTGGCGGGGCAAATTTCTGGCCTTTACCCAGACCGGCACCACCCTGCACGGCGACGGCATCCACCCCACCTGCCTGAACTACCTCAAGCGGCTGGGCGTGGGCTATGTGCAGCTGATGCCCATCTTCGACTTTGGCAGCGTGGACGAGGCAAAGCCGCTGCTGCGGCAGTACAACTGGGGCTACGACCCCACCAACTACAATTTCCCGGAGGGCAGCTACTCCACCGACCCCGCCCGGGGCGAAGTGCGGGTGCGGGAGTGCAAAGAGATGATCGCCGCCCTGCACGCGGCGGGCATCGGCGTGATCATGGACGTGGTGTATAACCACATGTACCGCTACGAAAACGTGCTGAACAACACCGTACCGGACTACTTTTTCCGCCAGAATGAGGACGGCAGCCTGTCCAACGGCAGCGGCTGCGGCAACGAGTTTGCCAGCGAGCGCCCCATGGCCCGCAAATATATGATCGACTCGCTGCTCTACTGGGCGCAGGAGTACCACATCGACGGTTTCCGGTTCGACCTGATGGGCCTGTACGACGTGGACACCATGAACGCGGCCCGTGCCGCTTTGGATGCCCTGCCCGGCGGGCGGGATATCCTGATGTACGGCGAGCCGTGGCAGGGCGGCGGCAGCCAGCTGCACCGGTACGAGGCCAACAAGGCGAACCTGGCCATGCTGAACGAGCGCATCGGCATCTTCTGCGACGACACCCGCGACGCCATCAAGGGCGGCTGTTTCAATGCCCGGGAGCCGGGCTATGCGGAGGGCAAGCCCGGCAGCTTCTGGGACATCGGCGGCGCGGTGGCCGCCTGGTGCCGCAGCGACCGTCTGCCACCCCACGCCCCCAGCCAGATCGTAAGCTATGTGTCCGCCCACGACAACTTCACCTTGTGGGACAAACTGCTCTGCGTGCGCTACGAGCGGCCGGAGTTCACCGCATCTGACCCGGTGGCACTGGCCCAGAACCGGCTGGCCGCCGGCATCTGCCTCACCAGTTTCGGCCTGCCCTTCCTGCAGGCGGGCGAAGAGTTTGCCCGCACCAAAAAGGGCGTGGGCAACAGCTACCGCTCCTCCCCCGCCCTGAACCGTCTGGACTGGGCCCGCGCCAGGCAGTACCACGCCCTGGTGGACTACTACCGGGGCCTGCTGGCCCTGCGGGCCGCCTTCCCGCGGCTGGGCACCACCGACCGCCACGCCCCGGAGGCGCTGCAGTTCTTCTCGCTGGAGCAGCCGCTGGTGGGCTGGACCCTGCCCGCTGCCCCCGGCGACGGGGCCTGGTGGCGGGCACTGTGTGTGTTCTACAACCCCACCGACACCTCCCGCGTGGTGCCGCTGCCCGCCGGGCGGTGGAAACTGCTGAGCAACGGCACTTCTTCCAGCTTATGGCGGGGCGAGAGCCGCACCTATGAACGGGAAGCCCTTCTGATGCCGTACAGCGCCACCGTGTTCGGAGCCGTATAAACAACAAAAAACAAGGGCAGACTGCTTTTCGGCAGTCTGCCCTTGTTCTATCGGATTTTTAGCTGTTGGAAGCGGTCTTTTCGCCCAGCGTAACATTGACCGTCTGCATCTGGCCGTCGCGGGCCACCGTGATGGACAGCGTGTCACCGGCTGTATGCTTCTGCATCAGGGTGCCCAGATCATCCTTGGCGGCGATCTCCGAGCCGTCCACGCTGACGATGCGGTCACCGGCCTTCAGACCGGCCTGATCGGCAGGGCCGCCCTTGGTCACGTCCACGATGTAGACACCGTAGGCGTTCACGCCCAGCTGCTGTGCCGTCTGTGCGTCGGTCACAGCCAGGTAGGTGATGCCCAGATAGGGGCGGCCGGTCACATAGCCGTTCTCCAGCAGCTCCTGTGCCACCTTGATGGCATCATTGATGGGGATGGCAAAGCCCAGGCCCTCGGCATCGCTGGAAGAGGATTTTGCGTTCACGATGCCGACCAGCTCACCGTTCATGTTGAACAGGCCGCCGCCGGAGTTGCCGGGGCTGACCGAGGCATCCATCTGGATCAGGGACATGGTGTTGGTGGAGTTGGTGCCCTGGATGGTCACGCTGCGGTTCAGTGCGCTGATCATGCCGCCGGTCACGGTGCCGCCCAGCTCACCCAGCGGGTTGCCCACAGCCATCACGTTCTGACCCACCTTCAGGCTGTCGCTGTTGCCCACGGTAGCGGGGGTCAGGCCGTCGGCGTCGATCTTGATGACCGCGATATCACTGGTGGTATCTTCGCCCACCAGCGTTGCGGTATAGTCCTTATCATTGATCGTCACGGTGATATTGGAAGCACCGTCCACAACGTGGGCACAGGTGAGGATGTAGCCATCCGAGCTGATGATCACGCCGCTGCCGGCACCGCTCTCCACCTGATTCTGGCCGTACCAGGACCACTGGGAGTAGACCACCTGCTCGGTGGTGATGACCACCACGCTGGGGCTGACCAGATCTGCCACCTGTTCGGTGGTCAGGCTGCTGCCCGAGGCCGAAGCCGAGGTGATGGAGCTGTCACTGCCGGAAGAGCTGCTGGAGCTGGAGGGAGCCACCTGCTGGATGACCACCTTGCTGCCGTTCATCTGGGAGCCGACATAGCCGCCTGCAAAGCCCATGGCTGCGGCCAGCACCAGTGCCACGGCACTGCGTGCCACCTTGCCGCCATTGACATGGTGCTTCTTCTTTTTGGGCGGTTCCGGCTCCGCCGGCTGCCGGGGCGGCACCTCGGTGGGAGGCACCGTGCTGCCGGCATCCGGGGCAGCAGCCTGCGGCTCCGGCTCGTTGTTGTACTGGTTGGCGGTGTTCATGCCGCTGCTGCCCACATTGGGGTAACCGGTGCCGCCTGCCGTGTTATCGGAAGAGGAATAGTTGTATTCCCATTTGTTCTCATCCATGTTGATACTTCCTTCCCTAAAAAGGCTCTGTCTCCGGGGAACTGCGCCCCCTGGAACTGCTCTTATTGTATACACCAATTGTGAAAACCAATCGCATGTGCCGTGAAGAAACTGTGAAATGCGGTCCTGCCGTTTTTTCTTGACAAGAACGCCCGCAGTTGCTATTGTAACAGCAGAAAAACCTGCAGAAAAGAGGAGACTGCCGCATGGAACTGCGCCGCACGGAAACGGGCTTTGCCCTTTATAAGGAAAAGGAGGCCATCGGCCATTGCACCCTGCACCCCGCCGCACAGGGCGCGGCCCTTGCCGCCCTTACCATCGACCCGGCATGGCGGCGCAAGGGCTACGGCTCCTACCTGTTAAAAGAAGTATTGCGCAGCTTTG
>OGLI01000998.1_pt1 | contig 20167 bp, 9 predicted proteins | sample 1572661 | NCBI WGS metagenome assembly OGLI01 (sample SAMEA2581901, study PRJEB24529) | metagenome | biome: Human gut stool | place: China | collected 2011 | reverse complement strand
CAAAGCGCTTCTGCAGGCACGTGGCAAACTTGTAGGTGGTGCTTTCCAGCGGTGTGCCGTACAGGCTAAAATCGATGTTATGCTCCTCTTTCCACTTCTTGCAGGCGGTGTTCATGTACTGCATGATCTCCAGCGCGAAAGGCGTGGCGGAAGGATCGGTGTGGCTCTTGCCGGTCATGTACTTCACACATTCGTAAAGGCCGGCATACCCCAGGCTGATGGTGGAATATCCGCCATACAGCAGCTTATCAATGGTTTCCCCCTTCTTCAGGCGGGCGCAGGCACCGTACTGCCACAGGATGGGCGCGGCATCGGAAAGGGTTCCCTTCAGACGGTTGTGGCGACACATCAGCGCGCGGTGGCACAGCTCCAGCCGCTCATCAAAGATCTTCCAGAACCTCTCCAGGTTACCGCCGGAGGAAAGCGCCACATCCACCAGATTGATGGTGACAACCCCCTGGTTAAAGCGTCCGTAATATTTCGGCTTGCCGTTTTCGTCCACATACGGCGTCAGGAAGCTGCGGCAGCCCATGCAGGTGTAGCAGTGGCCCTCGCCGTTCTTGTCCACCTTGAGTTCCAGCATCTTCTTTTCGGAGATGTAGTCCGGAACCATGCGCTTGGCGGTGCACTTGGCGGCCAGCTCGGTCAGATAATAATAAGGAGTACCGGGGCGGATGTTGTCCTCCTCCAGCACATAGATCAGCTTGGGGAAGGCGGGGGTGATCCACACACCGGCCTCGTTCTTCACGCCCTGGTAGCGCTGGCGGATGGTTTCCTCAATGATGATGGCCAGGTCGGCTTTCTCCTGCGCGTTGCGGGCCTCACCCAGATACATGAACACGGTGATGAAGGGGGCCTGACCGTTGGTGGTCATCAGGGTGACCACCTGATACTGGATGGTCTGCACGCCGCGGTTGATCTCGTTGCGCAGGCGGCGCTCCACGATCTCCTTCTTGCGCTCGGCAGAGACGTCCAGACCTTCCATCTCCAGCTCTACCTCAGCGGCGATCTTCTTGCGGGAGACGTCCACAAAGGGAGCCAGATGGGTCAGGCTGATGCTCTGGCCGCCGTACTGGTTGGAGGCCACCTGTGCAATGATCTGGGTGGCAATGTTGCAGGCAGTGGAGAAGCTGTGCGGCTTCTCGATATAGGTGCCGGAGATGACGGTGCCGTTCTGCAGCATATCCTCCAGATTCACCAGATCGCAGTTGTGCATGTGCTGGGCAAAGTAGTCGGAATCGTGGAAGTGGATCAGACCCTCCTGATGTGCCTTTACGATCTCCGGGTCCAGCAGCAGACGGGCGGTCAGATCCTTGGAGATCTCGCCGGCCATATAGTCGCGCTGTACACTGTTGACGGTGGGGTTCTTGTTGGCGTTCTCCTGCTTGACCTCTTCGTTCTGGCACTCGATCAGGCTCAGAATACGCTCGTCGGTGGTGTTGGTCTGACGCTTCAGGCTCTGGACGTAGCGGTAGGTGATATAGTGCCGTGCCACATCGTGCGCCTGAATGTCCATCAGCTGGTTCTCCACCAGATCCTGCACCTCTTCCACGCTGACTGCGCGGTTAAGCTGCTGGCACTGGTCGGTAACGGCTGCGGCGATCTGGGTGATCTGCTCCCGGCTCAGGCGAGCCTGACCGCCCACGGAATCGCTGGCTTTGGTAACGGCGGTGATGATCTTGGTAATATCAAAAGGAACTTCTGCACCGTTTCGTTTGATGATCTTCATCGGTTCTCCTCCTTCTATATAGGCGCATTGTGAACGGGTACCTCTTACCATAAGAGATACCCGTCTGCGCACAACGATATCCAACAAACTGAATGTAGCTCTATTTTATCATTATCTAGTGGCAAGTCAAGCAAAATACCACTATATTTTGCGTTTTGTAGCAATCGCCAAAAATCGTGGATATTTTTCGGGACAAAATTTTGCACGGAAACTCTTGACAGAGCGACTTGCTTTCCGGCGAGTAATATCAGCCGCCGTCTATACCCGGTTGGGATTTGCTCTGCCTATATAATGTAATAATATAAGGCTGAACCCTCTCAGGCGCTGCGCGCCAGCTCCCCCGAAAGGGGGAGCTTTTGTGCATCTTCCGATCAGCGCCAATAAAGCTCCCCCCGAGAGGACAGATTTCCCCCGGCCGGGGGAAAATGTCACCGCAGGTGACAAAAGGGGGGTGTGGCATCGCGCAGCGATGACGGAGAGGGTTCGCCCCCAAAAAAGCAGCCACCCCACACAAGGAGGAACACACACCATGAAACATTGTGCAAAAAAACTGCTGGGCCTTGCATTTGCGCTGGCTCTGTGCCTTGCAGTGGGTGGAACTGCGCTTGCCCAAACGCCGGAATTTGCCGATGTGCCCGCCGCCCTGCCGGAGCAGGAAATGCTTGCCTACGAGCCGAATGTTACCGTCGAACCGGGCATGAAAACCACCGGTGATATTGCAACCGATGGCTATCAGGTCACCATCCCCACCACCGTGGAGGTGAAAAGCGGGGAGGATAAGGGTACGCTGGAAGTTAAGGCACAGCTGAAGCAGTACCGCACGCTGAATATCGGCATTGAATCGAACAATAAATGGAAACTGGCATATGACGATACAACAGCGGCAGATACGCCGAAGGTGGATTATACGCTGTCGGAAGGGACGAGTAAAGACGTAGCTGCTGACTGTGAGTGGCAGTATCAGCCGGACACGAAAACGCTCAGCTTCTCTACAACAAAAATGCAACCGGGCACTTCGCTTGAAGAGGATATGAAGCGGGTCAGAAGTTCTTCCTATGAACTTCCTATTACCGTGCCGACCCCCAGCCAAGCTACCATGAGCGGCACTTACTCCGATACGGTAAGCTTTGAGTTTGACCTTACCAAACAGTGCTTTACTTATATCATCAATGTCTATGGGCAGGAGGTCGAGCTGACAAGCGAAGCCTCCGGCACGAGCAGTGATTTCGGAAAAAAATATAAGGGCTTGCAAGCTGTGAATATGGCGGGCAATGCAAATGCCCCCTATACAGAGCAGTATGTTCTGGAATACGGCATCAACCCGGATGGCACTGTTATGGGCGCAGCCCCCGGTGCGTGGCAGCATACGGTTCCCACTGCGGGAGAAAAGCGCAAGGCAGTTGATGGCACAGAAAAAACCTTCACGGCAGAGGATGCCGCAGACTATGCCCTCCGGTGGGAGACCCTTGACCAGGTGACTATCGACCCGGCGGGGGACTATGCAACGAGCGAAGCTGCTGGCGATAAAACCAAGACCAAGACCATCGACCGGAACCTTGTGCGCAAGTGGTACTGGCTGGATGTGAACGGCGCTACGGATTACGCTGGTGATAGTGAAGATATCCACGGCAATCAGGGCGCACGCATCAGCGGTTATGTAAATATGCAGGTGTCCGTGGACGGAACGAACTGGTCGAGCTGGTTCTGGCAGTCTGACGGCGATGACTATTGGGGACAGTTCCCCTATGGCATCCACTTTAAGCTGGGCTTCCACCATGTCAAAAACGGCTATGTCTATGATACAGGCACAAACGGTGGTGTTAAGATCATTGCAAATAAACAGGAAACTGAAACCAAGCCCGGAAAAAAAGAGGGCGATACCACCTACTATGTGTACACGGGTGAACTGACCGGTGAGCCGACCGGCGAGGATTCGTACAAGAATGTCCGCTATTGCTACATCCCCTGCTATAAAAAAGGCCTGACCTATATGGCAAACCAAGGCACGGGCGGCAAGGAAGATGTCAATGGGGCTAACAAGCCGCGCACGAACGTGCTGTATCAAGAAGGCTATGCGCTGGAAAGCCCGGAAGATTTGAATATTCACGCGCCTTCCGCCGACATGGTGTTTGCCGGGTGGAGCACAAAATCTACCTATACCACAGGGGATACGCTTTATCAGGTGGGCACACTTGTCAGCACGGTCAACTGGGAAAACTACACAGACCAGAAAGACTTGAACAAACGACCACAACTTAACGGAACACAGGACAAGCAAAAGCGCGAGCTTTACGCCATTTGGGGCTATAAAACCGATATCAAAATCGCCTTTGAGAACCAATGGGGCAGTACGGATAAGGATGCCACAGGCGTGTTTGCGACCGTCCAAAAAAGAGGCTTTGAACACGAGAAGACACTGAAAACCGATGAAATTGTGATTCCCGGGCAGAAGCTGACGCTGAAGATGAGCGACCCTGATGTGACCACCGCGATCGACGCTGCAACAACTGCTGTGGGCAACGGCGCGACCAAGGAAAAGATATGGGATCTTGAACAAGAATACACCATCACGGTACCCCAAAACAAAACCGCTACGCTCCGGTTTGAGATCCTGCGCAAGCGCTACCTGCTGAACGTTATGGCAGTGCTTTCTACGAGTGGAAATACAGTTGCATTACCCGCTGACGCAGCAGAGGCGGCGAAGTATGGAACTTTCCATGTGAAGTCCAACGGTAGTTACCAGACTGCTGGAGGTGAAAGTAAAGTTTCTGTTTACCAGTGGCTGCGCAACTACGGCGGGTCGTATGAGGTTTGCGAGGTTGAAGCAAACACCGGGTATCAGTTTGTAGAATTTATGAGACCGGCTGGTAAAGGTCTGACATCGGCTGGTACTAGTACAAACATCACGGGTACCCTGACCGGCAAGAACGAGAACCTCAGCTATTTTGGCGGAGATACCACTACCTACGAGGGCGATACCATTTATGTGGTGTTTGAGAAGGTCACGGCAACCCCCGGCTCCACCACCCCCATGCCCGGCCCAAGCCTTGCCCCGGCGAGGAAAGCCCTGACCCTGCGCTACCACGCAAACTTTGACCCCATGGAGGAGCTTGCGCTTGACCTTGACCCCAACCCCCTGCTGGATGATATGGACGATACCTTTGGCTTTGACCCCGATCCCCTGCTGGAGGACGTAGACGATGCCCTTGAGGGAGCGGTAAAGACTGTGAGCTACCAGCCCGGCGAGGATGTTGTTCTGCGCAACTGTATGTTTAAGCGCAGCGGCTACGTTTTTGTGGGCTGGAACACAGAACCGGACGGCACAGGCAGACTGTACAGGGTAAACGGCGTGCCCATAACCGACTGGGCAGCGGGCGATACGGTAGACCTTTACGCCCAGTGGAAAAAGCCAGACCACCTGAAGCCTGTGGTAGACAACGAACCCTTTGTCCCGACTGACCCCGATACCCCGCCGGAAGAGCTGGACCCCGGCTTTGGCATAGACCCTGACGCCGACCCCGCAGACGAGGAAGGCCCCGCCGATGATGCGGATGCCGTAGACGATGCCCCAGCCGTTGCGGACGAGGAAGCAGCCGCAGCCCCGCCGGAAGAGCTGGACTTCGGTTTTGGCATAGACCCCGACGCCGCTGTGGGCGGCCCCGCCCCTTTTGTGAGATGGTAAAACCAGAATGCCCCCTGGTATCGCTGCGATACCAGGGGGCGTTTTGCTGCCATTTGGCAGGATAGAATGTTCTCAGAACCAGTTGATGTCCACGATGACCAGCTCCGGCGGATTGTTGATGCGGGGGACCGGCGTACCCTTGCCGTCGCCCAGACCGCGGCTGATGATGAGGGAGGTGTCGCCGATCTGGTGCAGCCCCTCGGTCAGCGTTGGCAGAACGCCCTGATCCGGCGTGTAAAGCCCGCCGATGCCGGGGATGCGGATCATCCCGCCGTGGGTGTGGCCGCAGAGCGCCAGATCGACCGGCACGTCAGAGAAGAAGCCATCCTCCAGAAAATATTCCGGGTAGTGGACCAGCAGCAGCTTGAAGGCATCCAGCTGCTCAAAACTCTCGAAATATGCACTGGCGTACCGCTCGTAGGAAGCGGGTGCTTCGGCCACGCCGCCGATGGCGATGGTGTTGCCGTTCACCTCCAGCGTCTCGGTCTCGTCTGCCAGGAAGTGGACGCCGATGGCCTCCAGATCTGTCCCGATGGGGGAGTTGTGAAAAACGATCTTAGGCCATTCGTGGTTGCCGGGCACGTAGTACACCGGCGCGATCTTGACAAGCTCTTTGCACAGGTCGGTGACGATGGAATAGTCGTCCACCAGCTTGTCGTTCATGTCGCCGGTGATGGCGATGATGTCCGGTTTGAGCGCGGTGATCCGCTCGATCAGATCCGCATTGTGGTCGCCGAACTCATGCAGATGCAGATCGGACAGCTGCACGACCCGGACGTTCGAGGTCAGCTTGTCGGACTGGACCTGATAGTAGCTCTCGACGAAGCTCTGATGCTTTGCAATAAGGGTGAAGATGCCCCACAGGGCCGCCAGCAGTACCGCCAGCCCCAACACGAACTGAAGGATGCCCAGGACGATTTTTTTCAAAGGGCCGAAACGGGCCTTGCGGGGTGCGTAATGAGAAGCCAAAGATTATCCCTCCTGTCTGGTTTTAGAGCGCATTGCCTCACGCAGCAGTGCGCGGATGGAATAGGCATTGTTGGCCTTGCTCTCCGAAATGCCGATGGCGTATTCGTAGGCCGCCTCGGTGCTCTCGGCGTTGTAGGCCGCGATGAGGCGGTGGAAGTAATCGGCAAAGCTCTCAGCGTCCTCCATCCGGCACTGGTCGAAGAAGCCGATGAACTGCTGGCCGCCGTTGTAATAGACGGTGCCGCAGGTGGCCGAGGCTTCCTTCAGGAAGCCGGCAAACTGGCCCAGCATCGCGTTGCCGCGTTCGCGGCCGTAGGCGGTGTTGATCTGGCTCAGGTTGGTCAGCTCCACCACCACACAAACGGTATCGTCCGGCAGGACGCGGCTGCTGTTGTTCCGGATGAACAGATCACAGGCGGTGCGGTTGGGCATATCCAGCGACTGCTCGGTGAAGAACATGTATTCCACAAAGTCCTGGATACGGCCCAGCAGGATGGCGCCGCAGACGCCCAGGATGAAGAAGACCGCAACGCCCAGCAGGATATACAGCTTGACGTTGATCTTCTCGCTGACCGTGGTGCTGGCCAGAACGCCCAGATTGACCGCGCCGCAGTATTCATTGTATTCCTTCATGGTGATGGAGAGGCTCTCATACAGGGAGTTCAGCTGACTCTGCAGGGCGTCGATCTCCTGTTCCACGGACTGCTGGGAGAAGGCCTTGTTCTTGATGGAAACATCCGTGGAGTCGGCTGCATCCTGGAACACGTCGATGATATACTGGCAGTAGGCAGCGTCGATGACGTTGTTGGACTTGCGGTTCAGGATCGTCACGTAGTCGCTGATGAGGGTGTCGTAGACGGTGGTGCGGTCTACTTTGGTGTCATACTCGTAGACCTCGCTCAGCACGAAACCGCCGGCGTCATCCTCGGTGCCGGTCCGGGCTCCTCTTTGATAGTAGAGGGAGCCGTCCTTGTTCTTGTTGCCGTAGCTCTGGATGACTTCCAGTACGGCGGCGACCTTCTCGGTGTCCACATCGCCGTCCATGATGTAGGTGTTGTAGCGCTCCTGGTATTTTTTGAGCAGGACTTCCCGGTTCTGCGTCAGCTTGCCGCCCAAAATCTCGGAGAAGAGATAGGGGATATCAACGTCGCCGACGTAGTTGTACTCATCGAGCAGGTCCGAGAGAGACATCCCGGTGTGGGAAGAGATGAACTCCGGGTGCGATTTCTGGCAGTTGATGAGGTTGGAGGAGATCTCGGAAACGGTGTTTTTCAGGATCTCCGCCTGTTCGAGGTAGTCGTAGCCATGGCCGTCCAGCGTGGAGGCATTGTTGGGGATGGTGTAATAGTCCACGTATTTTTCGCCGAAGCTGGCAAAGTAGCAGCTCAGGATCTCATCCAGCATGGTGCGGGCGTACTCGGTGTTGTAATTGCTGCTGAGCGAGAGCGTAACGAGGTATTCGGTGGATTGGTATTCCTCCACGTCCTCACCTTTTTCAATTTTGGCCGCCTGGGTCTTGGCCACATCGTCGGGCACGATGGGGGTGACCGTGCCGCCGGAGCGGATGGTATCCACGTTGACGGTCAGGTCCAGATTTTCAATGGCCTGCTTGACGACGGAGGAAGAGAAGATCTCCGAAACATCCAGTTCGCCGCCGCTGGGGGTCTTGCCGTCCTCGGCCTGGGAGTAGTTGTATTTGATGATGGACTGCGCCGTATAGGCCTGATTGCTGGTGGCATAGCGCATGAAGAACACACCCGCACAGAACGACATCAGCGCGATGAGCGGCCACCATTTTTTCAGATATCGGATGATGTTAAAGCTTTTCATTTCGTTTTGTCCTTATCGCGGATGACTTTGCTCTTGGCGAGGACCCAGGCGCAGAGTGCACAGAACGTGACACCGCCGGTCAGGATCATCCACTTGATGCTCAGCTCGTCGGCCAGAGAACGTTTCTCGAAACTGATGGTCAGGTAGTTTTTGGTCTTGTAGCGGATGTATTCCTTGTTGAGGATCCGGGAGGTCTCGATAAGGTTCTCCAGCTTCTGCTTCATATCCTGGATCATGCTCTCGGCGGTTGCAACGCTGGAAGGCGTATTGGCCGTCTGGGCATTCATCTGGCGGATGGCGTATTCGTTTTTCTGGATGATGGCCATCGTATCGTTGGCGGAGTCGTTGGCGCTCTCGGCTGCCGAGGCCTGGTAGTCGATGGCGACCTTGGTGCGGGACATATAGAAGTTGTTCTGGGTGTCCAGCGTGGGGATTAGAACAACGGCAGTCAGGGCCGAATCGTAGATCTCGATGGTGTGCAGGCGGTTCTGGTATTCAGCCATGAGTTTCTGGTAGCTGATGTTCTTCAGAAAGTTCTGGTATTCCAGCTTGCTGATGTAGCGTTCCCGGTTTTTGGAGAGGCCGCTCTGCAAAACATAGGAATCGTATTTTTCAAGGTCGATGCTGGTGAAATTGTCCACCTTCTGGCGCAGAGAGGTGAAGGTCTCGCCGGTGAGTTCGGAGCGGAAGGTGCCGTTCTCCTTGGCGTTGGTGTTCAGGAAGCGGTGGAGCTTCTGGCACTCCTTATCAAAGAAGGAGCCGATCTCCATGTACTCCTGCTTGTCGCACTCGGACCAATCGGGGGAGATGCCCATCTCGACGTAGGTATAGTCCTCGTAGAAGGCCTCTTTGTAGGACGCGATGATCAGGCCGAGCATATCTCTGGCCGAGATGCGGGGGCCGATCTCGTCGTTCTTTTCGTAGGTGATGGTGTAGGTGGTGGCGATCTTATAGCTCGTGGTGTCGGAAGGCAGCTGCATTCCGTTGACATTGGAAGCCCAGGCCGTGATGTTTTCAGCCATATCCTGCGCGGTGATCTGGCCTTCGAGGCCGGCCTTCGCGATGGCGCGGTCCAGCACGTCGTCCGATTTGATGAGCGAGATGTTGAACCGGGTGTTGTTGGGGTAAAGCCCTCTGGTGGCTTCCTCGTAGTTCAGGGCGATCATCATCTTTGCGGTGCGGGCTTTCAGGTGGTACATCACAAAGCTGGTGGAGCACATCACCAGAAGGATGAGGGCCAGGTAGAGGAGGCGGTGCTTCCACAGCCCCTGGAAGAGAAGTTCGACCAGCGCCCAGAACTTACTTTTTTGCGGGCGGTTCGGTTGGTTTGTTTTGGGAGATGGCATGGTTGTAGATCACCTCGTTTCGATCCAGCAGCTTCATGGCGTGGCCGATGGGCAGCAGCATGAAGATCGTGTTCATATAGCAGTAAAAGGCGGTGTTGTCGGTCGCGTAGGTCACAAACGCATAAATGGTGCAGTACAACAGCAGGAAAGCGGTCTCGGTGCCGTACTGCTTCTGGCACCAGACGACCTTGCCCTGCCAGCTGAGCCAGATCCAGAAGGAAAAGCCCCAGAAGCCAAGCTCAATGTACATGGTCACAAGGTCGTTGTGCATCCCGCCGAAGTCGTGGGTGCCAAAGACGCCGATGCCCGCTGCATTCATGATGCTGATATACCGCGTGACCCAGCCGATGCCGTAGCCGCGGAACGTAGGGCTGAAGGAATACAGGTCGGTGAAGGCTTCGTACAGGCCTTTGCGGCCCATGGTGTCGATGCCCAGGGTGTCCACCGTCCAGCTGAACAGGCCCGACCAGATGAAGAAGACGTAGAACAGGCAGGCGGCGATGGCGAAGATGGAGATGGAATGGAGCACAAAGTTCTGCCCCTTGGGCTTGAGCCGGGTGATGAACAGGTGCATCACCAGCACACCGAGCATACCGATGAGGGCGATGCGCTTGAGACCCAGATAGAAGAAGCCCGCCGCCAGTGTGAGATGGACGACCCGCCGCCAACCTTTTTCAAAGAGGGCGTAATAGAGGACCATCAGACCGAACCCGAAGGTCAGGTCGTGGACTTCCAGCGCTTTGATGGGCGCATTGGTGTCTACGCCGCCGGATTTGGCAAAGGCGATGAAGCCAGTGATGAACTCGCTCAGGCCGTAAGGCCGGAGGCTGTCGAACACCAGGATGCAGACATTGGCGATGCACATGCCGTAGAAGGTGTAGTCGATGGCTTTGCCGCCGAACAGATACACTGCTGCGCACATCGAGGTAAGCGAGATCATGTGGTAGAGGATGGTGGAACACCCGCGGGACATGTAGTTCAGCTGCTGGAAATCCAGCGACCAGACAAGCATGGACCACGCCGCCATCATCACAAAGGGGATGAGAAAGATGATGTAATATTCCTCGATGAGGGGCAATCGGTTGAAGTCTCCGGTGATGAGCAGAAAACAGGCGGCCAGGCCGACCACGGCGGCCTGCACCAGATACTTCATGAACCAGGGCAGGCCCATGCCGCGGTACCAGAACCCGATGCCCATCATGGCAATGTAGAGCAGCGGCAGCCAGAACGGCCGCTGCGTCGATTTCCGCTTCAGGAATTGTGTTCCTCCATGCTGCGCAAGATACTCCCAGTTTCCGCTGCCATATCCCCCAAAGAGTAGTTTTATAAAACTTTGCATCTGCCCTCCTGTGCGAGCCTGCGGGCAAGCCGCGGCTCTTCGCGTTCGTTCAGTTCAAAAGCTCCACGATGGCCTGATAGTTGCGGGCACAGTTCTGGTCATCCACCTGGTCGAACAGCGCGTCCACACGCTTTGCGTAGAAGGGGGATATCGTGCCGTTCTGAGCCAGAGCGCGGTCCAGCTCCCGGAAGAGCGCTGCCTGCTCGGTGACCACAGGCCCGAAGCCGTCGTCCCGGTAGCTGAAGTAGCCGACGTCGTGGTGTACGCCCCAATACTGCGCCTCATCGAACTGGTAATAGAGGAGGGGCTTTTTCATATAGGCAAAATCGAACTGTACGCTGGAAAAATCGCTGACCATGACGGCGGATTCCATCAGAAGGGTCTGCACATCGGCCTCACCCAGCGCCGCGATCTTCACCCGCGGGTTGGCGGTGTGGAAGCTGCTCAGAAAACGCTGCACCTCGAAATGAGGGTAGAAGACGGCCTCATAGCCGTGCTTCTCCAGCAGCGCCTCCAGCTCCGGGCTGGAGATGACGTCCTGCCAGTGCCGGAAATAGTCGCTCTGCTCAAACTCGGCCTGGGTCTTCCGCTCGATGGCGTAGGTGCGCCAGGTGGGCATCAGCAGCAGCTGGCGCTTGGTCTCGTGGGGGCGCAGCAGGGCGTCAAACCGGCACAGACCCAGCCGTTTGACAATACCGGCTGGATAATGATAGGCGGATTCTACAAAATCCCGTTCTTTTTGCAGGGAGCAGACGAAAAGGTCGGTGCGGATGTTGGGGTAGTGATACCATTTCATGTCGTCGATGATGACCCCATGCTGCAAAAAGGCGCGGGGGCCATGGACCACATGGAGCTTGTCGAGCATGTAGTAGCTGTCGATCTCCGGGGTGTAGCCCAGCACATGGGTGCTGATCTTCATTTCCGATGCGGCGCAGAGCAGATAGTGCTTCCAGCTGCGGTAGGGCACGACCCGGCCCAGCGCCTGCACCCGCTCATAGTCCGGCAGGGTGGGGTCTGCCACGAACCAGCTGTTCAATTCAGGATGCTCCCGGTTCAGGTAGGCAAAGATGTGGTAGCCGTTGTCCCGCGCTTCGCGGCCCCGCTCGGAGACGAGCCAGACATGCCGGTAATCCTTGTTCCAGCACTTCAGAACGGCAGCACAGCAGGTGGCAGTTTCATATTTCAGGAGTTCCCGCAGCAGATGGAAGGCGCGCCGGGTCTTTCGCAGCAGATCGTTCATAGACGTCGTTCCTTTACATTCAGTTGATAATACAGAGAAAATTCCGATTCATCAGGCGTTCTTCACCACATCGCCATACAGGGCCAGCAGCTGGTCACAGTAGCGTTCCAGCGTCATCATACGGTCTTTCTTCTGGATGCAGTGGGCCGACATCTCGGCCAGCAGGGGCTTGTCTGCATAGAGAGCCCGGATCTTTTCCGCGTAGGCGACCGGGGTGAAGGTGTCGTTCAGGATGCCGGTGCGGCCCTCTTCCACCAGTTCCGGGATGCCGCCGATCCGGTTGCAGAGCACCGGGGTGCCGAGGGACTGGGATTCCAGCAGAGCCAGCGGGCAGTTTTCGTACCAGATGGACAGGTGCAGGGTGAACAGCGCCCCGGCTACGAGGTCTTCGAGCGCTTTGCCGGTCTGGAAGCCGACGTACTTCACGTTGGGCAGGGTGCAGTTTTTGCACAGATCCTCCATGGGGCCGCTGCCCGCGATGACGAAGGGAATGTCCGGCAGCAGCTTGCAGGCTTCGAGGATGCGGTCGATGCCCTTTTCCTCCGAGAGGCGGCCGAAGTAGAGGACATAATCCCCCTTTTCGGCAGGGGCAGCCGCAGCGACCCGGCTCAGAAAGTTGTGCAGCATCACCGTCTTGCCCCGGAAGCGGGGGACGGTGAGGAGCTTCTTCTCCAGAAACGCACTGGGGCAGATGAAGCGGTCAATCTTGTCATAGACGTGATTGCACTCGTAAAGGGTGCCCTCCACGGCACCAATGAGGCTCTTGGGCAGCGAGCCGTGGATGCAGCGTTTTTTCACGCAGGGCCACTTGCTCTTTTTGCCCATGCAGGCTTCGCAGAGCTTTTTGGAGTTGAACTCCATCATCATGTGGTTGGGGCAGAGCATCTGCACATCGTGCACCGTCTGCACCATGGGTACCCCGCATTCCGCCCCGGCGCAGATGACCGAAGGCGTCAGCTGGAAATTGATGTTGTTGAAATGGATGAGGTCGGGCTGAAACTGCCCGATGACCTGCTTCAGCTTCCGTTTCGCCTCAAACGAGTAGAGGATGCGGAAGGGGTAGAGCAACTTTTCCGGCCCGGCGTTGTGGAAGTCCATATTGGTGGTGGCGAGGTGCAGGGCATTGCCGACGGTGTTCTTTTCGTCGTACATGCCAAAATATTCGACCTCGTGGCCCCGGCGGGTCAGCTCCTCGCCGATCTTGAGGAAGTAAGTCTCTGCACCGCCGCGGGGGTAGAGAAATTTATTGACGAATAAGATCTTCACAGGGTCCAGCCTTTCGTTGCGAAAAGTAGAATCGGAGGATTCCCACATAATAGGTATGTATAAACAGTTTAATAATAGCATCATCCCTCTTTTTCTGCAATATGTATTCAAAAAATCATCGCAATTTGGCGGGGCAAACGGCCCGAAACCGCAAAAAACCGTGGGCGGCGGAATGGCATCTTCCGCGCCCACGGTTCGTCAGGGGTAGATATTCGGTCAAAGATCGTAAAGTGCGTTCAAAAATTTATTGCAGCGTGCTCGGTGCGTCGCTCAGGTTGTGCACGATGCCGTACCAGCGGCAGTTCGTCTGTGTGCTCAGGTCCACATCGCTGAACTTGGTCACGCCCGAACCGTTGATGTCCGCATTGAAGACCTTGTACATCGTCTTGCCTGCCGGGCTGGCCGGGAAGACGTAGGCCGTCAGGCCGGTGGGCCAGGTATTGGAAGCAACGTACCATTTGAGATTCGTGATGTAAACGACATACTGGCCGGAGCCGAACTGGAAACCCTTCTGGTAGGTGTCGATGTAGCAGTCCGAGAAGCGGGTGCCGTTGCCCCGGATGTATGCGAAGACGGTGTTCTCCAACAGGGCCTTTTTGGTGTCGTTGTCGCTGTAGTTGAAATCGAAGCACCAGGCGTGAATGTTGTGGAAGATGCTGCTGCCGTTGCACGAGAGCGCTGTCTTCACGTTCAGGATGACGGTGTCGCTGTACATCGAATCGCCGGTGTCATAAATGCCTACGGCGTTCGGGTAGTCCAGCGAAGACTCGATCATGCAGTTGCGCACCATCAGCTCATACGAGAGGTTGGCTTCCGTCTGGCCGTCGCCGGTGGTCATAGACAAGTCGTTGAATTTGCCGCAGACGCCGTACCGCTGGAAGTTCTGGATGGAGATATGGTCCAACAGAGTGCATTTCTGCCGTGCCACGGCGATGCAGTCGTCTGCCTTGAAGTTCGCGTTGACTTTGCCGTTGCCCCGGATGAACATGTCCTGCTGGGGCGTTTCGGGTGGGTACATCTTGCCGCGGATCTCGATGAACCGGTCCACCTTGGTGCTGGCCGTGCATTTCAGCTCGGCGTTGTCCAGTTCCATGTAGCACTGGTCGAATACCAGCTTGCCGGAAAACGCATACACGCCCTTCGGGAAATACAGCGTCTCGGCCGGGTGCGCGGCGATGAGCGCGTGGAACGCGGCCAGGTTGTCGGTGGTGCCGTCCCCTTTGAAGCCGTGCTCCAGCACGTTCAGCATTCCGCTGCCGCCGCCTGTGCTCAGGGTGGTGCCATTCAGGTCGTATACCATATCAGTTTGCCTCCATCAGGGTCGTGATCTGTGTGTCGGTCAGCGCCGTGTCGAATACCTGGAAGTTATACACCGTGCCATTGAAGAAACGTGCCTTGCCGTCCGTAATTTCGCCTGATGCGGTGGTCCAGGAAGCGCCAAGGATCAGCGAACGATCCACGGTCTTGTTCGCGGCATAGTTCGGGATGTTCTTCCACTCGGTCAGGGAACCGTACGACAGGAACCGGAACTGCGTCCCCTTGATCTGGAGCAGAAACTTCAGTTTCTTCCCGGATTCGATCTTGACAAAGTGACTGCCGTAGGTGAACATGTTCATGCCCACGGTTCCGTTGGTCCATGTTGCAGCCATGATGCCTCTCTGATCGTTGGGGAGATCGCTGAAGCAATCAAGTAAAACTGTCACCGTATTAACTGCACGGTCAGCCACCGTAAAGGTGGCGTACACCGTCAGATTCATGCTGGTGTCGATGGCTGCGAACGGCTTGATCCCCGTGTCAATCCATTCCTTGTTGGCCGGTACAAAGGTCTTCGGAGCTGCCAGCTTATACCGCGGCGTCGGCAGGTCGTTGTTGGGGGGATCTGGCTGGCTGGGCGTGGGCGGGACATCGGGCAGGCTGCTGCCGCTCCAGAGTGCGGCCAGTGCATTGTAGTGGGGCAGCATCTCGCCGTTGTCGTAGACGGCGTGGCGGAACAGCGCAAGGATGAGCCCGCGCTCCTCGTCGGACAGGCCGGATGCGGCGTTGCGAAGCTCCCGCTTGACCTGCTGCAAAAACTGCTGCCACGCCGGGGTGCCCGGTTCGGGCAGGGTTGGATCCGTGGTGCCAGAGTTGGTCAGCACGCGGTACGGGACACTAGCGCTGGTCACGGTGCGGGTGCCGTCGGAGCCTTCAAAGGTGACGGTCCCGCTGCCGCCCTGTGCAGTGACGAGGGCGGGCACCTCGACGGCCCCGTCGGCCACAAGAGTGGTCAGCGGCCCGGCCGGACCGGGCAGATGCCAGAACGCTGCAACGGTGGTGCCGTCCCACTCGCCGGAGCAGACGACCCGCAGCCGATAGACGCCGGTGTTGTGCGCGTAGCCAAGCAGAAGCCCGCCGGAATAGCCCGAAAGGACGGCGCGGCCGTTGGAGCAGAGCGTGATTTGTTGTTCGATCATAGAAAACCTCCCATCTGTAAAAAAGATCGAGTGCAAGCAGGAACAGGAAAAAGCAGAACGCTGCCCTGTGCAGGGAAAACGGCGCTAGGGGGAACGATCCATTCACTTCGCCTCCTTTTGGTTGTGAAATGGCTGCGTTTGTGTGTGAAATCAGTATAAATCAACAACAGCAAGTTGTCAATACGAAATTTGAAGATTTTGCAGCGTGGGTTCAGATGCGTTGCAATCGCGCGGATGGTGCGTTATAATACAACCACACAGACACGACCAGGAAGCCCAAGGGATGCAGTGTAAGAAAGGAACGTGGATATGAACTATATCATGGCGCTGGATGCTGGGACGACCTCGAACCGCTGCATCCTGTTCAACAAGGCGGGCGAGATGTGCAGCGTGGCTCAGAAAGAGTTCACCCAGTATTTCCCGAAGCCGGGCTGGGTGGAGCATGACGCAAACGAGATCTGGACCACGCAGCTGGGCGTGGCGCTCTCGGCCATGAACCAGATCGGGGCCAGCGCGTCGGACATCGCGGCCATCGGCATCACGAACCAGCGCGAGACCACCATCGTATGGGACCGTGAGACCGGGGAGCCGGTCTATCATGCCATCGTCTGGCAGTGCCGCCGCACCAGCGCCTACTGCGACGAGCTCAAGGCGCGGGGCCTGACCGAGACCTTCCGGGCAAAGACAGGTCTGGTCATTGACGCATATTTCTCCGCCACCAAACTGAAATGGATCCTGGACAATGTGCCCGGCGCGCGGGAAAAGGCCGAGGCCGGGCGGCTGCTGTTCGGCACGGTGGAGACCTGGCTCATCTGGAAGCTGACCTGCGGCCGGGTCCATGTGACCGACTACACCAACGCCAGCCGCACGATGCTGTTCAACATCCACACGCTGGAGTGGGATGAGGACATCCTGCGGGAGCTGAACATCCCGCGCTGTATGCTGCCCACGCCCATGCCGTCCAGCTGCTTCTACGCGGAGGCCGACCCGATGCACTTTGGTTCGGGCATCAAAATTGCAGGCGCAGCGGGCGACCAGCAGGCCGCGCTCTTCGGGCAGACCTGCTTTTCGGCGGGTGAGGCGAAGAACACCTTCGGCACAGGCGGCTTTCTGCTGATGAACACCGGCAAAACGCCGGTCGTCTCGAAAAACGGCCTTGTCACGACCATTGCGTGCAGCAGCGGAAAAAGCGTGAATTATGCGCTGGAAGGTTCTATCTTCGTGGCCGGTGCGGCCATCCAGTGGCTGCGGGACGAGCTGCGGCTGCTGGAAGAAGCCCGCGACTCCGAGTATATGGCCCGGAAGGTGAAGGACACCAACGGCTGTTATGTGGTGCCCGCCTTCACCGGCCTCGGTGCGCCCCATTGGGATCAGTACGCTCGCGGCACCATCGTGGGCCTGACCCGCGGCTGCAACAAAAATCACATCATCCGCGCCACGCTGGACAGCCTGTGCTATCAGGTGAACGATGTCCTCCACGCCATGGAGGCCGACTCCGGCATCGCCATGAAGGCCCTGAAGGTGGACGGCGGTGCCTGCGCCAACAACTACCTGATGCAGACCATGGCCGACATCAGCAGCCTGCCGGTGGAGCGCCCCTGCTGCGTGGAAACGACCGCCCTCGGCGCAGCCTATCTTGCGGGCCTTGCCGTGGGCTACTGGCAGTCCACCGACGAGGTGGTCCGGAACTGGTCGGTGGACCGCACCTTCCTGCCGGATATCTCGGCCGAGGAGCGCACCAGGCGCATCAAAGGCTGGAACAAGGCCGTGCGGTGTGCCTATCATTGGGCGCTGGATGAAGAGTGAAGCAAAAAATACGTAGGAGTGAAAAAAGAATATGACGCGCTGGTAAGAAAGCGCAAAAAGAACCCCCGGCCAGAGATGTTCGTCTCTCTGGCCGGGGGTTTGTCTATCCAAAACTTATCCCATGACCACCGTGACTTCCACGGTCTCGCCAGCTTTGGCGATGGGGAGTACATTGCCGGGGATGGGAGAACCGTTGACGGTGACGCGCTTCACGCCCTTCTGCACGGCGTCGGGGTTCTCGACCCGGATGTGGTACACGGCCCCGCGGTAGCGGCGGGTGACGGTGAAGCCGGGCAGCGTGTGTGGGATGCAGGGGTCGATCTTCAGGCCGTCCAGTGTGGGCTGCACACCGAGGATGTACTGGCTGACATTGAAGAAGGTCCAGGCGGCGGTGCCGGTCAGCCAGCTGTTCTTTGCCTCGCCGAAGGTCGGGGCGTCGATGCCGGCGACCATCTGGCTGTAGACATACGGCTCGGTGCGGTGGATCTCGGAGATGTCCTCAATGTAGGCGGGGCAGGTCTTCTTGTAGACTTCAAAGGCACGGTCGCCGTGACCAAGCACGGTCTCGGCGCAGCTGATCCACGGATTGTTGTGGCAGAAGATGCCGGCGTTCTCCTTGTATCCCGGAGGGTAGCTGGAGATCTCGCCGAGGTTGAGGCGGTAGGTGGTGTAGGCGGGCTGGAGCAGAACGACGCCGTACTTGGTGTCGAGCCGCTCTTCCACGCTCCTCAGCGCCTGCTCGGCCTGACCGGTCGTTTTGCCGATGCCCGCCATGACGCACATGCCCTGCGGCTCAATGAAGATCTGGCCCTCGTCGCATTCTTTGCTGCCGATGGGCTGGCCGAAGGCATCGTAGGCGCGGCGGAACCAGGCACCGTCCCAGCCAGCGGTCAGAGCGGCCTGCTCGACTTCCGCGATGGCGGCGCGGGCCTCGGCGGCCTCCTCCGGGAGGCTGCGGTGGTCGCACAGGTCGGCGTACTCGCTGCCGTACTTGACGAACATGCCCGCGATGAAAACGCTTTCGGCCACCGGGCCTTCGCTGGGGCCGGTGATCTGAAAGCTCTCGCCGGGGTGCTCGGAGAAGCAGTTCAGGTTCAGGCAGTCGTTCCAGTCGGCGCGGCCGATGAGGGGCAGGCCGTGGGGGCCGAGGTGGGTGCGGGTGAAGCGGAAGCTGCGGCGCAGATGCTCCATGAGGGGCTGTGCCTTGCTCACATCGTTGTCAAAAGCGACGGACTCGTCCAGAATGGACCAGTCGCCGGTCTCGCGGAGATAGGCGGCGGTGCCTGCGATGAGCCAGAGCGGGTCATCGTTGAAGCCGGTGCCAACATCGCGGTTGCCCTTTTTGGTCAGGGGCTGATACTGGTGGTAGGCGCTGCCATCCTCGAACTGGGTGGCGGCGATATCCAGAATGCGGCCGCGGGCGCGCTCCGGGATCATGTGGACGAAGCCCAGCAGATCCTGGCAGCTGTCGCGGAAGCCCATCCCGCGGCCGATGCCGCTTTCGTAGTAGCTGGCCGAGCGGCTCATGTTGAAGGTGACCATGCACTGGTACTGGTGCCACAGATTGACCATCCGGTCCAGCTTCTCGTCGCCGGAATGCAATTGCAGGGTAGAGAGCAGCTTCTCCCAGTGGTCGGCCAGCGCTCTGCGGGCTTCGTCCACCTGAGCGTCGGTGGCGTAGCGGGCCATCATGGCCTCGGCGCGGGTCTTGTTGATGACGCCGGGGGCGGTGAACTTTTCGTCCACGGGATTCTCGATGTAGCCCAGACCGAAGAGGATGGTCCGGGTCTCCCCGGCTTCCAAGGTCAGGTGGAAGTGGTGGGCACCGACCGGGGCCCAGCCGTGGGCGATGCTGTTGGAGCAGCGGCCCGCCTTGACGGCTTCCGGCTCGGCGGGGCCGCCGTATACGCCGCAGAAGGCGTCGCGGGCGGTGTCGAAGCTGGTGACCGGGGTGTTGGCCCAGAACACCGCGTAGTGGTCGCGGCGCTCGCGGTACTCGGTCTTATGGTAGATGGCGCTGCCCACGACCTCCACTTCGCCGGTGGAGAAGTTGCGCTGGAAGTTGGAGCTGTCGTCCATGGCGTCCCACAGGCAGAACTCCACGTAGCTGAACACATCCAGCGTGCGGGGGGTGCCGGTCTTGTTTTCCAGCGTCAGGCGGTCGATCTCGCAGGCGTCGCCGCGCGGGACGAACAGCTCCTGCTGGGCGCGGATGCCGTTCTTCTCGCCGGTCAGGATGGTGTAGCCCAGACCGTGGCGGCAGCTGTAAGCGTCCAGCTCGGTCTTGGTGGGCTGCCAGCCGGGGTTCCAGATCGTGCCGCCGTCGTTGATGTAGATGCGGTGGCCGTCCATATCCAGCGGAGAGTTGTTGTAGCGGTAACGGGTGATGCGGCGCAGCCGCGCATCCCGGTAAAAGCTGTAGCCGCCGCCGGTGTTGGACACCAGACTGAAGAAGTCCTCGCTGCCCAGATAGTTGATCCAGGGCAGAGGCGTGCGGGGTGTGTCGA
>OGLI01000976.1_pt1 | contig 20555 bp, 18 predicted proteins | sample 1572661 | NCBI WGS metagenome assembly OGLI01 (sample SAMEA2581901, study PRJEB24529) | metagenome | biome: Human gut stool | place: China | collected 2011 | reverse complement strand
GCGGTATGAAGCAGCGTTTGGGGATTGCTCAGGCAGAGCTGAACGCCCCGGACATTCTCATTTTAGATGAGCCGACCGCAGGACTTGACCCCAAAGAACGTGTCCGCTTCCGCAATCTCATATCTGACTTTGCAGAGGATAAAATTGTTATCCTGTCTACGCATATTGTATCGGACGTTTCCTATATCGCTGATACTATTCTAATGATGAAAGACGGTACATTTTTACTGCAAGAACCTATGGCTACTATCACAGACAGTATAAACGGCAAGGTATGGGAGCTTTTGGTGAGCGACCGGGAAGCAGCAGAATACAGCAGACGCTTTTCTGTTGTTAATCTGCACCATGAAAACGGCAATGTGCGGTTACGTATGATACATGATACATCTCCGGCCGCCGACGCTATCACCGTACCGCCGAGCTTGGAGGATTTGTTTTTATACCACTTCGGAGAAGAAGCCGGAGAAGAAAGGGGCGAATGAAACAATGCTTATTAAATACGAATTTTTGAAAATCCTGCGTAAAAAATCGACGCTTATCGTCATGGTTGCAAGTTTGCTTGTAACTGCAATTTTATTTGGTTTACCGATTTTGCGGTATCAGACTTACAATCAAGAAGGTGTAATCACTGGCCTTGCGGGTATTGAATATGAAAAGGAACAAGCAGAAAATTATTCTGTTCCTTTAACAGATGAATATATCACTGAAACAATCCAGGAAGTACAGCAGCTTTTTGAAAATCCTGATAATGTGGGATATGACGGTTATGAACAGTTTTTGGTTGACAGCGCATATTGGGACGGTATCGCCCCACGGGAACGTCTGCTAAATATGATTGCGAAAAACTATGTCAATCCAAACGAAAGCGCAGGGTATAGCTCATTAGCAGATTTGGATATTTCAGAGGGCGCGGATTTTTACGCTGCAAGACAGGAAAAAATCGAAAAGCTACTTAATACCGCTTCCCGTGAATTGTCCGAGAAACAGAAAAACTATTGGCAGGATATGAACAGTAAGGTTGATGAACCTTTTCAGTATGGGTATTACGAGGGATGGGAAATCATCATTAGCAGCTTTGAATTGCTGATGTTTGCGCTACTGGCGGTCTGTATCGTGATTGCCCCTGTCTTTTCCGGCGAGTATGAAGCCGGAACGGACGCGGTAATATTATCCGCAAAATACGGAAAAACCAAACTGACAATGGCTAAAATTATGGCATCTTATCTATTTGGTGTGCTTGCCTTTACGCTCCATGTAATTGTTGCATTAGGCCTGCCCCTTGCCGCATTTGGCTTTGACGGTTGGGATTTGTCGCTGCAAATCGTAAACACGACTATACCGTACCCGTGGACATTCCTGCAAGCTGTCCTTGTGAATTTGGGAGTAGTTTACCTTGTGCTGTTCGCCATGCTTGGCTTGACGCTTCTGCTGTCGGCAAAGATGAAAAGCCCGTACCTTGTGCTTATTGTGCTTGTACCCGTCCTTTTCATTCCGCTGTTTCTCTCTCCCAACGGGACAACAGGCGCATACAATCTAATCTTGTTCCTGCTTCCGTACCGTTCTACCATGCCGGAGCTTGGGAAATATGTTACTTATCAAATTGGTGGACTTGTCTTAGACGTATTTACCATGAGGGCAATCCTGTATGCACTATTGACTGCGGTTATGCTACCCCTTGCAAGACTTGTATTTAAGAAACATCAAGTCGCATAAGGAGGGGGGAAGATGAAAAAGAAAAAGCCTATGATTATTCTTGCGGCGATAGCTGCGGTTGTTATCGCAGCTATCGTGATAATATCGCAATCGTCAAATTGGTCTACCCTCTCCTATTTGCATTTGTTACCTTAATCTTAGTTCCATCCGGGCTAATGACTGCTTCTTCACTTCCGGAAGACTCATATCGCAGTGTATAAGTATTCACTGTCATTGTATTATCTGTATCATTTGCCTTATATCCAGTGTAGGAAGATGATGCTGCTTCCGCAACAGATGCAAAGATGACAGATGACAGAACCGAACGTGAGTTTGAAAGGCAATCAAAGCCTTGTCATCTGCCACGCCCACGTCTACGAACCGGTGTGATTATCTGCTGTTCCGCTTGTGCTTTTAGCTGCTCCTCTGAAGAATGATTTCTGTTGTATTTCACACGATAATCATATTCCTCGGTAAAATCATCATATACAGACATCTTGTAACGCATACTCCGCATGGATTCTTCGGTATATCCCATTCTGTCCTGATACTTCTTTAGTTCTTCAATTCGGTCATCAGAAGGTGGCGGAAGAAGTTTAGCACGTTTTTCCAGAGAGAGCTTGCGGTATTCTGCTGGAGATGGAAACGGCTTATTTTGAACCGGCACCGTTGACGAATTGTTATCAAGTAATTCGTCTAACTCATCCTCATTATCTGGTTCTGCGTCGGTTGAGTTATTTGTTGTGCCAAACTCAGTACTTACCGAGCCTGCGCCTGCATCAAGTCCCTGCCACTCTTTATTGAAGTCATCAAATGCAGCACCATAAAAGAAAGACTCGTCATTCTCCGGTATCTCATGTTTTTCCTGAAACTCGTCATATGCCTCATATACAGAAACATCCGGTTTTCTGGTCGGCTGTGACTCCTGTGTTGGTATCTGCTTTTTAGCCTTAGAAGCAGACTCCTTCACTTCCTCCTCATCCTCTTCCCATCTGGGATAATCCTTCATGGACTGACTGGAATGCTCGATGTCCTGCTCCTGCCTTGGATAATCAAACCAATCCTCTTTTTCCTTCTGTTTCATATACTCCCTGATGCCTGCAACCGTGAATCGCTTACCAAGCTTACTGCCTCGTACTGCCTGTACCTTACCACCATTGCTGCTGCGATAGGGAAGGGCATAACTGATGGTATTCCCCTTTAAGCGGACATTCATGTGATAGGTTTTCTCAAGCATTTTTACCACATCATGGATGTTCTGCGTGGTCGGATCATTTATGGCAAGTCTGATATACACACGCATTTCATCCTTGAAAGAAAGTTTTCCCCTTTTCTGCATATGATTTTCCGCTAAGGTGCGTTCCTCCCTGGTCTTATCCGGATTGTAGAAGCTGTCACGGACAGAGTGTGTCAAGCCGTGGTTTCGACATTGTTCCCCGAAGTATTCCGACATTTCCACCAGTTCTTTCGGACCTCTACTAAAAGACGAGCCGTCCTTCTGGTTACAGTTATTTACCAGAAAATGCACGTGAACATGCTCCGTATCCACATGAACCGCAAACAATACCTCAAATCCCTTTTTCCAGAAGAACTCACGAGCAAAGTCCTCTGCCATCTTGTAAGCCTCTGCATAAGTCAGCTTATCATTGTCCTCCGGATGAAAGGATATTGATAGCTTCTGTGCCAGAATGTCCCGCGGGAAGAACCGGCTATACTTCTTCTGATGCATTTTCCTTGTCATAAGGACACTGTTTGCAAAGTTATCCCGATTGCAGCCAAAAGCATTATATAACTCCGACTTTGTCTTGATAACACCGGAACTTAGCTGTTCCTTCTTCTTCCCCAGAATATAATCTGCCGCACTGTGAAGCTGTGCCACAGACTTGCATGGAGCATATTTTACATTGACATTTCCATATACTGCCATCTAACTCACCACCTTTTCATATAGTTTTAATACTGAGTCTTCCAACCGCCGGAATACTCTCTGGAACGGTTCAAATGCTGTCATGGATATCAAATCCGGATAGGCATTGATATTCCTTGCCAGCTGGTTGATATTGACACCCTGCTTTTTCAATTCGTAGCAAACCTCATTCATAACTTCCATAAACTGCTTTAATGTTGTTCCATCAATCTGCCTGCCCTTGTTAACACGGAGCAGATAGTCGATGAAATCAGCGGAAGTCTTATATCCGCTCTCCTTCATCTGTGATTCAAATTCCTGTTTTACACGGTAATCCACACGAGAATAGATTACCTCGTCTCTTGTTCGTTTCCCCATAGTGTCCTCCTTCTTTTTATCTGTAAAAAAAAGCCACAAAACATATTGGTTGAATTGGCATTACTGCCTTTTCTTCCATTTGTTTCATGGCTTCACTTTTTGGTACTTTTGTATTCAGTTATTGTGTTTTGGCTACGATTGCACCGGATTATGGCTACATACTAATAGAAATTGTGGTCTGCCCCGGTAAATTGCAGTGTCATGCCCCTGTTGTGGTTCTACTGTTGCTCTGCTTTGTAGCCATTTGGTTGCAGATGTTGTCTAAACTGTATCTGTTATAGCTATACTGTCCATAAGAACCGCTATCATCTGCATCCGTCTTGGTATTTCTTCGTAGCCTTTGTGTAAGCGATGCTTCGTCAGCAGGGCACATCATCCCCACAGGTCTGCCTGACGGAAAAAAGACTCCGTCAGACAGACAAAAGCAGCCCTTCGCTTACCGCTTCGGACTGCTTTTTTTCACATCTCTACTACTTATTGAAATCTTCTATTCCCTTTCCGATGTGGTGGGGATGATATAGGCAGGTAGTACCGCTGGCTTGCCAACTCGTCAAAAATAAAATCAGGGTCCCCTCCGGTACCCTGATTTTATTTCCGCCTCATTGTCTGCGCCATCGGTGCTACCTGCTCATGGGCTACGCCCCCGAGACCCCCAGACAGAAAGACACACCATCTACAAAGGGGATGGTGTGTCTTTCTGTCTTTACTGCAATTGTACCCGGGAATGTAGCCGATGTTTACTTGGATAATTGAATTGATTATCATCGGCTATATCCTTCTTGCTTCTACCCTCATTACAAAACAATAGAATTCTTTCTGTAATATCAGTCTGTTAGACTTGGGGGGGTGACTTGGGGGGGACTTGGGTGTTACCCACCCCAAGTCATTATCCCTCTTTATGATTCGTTTTCTTCTGTTTCTATATCCAGCCTCTGTAAAATATCATATATCACACCAGAATCGTTTAATAAGCTTATAGCAAAACATTTCTTTCCTGCATCTTTTAATGATGCACCAATGTGATACGCTTTTTTGTCATCAATGATTAAAAACCTGTCATGAAATACACCTGTGTAGTTCACTTCAAGTTTGGGATACTGTTGATTGAAAGTTTCAATATCTTTTTCTGACAATCTGGTTTTTCTAACTGTGTAAATCGTTACCGATACATTCTCTTTCTTCTTGGACAGAATATTTAAAGTTCCCACATCGACATAATTATCGACCAATACAAGACTTTTCGTTGCACTAGCTACCAGATCTATCAGTAAGCTAAACGCATCATATATCTGTCCATCAAAAAAGATTTTCTGCTGTGATTCTTCGTGGTCAGAAATATATGCAAATACTTTATCAAATTTCTCATTTGTTTCATTTTGATAAGTTATCTGTCTTTCTTCTATTGCATTCATGCGATCATACAAAAGTGACGTGTTTGCCATATATTTACGCATTTCAACAAATGTTTCCATTATCCTGATACTGACTTGTATTGCAATATCACTCCTCAGCACCGCAGAAAGCATTGCAATACCTTGTTCTGTAAAAACATATGGCAGATATCTTCTTCCACCTCTCCCTTCTTTTGAGGTCACAAATTGTGACCTCAAAGAGTCGTACTCTTCCTTTTTTTAGTTGAAACCTGAAATTCTCAGGAAATCTTTCAATATTTCTTTTTACAGCCTGATTAAAAGTTTTTGTTTCAACTTGATACAAAATTGCCAAGTCACTATCGAGCATTACCTGTTTTCCTCTAATAACATATATAAGACTCTGAATATGACTCACTTCCATAACCCTATCCTTTACATCTGAATTTACGTCAATCAATTCACTATTATCTTTTGCCATCGAATCCTCCAATCCATTTTTGAAGTCGCAAATTGCGACTTCAAGTCTACAATCTGTGTACTCATTCTGAGGTCACAAACTGTGACCTCAAACAGTATCATCGTGTTCCTTCTTGTTTTGCTTCCCAAATTGCTGTTCATACATAATCTGATACTTTTTCAACCGTGGAATATACTCAGGAGGCTTTCTTCGACCCGCTTCCCACTCTTCCACCGTTCGAAGTGGTATCTGAACCTTTATCTCACACACTCATTGTGTGGTTAATTATATCATGCCACTTCTTCTTTTATCAATTGAAAATCAACACGAATCCATAATTTACACACCAAACGAGTAATCCAGAAACTCATTCTCTTCTGGCTCCGACAGTTCTTGCTTTACAACTTCTATCGGTTGTTCACTGCCCTGTATCGGTTCCGTAACTAGCTTTACCCCCACCGATGCCTCAGCTCCCGGATTTCCCTGCTGATACGGATAAGGCATTATCCCACCAGCCTGCAGTCCCGCCTGAAAAAATGCCTGCTGTTGCATCTGATACATGGCTGCAAGTGCCGGAAGATTTGAAAGAAGCTTCTGCTCCACAGTCTGCACCAGTCTGTCTGCAAAGGCATCTTCCTTTTCCCGACTCTCCAGATATGGATCGTTTTTCTTGGCAAGATGCCTTTCATAATAATCATTAATCGCAGCCACCACAAAAGCATTCTGCGACTTAAAGTCCTGTTCCACTTCAGCGGAGTGCAGGCGTTCCCACGCCTGCACGCCTCCCTCATCCGTCATATTGAAACGGATGTTGTGATTCCTGTAGTGCTTTGTCATATTGCCTCACCTACCTTCTGCCTGCTCTTTCCTGATGTCTTAAAAGCATATAGCAGTAATACTCATAGCCCTTTGCATTAGCACGGATATCATGATTAAAAATGGTGGTGTCCGGATTATAACTTCCAAACTGTTCTACCAGTCTTGCTCCGCCACCCATGAAGTAAACCTTCATCAGCTTCTCATTATATTCATGGTCACGAAGCTTCTGAAAAATCTCCTCCACATAGTCACAAATAGCCTTTTCCACGAGTGATGCATGGGGATCCGGCAGTTCAATCTTTCCGCTACGGAGAATATTATCAATTACATCATCCATAAGATTGTCTCCCGTTTTGTCCTGCACCATATTGTGAATCTTCTGAAAGCACTGGAACACACCAAGCTTCTCGGTCCATGCCTTGCTTTCCATTGGTCTACCGTTATTCAGATACATCAGATTCATGGTACCGTTTCCAATATCTGCAAGAAGCGTTACACCTGCAAAATCCTTCAGATTCTCTGTCACTGCCGAGTAACACTGCGGCATAACTGTACAGCCAGCGAATTCAATATAATAAAGTCTGTCTTTATAGCCGACCTCTACGCTGCTGTTTCTAAGCATATATCTCTTAAAGTCCTCCCTCTGTGCCTGCACCCATTTCAGAGGAAGCCCAACTGCAAGATGAATCCTTGCCCTGTTTACAGAGTCTGTCATTCCTCTTGCTTCCAGTTCCTTTACAATAGCCGCAAGTGTCAGCATATAATTGTCGTCATCAGTCTGCTTATCTGCCACAAAACCCTTTCTTCCCTCTCCAATGACATAATATCCACCATCGTACTCGATATAATCTCTGCTTAACACAGGTGCGCTGTCATACTTTGCAATTGCTGTCTTAAAGCATCTTCTGGCTGTTTTCATATTTCCGTAGCCATTATCCACACCGATAATCAGTGCTCCGTTCATACTGTATTCTCTAATCTTCTCTGTCATATAATCCTCTCTTTCTCCGGCATCTGTGCCGGTAACCAAAATAAAAAAGTCCATGCATCTGTATCTCTACAAACACATGGACGAATCAACTGCCACTCTTGATATTTAGCGTATCCTTCCTACGAATTACTACACACTTTACTACACACTTTTTTCATCAAATTACACCATTTTATGATAAGTTACGATAGTTTCCTCTCAAATTAAAAATGCCCTCAAAGCCTGTAAAATCAAGCATTTGAGGGCATTCACAAGGGTTAAGATAAAGGAGCAGGTAGGAAATCTATAAATTCGCTCTTGTAACTTTCCATTGTATGTTAATCCTCCTGTATGTTTTCTATAAATTATCTTTGTCAATTTTACCACATTGGGGCGTGCTTTTCAACGTGGAAATTGGTTACAAAAACAGCATCCCTTCATATTAAATGAATATGGGATGCTGTTCATCTGCTTATATATTTTTATCAGATATACTCACTTGTGTTTACAATCACGCCGTCATATACTGACTGCTTTTTGATAAACTCCGCAGCCTTGTCCACATCTCTGCCGTTTTTGTTCCAGTCCTTTGTAAACTCAACTTTGTCAGCTGCAAGCTCCTTCTCCTGCTTTTGGCTGATGAGCAGAAGTACGAGTATTCCGGCATGGCTTAAATGCTTGACTACATTTACGAAGTCCTCACCCTCCTTTGGTGCGTAGAGATAAGTATGGCGTCCGTCTATATTTAAGACTTTCTCGACATCCTCCACAAATCCGCGGTTTACACCATCCACTCCGTCTACGAATACGGCGGTGATTGCCTTCTGACCCTTGATTGCAGCTCTTACGTTTCTGTCTACTCTGCCCTCATAGAGGCCGCTTTCCTCTGTGTGTACCTCTTCAACCACACCACAGGCAGATGTCATATCCGTCACACGGTCGATTAAGATGAACTCACCGAGTGTCTTGTGATTTTTGAACTTATCGCAGACTATCTTGTCCGAGAATGCAATCTTTACAACTGCTATCTCGTTCTTTTTAAGCTTGTCGGCAGGCTTTTCCTCACCTGTGTTTACGTCGATAGTATGCTCTATCTCTGTTACGATGCCCGGTATTGACTTGGTACCTAGCTTGAAGAAGAAATTCTTTCCCTTGAAGAGCTCATCGTCATCCATCCAGAGTATTGTAGCTGTGATGGATGAAGCAACCTTTGCTCCTGAACCGATTGTGAGCACGCAGCCTCTTGATACGTCCACCTCTCTGTCAAGCTGGATTGTAACCGGCTGGCCTGTAAATGCGCTATCGCTTAGCTTATCACCCACATGGATGCTCTTTACATGGGCCGTCTCATTGCTTGGCAGTGTGGTGATTTCATCGCCCACCTTTACCTCTCCGGCCTCTATCTGGCCCTGGAAGCCACGGAAAGTGTGGTCAGGACGGCAGACTCTCTGTACAGGCATGTAAAAGCCCTCTTCCTCGTTCTCATCCTTTATGTCAACATCCTCAAGGTATGATAAAAGAGCAGGACCCTTATACCATGGGATATTCTCGGACTTTGTTGTGACATTGTCACCCTCTGTTGCAGAAACAGGAATGATTACTACATTTTTAAGCTCAAGCTCCTTTGTAAGCTCAATAATCTGCTTTGTGATTTCATCGAAACGCTTCTCGTCGTAGCCTACAAGATCCATCTTGTTTACAGCAAATACAAAGTAGTTGATTCCCATGAGTGCGCAGATTCTTGCATGTCTTCTTGTCTGAACCAATACGCCCTGCTTTGCATCTATTAGAATTACCGCAAGGTCTGCAAAGGATGCACCTACAGCCATGTTTCTTGTGTACTCCTCATGGCCCGGTGTATCTGCCACGATAAAGCTTCTCTTATCTGTTGTGAAGTAACGATAAGCCACATCGATTGTGATTCCCTGCTCTCTCTCTGCCATCAGTCCGTCGAGGAGGAGTGAGTAGTCGATGGCGCCGCCACGGCTTCCGACCTTACTGTCAAGCTCCAATGCCTTTTCCTGATCTGCATAGAGCAGCTTTGAATCGTATAATATATGTCCGATCAGAGTTGATTTTCCGTCGTCCACGCTTCCGCATGTAATAAATTTAAGTAATCCGCTCATTTTAGAAATATCCCTCCCTCTTTCTTCTTTCCATGCTGCCTGCCGCCTCGTTGTCTATGACACGGGTGGTTCTCTCTGAGGAAACAGCACTGAGTGTCTCATCAATAATCTCATCAAGTGTATCCGCTGTCGACTCCACACCACCTGTCAGTGGATAGCAGCCGAGTGTTCTGAAACGTACACTCTTCATCTGGATTTTCTCTCCCGGACGAAGCTTCATTCTGTCGTCATCTACCATGATGATGTTGCCGTCTCTGTATACAACAGGTCTTTCCTTTGCAAAGTAAAGTGAAGGAATCTCGATATTCTCTCTCTTTATATACTGCCAGATATCCTTCTCTGTCCAGTTTGACAATGGGAAAACACGTACCTCCTGGCCCTTTTTGATTCTGGAGTTGTATAGCTTCCACATCTCCGGGCGCTGGTTCTTTGGATCCCATGCGTGGTTTTCATTTCTGAAGGAGAAGATTCGCTCCTTGGCTCTTGATTTCTCCTCGTCTCTTCGGCCGCCGCCAAACGCTGCCGTAAAGCCGTATTTGTCGAGCGCCTGCTTGAGCGCCTGTGTCTTCATGATATCTGTGTATGCTGAGCCGTGGTCAAATGGATTGATGCCCTGCTTTACGCCATCCTGATTTATATATTCAAGCATCTCAATGCCCTTTTCCTTAGCAATGCGATCTCTGAATTCTATCATCTCATGGAATTTCCAGGTTGTATTTACATGTAAAAACGGAAATGGCGGCTTCTCCGGATAAAATGCCTTCATTGCAAGATGAAGCATTACCGAGCTGTCCTTTCCAATTGAGTACAACATAACCGGCTTCTCGCACTCTGCGGCTACTTCACGTATTATGTATATTGCCTCTGCTTCGAGTTCGTCAAGATGTGATAATTCACCCATGTCTGTTACCATCCTTTTCTTTAATATTTATTGGATTCTTTCTTGTTGATAAGAATCTCTTCCTTGCTTCCGTCGCGCTTTTTGATATCCCAGGTCAGCGTATCCGGTGTGCTTTTTACTGTCATGAGACTTCCCATGCCTCCTATGTCTGCTCCAAGATAAAGAGCAATAGCGCCAAAATGACATTCCTTGATGCATGAGGCACAGCCCCAGCAGTCCTTAGGATATTTGATAAAGGCTTTTTTCTCTGAGTCCTGATATATCAGGCTTCCGGGGCATACACTTGTACACATGCCACAGCCCTTACACTTTGCTTTATCAATCATTATGCTCATAACGCGCCTCCCTTCCGACAAGTTCTCTGTAAATCATATGAAGCTGCCCGTTTTCGTATCTGGAATTGACGTATTTCATCCAGTCATCACTCTTATCGGGATAATCCAGATTCTCAGCAAAGCTGTGCCATCTGGTCTCCTTTCTTGCACCAAGATGTGCTATGACCGAAAGACATACCGTAAGCCTCTCCTTAAGCTCATATATGAACATAAGCTCATGCATATCCGATGCATATAAATCACCGGTCAACTCTATCAGATGATTTATCTTTTCCTTTGCCAGGGCAAGCAGCTTGCCGTTGAACTGATAATGTGTGGAAATACCGCCTGCGTAGTTGTCCATGACCTTCTGCATGGCTTCCTCGATAGCCTCTGTTGTAAACATCTGAGACCTTTCAGTGAGGAAATGGTCGTACTCTGAAGCTTTTGCGTCAAGCGCCTTTTTCTCATCAAATGCCGATGTGTCAGGACTTCCGTCTGAGGTATTTGCATCAAGCTTTGAAACCATATCTATCGCAGCTATTTCACCCTCCACCATGGCTCCTGTAACGTATTTCTGTGGACATCCTCCTGCCACATCTCCAGCAGCATAAAGTCCGTGGATTGTAGTCTCACGCTCGGTATTTACCCAGTAGCCGCTCGCTGTGTGCCCACCTACGATATACGGCTCGGTGCCCTCTATCTCCACATTCTGCTCACTTGGATTCTTACCTGCCTCCACCCACTTGAGTGTCTGGCTTGGTGCCATGTTGAGATATGCCTTTCTTAATGACTCATCCTGCTGTGGTGAGATGCCCTCTGTCCTTAAGTAGCAAGGGCCTCTTCCCTCAAGATTTTCCATGACCGTTCCGTATACACGCTCTGATGTGGTGAGGCCGTATTTTGTCTCGTAAACCTCTCCAAGTGAATTGACCTGCTTTGCCCCGACTCCCTGTGCAATTGTTCCTGTCGGTGCAATTGTGTCCTTGCATCTGAGTGCGATAAATCTCATCTCAAAAGTGGTCATCTCAGCTCCGCTTCTTATGCCCATCGCATATCCGGCACCTGTGTTGAACGGCGGATACCACATCTTGTGTCTTGAAAAGCCGGGATTGTTTGGTCTGTATAAACCGGCCGCTCCGCCTGTAGCACAGAGCACCTTTTTAGCCCTGATTTCATAGGCTGTAGCATCCTCGATTGAAAATCCGTATGCACCCTTTATGGTGTTGTTCTCAACTATATAGTCCGTGATATTGATTCTGTTTATCACTGTACAGTCATTAAGCTTTGATACAGCTTCTGCCAAAAGCGGCTTCATGTTCTCGCCGTTTATCTTGATATTTCGGTTTCCTCTTGCTACATACTCACCGTTTTCATCCTTTAATATGACAAGTCCAAGCTTTTCCATCTTGTCCGTCACACGGTTTAAACCCTCTGACATAGTCATGAGTAAGTCTTCCCTTACTATGCCGTCAGCATCCTTTTTTGCGTAGTCTACATAGTCCTCAGGCTTTCTGCCCTTTACTATGTATGCATTTATCGCATTGACACCTGCTGCAAGGCATCCGCTTCGCTTTATGTTCGCTTTCTCTGCAATTATAATCGAATAATCCGATTTCTCACGGATGGTGAGCGCTGCATAACAGCCCGCCGTGCCACCTCCTATTATGAGGATGTCCGTGTGTATGATTTTTTTGTTTTCAATCTTCATTTATCTTCCTCTGCTTCCTCTTTCAATCACAAGCTTTAGACTATTCTTGTATCTAAATGTAGAATACATCCTGCTCCTGCATCTCGCTGTTTTCCATCAGGTATGTTTTCTCTTCATCAAATATATACAGCCTGTAAATCAGCACATGTACTTTCTCTCCGACCGTTATCAGATCCTTTTCCAGTGAGCGCTCACCGACTACCTCGATGCCGTTTATGTTGACCGTGACATCCATCCTGTTTCCTCTGAAAACCACATCTGTAACGATGCCCTCCTCTGCCGCTGACTGATAGCGGTCCAGGTTGCCACTCTTTGATATTTTGATAAACTCCGGTCTGATTACTGCCTTGTCGGCATTTTCTATCCTGTCAAACCCCTTTAGCCTGTCATAGTTTTCAACAACTGTGGTGTGTCCTATAAACTGCGCCACAAAAGGTGTATCAGGCGACTTGTATATCTCAAGAGGTGTACCCATCTGCTCTATCGTGCCGTGGTTTGTGATAATGATTTCATCTGCCACCTCAACAGCCTCATCCTGGTCATGTGTGACGAAAATGCTTGTGATCCCAAGCTTTTCGACCAGCTCCTTAAGCCATGTACGAAGCTCACCTCGCACCTTTGCATCTATCGCGGCAAATGGCTCATCCAGTAATAGCACCTGCGGATTCGGCGCCAGCGCCCTTGCAAATGCCACTCTCTGACGCTGTCCTCCGGAAAGCTGATTCGGATATCTCTTTTCAAGCCCCGATAAGCCTGTCATCTCAAGAAGCTTGGTAACACGCTCCTTTATGAGCTTTTTCGGCATCTTCTGAAGCTCCAGCCCAAATGCCACATTGTCGTATATTGTCATGTATCTAAACAGCGCATAGTTCTGAAACACAAAGCCTATGCCTCTCTTCGAGGCCGGAATATCATTCACTCGCTTTCCATCTATATATATGTCACCTGAATTTGGTGTCTCAAGCCCTGCTATCATACGAAGAAGTGTTGTCTTGCCACTGCCGGACGGACCAAGCAGCGCCACAAGCTTTCCCTTTTCCACTCCAAAGCTCACATTATCGGATGCCAGGAAGTCTCCGTATTTTTTGTATATATTTTTCATCTCAACGTACATATACGTTATCTCCTTCCTGCTTTCTTAGTACAGCAACTCTATAGCTGTCTGCCACACCGGTGTGTAAGCAGTAACAAATTTCATTAGTGTAAATCATATTTCCCATAAATCTCAGTGTAATTTCTTAAATTTGTGCTCAACTATATTTCTTGCAAAAAGAATGATTAATGCAATAATTAACAGTATCGACGATACAGCAAATGCCGATGTTATCGAGCTGTCTGTGCCCGACATATACAAGGCATCAATCTCAAGCGGCAGTGTAAATGTCTCGCCTCTTGTCTTCGAGAGCGCATTTACCGCGCCGAACTCGCCGAGGGCTCTCGCCGTACAAAGTATGATTCCATAAATCAGGCTCCACTTCATCTGCGGAAGTGTTATTTTCCGAAATATCGTAAAGCCGGATGCTCCCATCAGCGCTGCGGCTTCTTCTTCATCCTTTCCCTCTGCATTGAGCACCGGTATGATTTCCCTTGACACATACGGAAACGTGACAAATATCGTGGCAAGCACAACTCCCGGTATTGCAAAGGTGATTCTCACATTCGTGCCGAATATCTCATTGAACCATCTGATAACCGGATAAAACCACCCAAGCCGTCCGAAGGTCATAAGATACGCAAGTCCTACGATGACCGGAGAAATAGAAAACGGTATATCAATAAGTGTTGCAAGCACCTGCTTTCCTTTAAACGAAAACCTGGTCAACAGCCACGCTGTCCATATTCCCAAGAAGGTGTTGATAACTACCGCAAAAAATGTTGCTATCAAAGTCACCTTGAGTGCTGAGAGCACGTAGCTTGTGGAGATTGCTTTCAGGTAGAACCCAAGTCCCTCCTTTAAGGCACTTGCCATCACAGAAAAAAGCGGAACTACAAGCATGACAAATATGAAGAGCGCCGTGACAGTGACGAGTATTATCTTTGTGATCTTTTTTCTTCTTTCAAGCTTTACCTGTTCGGTCATCGCATTGTGCTCCTTTCCTGTTTGTGTACATCGCATTTGATTTATATGCAGCCTTCTACAACAAATTAGTGCGCTGTGACTGTTTAACCTGCACTATGTTTACAAATAACAGCAGTAAAAATGATATGACAAGCATCACAAGTGCTATGGCAGTCGCGCCGGCGTAATCTATATAGCTAAGCTTCTGCATGATGACGTATGATACCACCTGTGTCCTGTGCCTTGCACTGTTGCCTGATATGTAGATGACGCTTCCGTACTCTCCTATGCCTCTGGCAAATGCAAGACCAAAGCCAGTTAGGAGTGCCGGGCGAAGCTCCGGAAGTATTACCTTAAAAAAGGTCTTAGATGGGGTTGCGCCAAGCATATAAGCGGCCTCCTCATATGTATTATCCATCTTTTCAAGCACCGGCTGAACCGCTCTGATTACGAAGGGAATACCTACAAAAACAAGTGCCACAACTATTCCTGCCTGTGTGTAAGCTACATCTATTCCAAGCTTTCCAAGGCCCTTACCCAAAAAGCCTGTGCCTGAGTACAGCTTTGAGAGCGTGATGCCCGCAACCGCTGTCGGCAGTGCAAACGGAAGCTCTATAAGTCCGTCAAGCAGCCATTTCCCGGGGAAATCGTACTTCACAAGTGTCCATGCCACGATGAGCCCAAATACCACATTTACAATGGCTGCGATAAATGACGAGGTGATGCTTGTGATAAAGGCATTCCTCACATTCTCCTTCATGATAAGTGCCACAAAATTGCCCGGTGATATCTTTAGCGAATACACAAGCACTGATGCTAACGGAATGAGTACGATGACTGAAAGCATCGTGACCACTACTCCAAGCGAAATATGGTAGCCCGGTATAACTCTGGTCTTTATGTTCTTTGATTTAGTTTTCTTTTTTGCTGTTTTATCAGTTGCCGTAAATTTCATCGAACATTGCTCCATCATCAAAATATGTCTTGTAGGCTTCATCCCATCCGCCGTAATCCTTTATGCTCCAAAGCCTGATATTTAAGTCAAACTTGTCGGAAAACTGACTTAATATGTCATGATTGGATGGTCTGTAGCCGCTCTCGCCAATCAGTCTCTGAGCCTCATCACTGTAGAGATACTGCAGGTATTCTTTACTTACAGCTTCAGTCCCATTGCTCTTTGCATTGTCATCCACAATAGCAACTGACGGCTGCGCTAAAATGCTGACTGACGGATTCACTATCTCATACTTGCCCGGATATGAATCCATGGTCGTAAGCGCCTCATTTTCCCACGCTATAAGCACATCTCCCTGTCCGTTTTCCACAAATGTGGTTGTTGAGCCTCTCGCACCCGAATCCATAATTGTGACATTTTCATACAGCTTCTTCATAAACGATTTCTGTTCCTTTTGGCTGTCATAGTTTGTCTTCGCATAGCTTAGAGCCGCAAGGAAATTCCAACAGGCTCCGCCACTGCTCTTTGGATCAGGCGTAATCACATCCACAGTCTTTTTCACCAGATCATCCCAGTCGCTTATATGCTTTGGGTTGCCCTTTCTTACAAGGAAAACGATTGTAGATGTGTATGGTGCCGAGCTGTCAGAAAACTCATCAATCCAGCCCTTATCAATCAAGCCTGTATTTTGTATCAGGTCTATGTCATGCTCAAGTGCCAGTGTAACAACATCTGCATTACAGCCCTCCACAACCGAGCGTGCCTGTGCTCCCGAGCCGCCATGTGACTGAATCACATTTATCTTTTTGCCGTGCTCGCTCTCATAGTAAGACTCGAATATTTTGTTGTATTTCTCGTAAAACTCTCGTGTCGGATCATACGACACATTGGTTATAGTGACTGTGCCGTCATCCTTCCTGCCTGAGCAGCCTGTCAGAAGAAGTGACACAATCATCACTGCAGGCAGCAGGGCTGCCGTATATTTTTGTATGTTTCTCATGTATGTTTCTCATTTTTCATGTTACAGTTTCCGGCAAAGCAAGCTTATGCCGTCAGTTTATATGCCATTAGTTTACTGTAAAAAGCGGTGTGGACAGGTATCTTTCTCCTGTATCCGGAAGCAGCACCACGATATTCTTTCCCTTGTTCTCAGGTCTTTTCGCAAGCTCTGTTGCCGCATATATTGCTGCTCCAGAGGATATGCCAACGAGAAGTCCGTCGCTCTTTGCAACCTCTCTTGCCTTGTCAAAAGCTGCCTCATTCTCCACCGGAATCACCTCATCCACTATATCCATGCGCATGACCTTTGGAATAAAGCCTGCACCGATTCCCTGTATCTTGTGTGGCCCCGGTCTTCCGCCTGAGAGTACCGGTGAGCTCTTTGGCTCAACAGCTACTATCCTTACATCAGGATTATGGTCTCTCAATCCAAGCCCGGTGCCTGTACAGGTGCCGCCTGTTCCGACAGATGATACAAAGATATCTACCTTTCCATCTGTATCCTCCCAGATTTCCTGAGCGGTTGTAGCTCTGTGGATATCCGGATTGGCCTGATTCTCAAACTGCTGTGGAATAAAGGCATTGCCATAATGCTCTTTAAGTCTCTGCGCCTCATCAATTGCACCCTTCATGCCCTCACGCCCCGGTGTGAGCTTTATCTCTGCGCCAAGCGCTGTGACGATTTTTCTTCTCTCAACGCTCATGGTATCAGGCATGATAAGTATCAGGTGAAGTCCCTTTGAGGCTGCCACAAATGCAAGTCCGATTCCGGTATTGCCACTTGTCGGCTCTATGATTATTGTGTCCTGATTTATCTTTCCATCCTTTATGCCCTGTTCTATCATAGCTGCCGCCACCCTGTCCTTTACACTTCCGAGTGGATTGAAATACTCTAACTTTGCTATGATTTTTGCTTCAAGCCCAAGGGCTTTTTCATAATTAGTCAGCTCCAGAAGCGGAGTGTGACCTATCAGCTCGGTGAGCTGCTTTGCAATTTTTGCCATTGATATTACCTCTTTTTTGTTAATGTTTGTTTTGAGTATGTTATGAGTTTGAGCTTAGTTTGTATGGCCGAGATTTCCTACCATTCAAATATGATTTCTAAGTTATTGATATGTTACCACTAATTGATATTTTTGTAAATGTAATTAGGGTTATTAATATTTGTTAGCGGGCTATAAATTTTATTGATAGCAGATAGAATTTACCATAAAAAAAGAGTCCTATCATTCGCAGACACAAGGTCTGTGAAAAATAGAACTCTTTTGAGTTGTGCTTTAGCTACTCCTCCTGTTCATTTGCTTTATCGGTTCTCGTGATATACTTGATTCCGACAAAGGTTCCAATCAGGATAAGCACTCCTATTATAAACGGTACTACCGGATTTCTGACAAAACCTGCTATGATGTAGGTCAGGCATGATATGCCTGCCACAAGCACTGCGTACGGAAGCTGTGTGGACACGTGATTCATGTGGTTGCACTGAGCTCCTGCCGATGCCATGATGGTGGTATCGGATATCGGTGAACAGTGGTCTCCGCATACTGCACCTGCCATGCACGCTGAGATTGAGATAATCATCATCGTATGGTTTGTGCCCGAGAAGATATTTACCACTATCGGTATGAGTATACCGAAGGTGCCCCATGAGGTTCCTGTTGCAAAGGCAAGGAAGGCTCCCACCAGGAATATGATTGCCGGGAACAGTCCAAGCAGTGGTCCCGATACTCCTCCCACTAAGCCTGCGACAAATTCCTTGGCGCCAAGGCTCTCTGTCATGGTCTTTAGTGTCCATGCAAAGGTCAGTATAAGTATTGCAGGTACCATTGCCTTAAAGCCCTCAGGGATTGAATTACAGCAATCCGTAAAGCTTAGTACCCTTCTGATTGAGTAAAAGCATATGGTGATTATCAATGCAAAGAAGCTTCCAAGCATGAGACCGATTGACGCATCGCTGCCTGCAAATGCATCAACAAAGCCTGTTCCGTCAAAAAAGCCTCCTGTGTATATCATTCCTATGATGCAGCATATTATGAGCACCAGAATAGGAAATACAAGGTCTATAACCTTTCCCTTGCCCTTTATCACATCCTGCTTTGACTCTGCATACGGCCTGTCTCCCGTGGTAAACAAATCTCCCTTTTTGGCATTTGCTTCATGCTTTGCCATCGGACCGAAATCCACCTGTAAAACAACAAGTGTCACCATAGCGATAATGGTAAAGAGTGCATAGTAATTGTATGGAATGGCCTTTATGAAAATAGAAAAGCCATCCTCTCCCTTTACAAAGCCGGTAACCGCGGCTGCCCACGATGATATAGGTGCAATGATGCATACAGGTGCTGCTGTGGCATCTATCAGATATGCAAGCTTTGCTCTTGAAACCTGATGCTTGTCGGTGACAGGGCGCATCACACTTCCTACTGTCAGACAGTTGAAGTAATCATCTATAAATATGAGCACTCCAAGCATTATAGCTGAAAGCTGGGCACCAATCCTTGTCTTTATGTGCTCACTTGCCCATTCTCCAAAGGCCGCCGAGCCTCCTGCCTTGTTCATCATGCTCACCATGACACCGAGCACGACCAAAAATATCAGTATTCCCACATTGTACGAATCCGATAGTACTCCAACAAGTCCGTCCTCGAATATGTGAAGCACTGATCTCTCAGCCGAAAAACCCGGCTGAAATGCATTTCCATAAAACAATCCTCCAATCACTATTCCGACGAATAATGAGCTGTAGACCTCTTTTGTGATAAGTGCCAGAACTATAGCCACAACCGGTGGAACAAGCGCCCAGACTGTGGCATACATAGAAGGCACGTATTCTGCTGCCAGAATCATTTTTTTCCTCCTCTTTCCCTTTATGCTCTATCTGTCAACCGCACCGACAAGCTCTGAAATATCCTTTACTCCATACCTGTCCATATACTCTGCGATGCCATCCACTATCTGCTCTGTGGTCTTTGGATTCACAAAGTTTGCTGTGCCGACTGAAACAGCCGTAGCTCCGGCAAGTATCATCTCGATGGCATCGGCAGCATTTGTGATACCGCCCATTCCGATAATCGGGATATTGACTGCATGTGCTGTCTCGTAAACCATGCGCACTGCAACCGGATGCACAGCCGGACCGCTCATACCGCCTGTCTTGTTTGCTAACACAAAGCTTCTTCTGTTTATATCAATCTTCATGCCTGTAATTGTATTGATGAGCGAAACCGCATCAGCTCCACCGGCCTCTGCCGCCCTTGCTATCTCTGCAATGCTTGTGACATTTGGAGAAAGCTTCATGATAACAGGCTGCTTTGCATATTTTTTAATCTCGCTTGTGATTGTCTCAACACCCTTTGGATCTGTTCCGAAGGCAATTCCGCCCTCCTTAACATTAGGGCATGAGATATTTATTTCCATCATATCAATAGGCTCATCCGCAAGACGCTTTACCACATCAAGATACTCGTCAAGCGAATGACCGCAGACATTTACCACAATCCTTGTATCAAACTGCTTTAAAAACGCGAGATCGCGCTCGATAAACACGTCAATGCCGGGATTCTGCAGACCGATTGCATTCATCATTCCGCTTGGTGTCTCTGCTACTCTCGGAGTTGCATTTCCCGCCCAAGGAACATTTGCCACACCTTTGGTGGTCACTGCACCCAGGCGGTTCAGATCCACATATTCTGAAAACTCTGCTCCTGAACCAAAGGTTCCGGATGCAACTGTAACCGGATTCTTCCATTCTACACCTGCAATATTCACTTTCATATTCATTAGATTTCCACCTCCGTAGATAAGAATACCGGACCATCCTTACAGATTCGTTTGTTATTTACATTACTGTGATGATCTTTCTCTTTCGACTTACATACACATGCGAGACATGCTC
>OGLI01000975.1_pt1 | contig 20557 bp, 19 predicted proteins | sample 1572661 | NCBI WGS metagenome assembly OGLI01 (sample SAMEA2581901, study PRJEB24529) | metagenome | biome: Human gut stool | place: China | collected 2011 | reverse complement strand
TTGAGGAAGCATTAAAAAGAATTGAAGAATTAGAAAATGAAAACGCCGAGTTACGCGAAGAACTGGAATATTATAAAAATCGTAAATTAAGTGGAAGGCAGAAGCACAATGCAAAATGGATGGCAATCTACAATGATTTTGTTGATTGCTATGAGAACGGCATGGCTATGATAGAGATTGCAAAACGAAATAATGTCAGCGAGAGGACGATATACAGGTATAAGGCATATTATGACAAGATGAGGAACACAAAGGAGAATGTGATAGAGTAATTGAAGAAATTAATAGTAAAAAACATATTGCTGGCGTCAGCAATATGTTCATAAGAGGAGGAAATTTGAATGGAAAAGAGAATAATTGAATTGTACAGAAGAAAATTTGATGATATCCGACATGAAGAGGATGGCATTGAGTATTGGTATGCACGAGAATTAATGACATTATTGGACTATATTCAATGGAGAAATTTCGAAAATGTTGTAAAAAAGGGAATGCTTTCTTGTAAAAATAACGGAATTAGTGTGGAAGACCATTTTGCTGGCGTCAGCAAAATGGTCACATTGGGAAGTGGAGCCAATAGAGAAGTTGAGGATTATATGCTTACCCGTTATGCATGTTATCTTATTGCTGAAAATGGAGATCCACGAAAGGAGCAGATTGCTTTTGCACAAAGCTATTTTGCGGTTCAGACTAGAAAACAGGAATTGATTGAAGAAAGGATTTCTTATATCGAAAGAACAGAGGCAAGAGGAAAATTAAGGGAATCGGAAAAAAGATTGTCTCAAAATATTTATGAACGTGGAGTAGATGATGCTGGATTTGGTCGTATCCGGTCTAAAGGAGATCAGGCTTTATTTGGTGGATTTACCACGAAACAGATGAAAGAACGTTTGGGAGTACAGGATAAAAGACCACTTGCGGATTTCCTGCCAACACTTACCATTGCCGCAAAAAATCTTGCAACTGAAATGACAAATTATAATGTTGAAGAAAAGGATCTGCAAGGAGAATCTGCAATCACTGTTGAACATGTGGAAAATAATACTTCTGTTAGGGACATGCTTGGACAAAGAGGAATTAAACCGGAAGATTTACCAGCATCGGAAGATATTAAGAAACTGGAACGCAGGGTAAAGCGAGAAGAGAAAAAGCTTGCAGAGCAGTCTGGAAAGTTGACAAATGAATAATACAGGAGTGTGAGACTATTGAAGAAGAAAACAAAGCATATAGTTACAATTGAACTGGAGGATAATAAAGTGAAAAATATTGTAAAAGACACAATTCACGCGAATGGAATAGATATTGGAATATATACACAGGATTTTCAAAATGAATTTATATCATTGATGGATATTGCACGCTATAAAAGTGATGAAGCAAAGGATGTAATTAAAAATTGGATGAGAAGCAAAGACACAATAGAGTTTCTTGGTTTATGGGAAAAATTACATAATAATAACTTTAAAGGGGTCGAATTCGACTCCTTTAGAAATCAGGCGGGATCTAATGCATTTACAATGTCACCTACAAAATGGATAGAGACTACTGGGGCAATAGGAATCGTATGTAAATCCGGACGTTATGGTGGCACTTATGCACATTCAGATATCGCATTTGAATTTGCATCATGGATTTCAGCAGAATTTAAACTTTATATAATCATGGATTATAAAAGGCTGAAAGCAGATGAAAATAGCCGCTTTTCATTAAATTGGAATCTAAACAGTGAAATATCAAAATTGAATTATAAAATACATACAGATGCAATCAAAGAAAATTTGATACCACCGGAATTGACACCAGCACAAATCAGTTTTACATATGCAAATGAAGCTGATATGCTAAATGTGGTTCTATTTGGCAGAACAGCAAAACAATGGAAAGATGCGAATCCAGATATAAAAGGTAATATGAGAGATGGTGCAACACTAAATCAATTATTAATTTTGACCAATTTAGAAAGTTATAATGCAGTATTGATTCATCAGGGGAAAAACCAAAAAGAAAGAATGGAATTGCTTCGACAATTGGCTTTACAACAGATTCATACATTAGAATCAATTAGTACAGATAAGCTTCTTAAATTACGATAAAATCAACTTTTTTGATGTAAGTACGGTGGAATGTTTGCTTTTCATCACATTAACAAAAGCTTTTTTCATGCGTAAAAATATAAACCTTATGTTTTTACGGAACAGGGAGCATATCTGAAAATATTGCAGAACCTATAACTCCCAAGGCAGATATTCCATAATGATTGCCAGAACAACCGCCGGAAGCATATTTGCCACGCGGAATTTCTTATCCTAGACAAGGTTCACACCCACGCAGAAGATCAGGATAGAGCCGATGAGGGAGAGATCGGTAATGGCGGCATCTGTCATGACCGGTGCAATCAGTCTTGCCAACAGCGTGACCGCACCCTCGAACAGAGGGTCTTTGGCATTGCCTGTTTTTTTCTTTGGTAAAAAATCTGTTGAATACAGTGCCGGCCAGTCCGGCCACAGTAATGCCTGCGGTATTGATTATAGTTCCCAGTCCGATCATCTTATGTGCTATTTGCTATTCGAAAGCTTAAAGCGACTTACCTCTGAGCCTTAGAATAGTCTCCTTCTTATAATTATCAAAATAGAAAATTACAGACAAATTTCCAACAGTCAGTATAACTTACTTCCCATAAAAATAAAAGAATCCCGGACACAGAATTTTCACAGAGTGAACACTTTATTAATACAAAATTCCCCTATACTTGAGAAAACAAGTAATTCTGAACGGAATCATAATCGGAGGTTTACCGTGAAAAATAAGAAGATCAAACAGCTGATAAACTCTGAGAGAGCAGAAAAAAAGGGTAAGAATGACCGTAAAGGACGTAAGAAGTGGATGGTTGTTGTCCTGATTCTGGTACTGGCGATAGGAGGCGGTTCGGTGACAGCAGTTGTGATACTGCGTAAAAACGGGAATGCGACAGCATTTTCCATGCCGGGGAATATGGCAGGACTCACACTGACGGAAGATATGGTGGCGGCTTCCGGTGTGACCAATGTCGGTATTACAGAGGAGACCTTCGATGTGGAGAATCTGACCACTGATCTGGAGATAGAGGAAGTATACGCTGTCTCCGGGGAAGAGATAACTGCCGGGGATAAGATCCTGAAGCTGACGGAAGACAGTGTGGCGGAAGCGAGAAAAGAACTGGAGAGGACGCTTCGGGATGCAGAGCTTTCGTATCGTACCGGCAAGATCGAATATGAGCAGAATCTCATCACGGCAGAATACACAAAAGACAGCGCGATCCTCACCAGACAGCAGGCGAAAGAGGTCTATGACGAGACGGTGGCGAGTCTGCAAAGTGCTGTGACGAAAGCAGAGGAAGAACTGCAGGAAGCCGAGGATGACATTGCGGAGTATGAATCCTATGTGAATGACGGTTCCTATAAGAGCTATTTTAAAGTCGATGAGTATCAGGCAATCTATGATGAAAATTTGAAAGCCCTGACGGACAAGATGGACGAATGGGGTGTCAGCTGGTCGCAGGTCACCGGCGGTGGCGGCTCGGTACAGATCGGTGGCGGAGCCGGCGGTAATATGCAGAGCGGGGGAACGTCTAATGCAAGCATTTTAGCTTCCCTCTACAGTGTTCTGGAGCAGAACCTGAAGGATCTGGAAGAGGCACAGGAGAAATATGACGATGCCGTCACCAATGCTTCTTTTAACTTACAGACATTACAGTTAAAGCTTTCCAGCCTTCAACAGGCAGTCACGGAGGCAAAGGAAAATAAGGAAATCCAACAGGCACAGGCGAAGCTGACCTACGAGACGGCACTGTCTACGGCGGATCGTGCAGAGAGCGACTACAATACGACGGTGGAAAAGGCAGAATCCGATCTGGCGGCACTGAAGAGCACTTATGAAGATGCAAAAGAAAATCTGAAACTGTTTGAAAGCAGTGTGGGCGATGGTTATTTTTATGCTTCCGAGGATGGAACCATCCTGCGGACTGTTGTGCGGGCAGATCAGAATCTGACTTCCGATGCGGTGGTATTCGTATACAGCAATTCGAAGGAACTGACCGTGACTGTATCTGTTGACCAGGCAGACATTGCGAAGCTGACCGTGAGTGACAGCGCGTACGTGCAGTCTTCCGCAAACGGCGGATTCACCGGTGAGATCACAGCCATCGATCCGGTATCTTCTTCCGACAGCCGCACCAGTGTTACTTACAGTGTAACCGTGAAAATCATGACAGAGGACGAAGAAAATGAAAATAGTAGCAGCCTGAGTGCGAACGAATCCGTGACGGTCATCTTCGGTATGACGGAAGAGGAGATCGCGAGGATGCAGGAACAAATGCAGCAGCGCATGCAGGGCGGTCCCGGGGATGTCTCCGGGGGTGATGCAATGTCGGAGGGCGGAACGGTGCCGGAAGGAAATTCCGGTGACAGAGAGCGCCCACAGGGTAGACCCGGTGATGAGAGTTCAGAAAGCGACAACACGACGGACGGTAATGTAGGTGATGATGCCAGGGGAGAGGAACAGCAGGGAGGACAGACACAGTCATGAAATTAAAAAGTCCACATTTTGAAAAACTGAAATCCCTCACAAAGAAGCAGAAAAAACTGATCCTGGCGGGAATTGCACTGCTTCTGCTGCTTTTGGCAGCCAGCTATACCGTGTTTATCGCACCGTTATTGCAAAAAGAGCAATGGATCTACAAGGAAGAGACCGTGGAGCTGGGCACGCTGAAAGTAGGTGTCACGGAGAGTGGTTCCCTGGAATATCAGACGAAAACAATAGATTATGATCTGGATCTGGACGTCAGTGAAGATGACGAAGACAGTGATAGTGACAGCGATGACGATGAAGAAACAACACAGAAATATTTAAAAATTGAAGAAGTCTATGCCGCCAGCGGGCAGAGAGTCACTGAGGGACAGGAACTTCTGAAATTCACGGAAGATAGCGTGGAAGCAGTCCGGGCATTGCTTAAGAATGCCGTCGTAGAGGCGCAGGCAGACTATGCGGAGGCAGAGAGTACTTATGAATTGTCCTTGCTGGAAGCCCAGACCGATTACGATACCCAGAAGATCAGTGCTTCCTATGCGGCATCTATCCGCAATACTTCCGGTACGAGCGTGACGAACAATGTGGCATCCCTGCAGGTGCAGCTGGAGCAGAAGCAGGCGAATACCGCATCTTTGCAGGAGAAACTGACGCAAGCACAGGAAGATTATCAGGATGCATTGGAGACCTACGAAGCGGCAAAGGAAGGCTATGAAGGTGCCGGAACCGATAATACAGTGAATTTCATGACAATACAGAACGGTTATCTCAGCGCAAGAACAAAATATCAACAGGCAAAAGCGGCGCTGACCCAGGCGGAAACAGCGGTAACGGACAATGAAAGTGCCATCACCGATCTGGAGAATCAGCTGGCGGCAGCCCGGGCGAAGCAAACTATTGACAGGCTGGATACGGAAGAGACCTATCAGGAAGCAGTGATCACCGGGCAGAATGCGCAGACCACTTATAATGCTACCGTGGAAGATCTGAAAGAGACTTTGCAGGAAGCGGAAGAGACCAAAGAAAAAAGAGAAGAACAGCTGCAGGCGTTTGAGGATTTTGTCGGAAGTGACGGTATCCTGTATGCGGCGGAGGGCGGTGTGATCACCGGCGCCGGTTACGAAGCGGGAGACAGACTGACCACCACCGGAATCATATTTTCCTATGCGACGGCAGATGATATGCGGATCTCTGTGGATGTGACCCAGGAGGATATTGTGGATCTGCAGGTAGGGGATGCGGTAGATATCGCCTTTACGGCATACCCGGAGGAGTCCTATACCGGAAGCATTCTCTCCATCAATACCACGGCTACTTCTGATTATAGTAATACCGTAAGCTACACTGTGGAGATCAGCGCGGAAGGCGCGTTGGAGAAGCTGTATGGGGGAATGACCGCAGATGTCATTTTCGTAACGGAAGAAAAAGAGGATGTTATCTATGTGTCCCGTAAGGCCATTGTCGAAGAAAACGGCAAAACCTATGTATATCGCAAGACAGCACTGGGAGGTAAGGAACTGGCGGAGGTAGAGACCGGCATTACCAATGGCGTGGACATTGAGATCCTGTCAGGACTGGAAGAAGGGGACACCATCTATCTGGCAAGCAAAGTCAGCTCCGAGGCAGAGGTAAAGAGCACGCAGGAGGATTCCGGCAGCAGTGCTGATACCACAACCGGCAGTGATATGGAGCTTCGGGAATTCGATGAATCCCTTATGCCAGAGGATATGCAGATGCCTTCCGGAGGAGCAATGCCGCAGGGTGGTCCCGGGGGTGGTGATTCCGGCAGCTTCGGCGGCGGAATGCCGGGCGGTCCCGGAGGACAATAAATCAGGCGGATGGAGCAAATGTTGAGAAACAGACAGGAATGATTGGGAATAGTTATGAAGCAGAATGAAAATGGGAAAAAGATCAAAGAAGATATAAGAAATCAAATGCGCCGGATTGGATCATGGAAAAGCTGGTCGAAAAGACGCAAGCTCACCACAGGTGTCTGTGGTGTCTGTGTGATCGCTGTAGTGGCTGGTGCCATTGGTCTCTCCGGTGGTTCCGACACGAAAGTCATTTACAAAGAGACCACGGTAAAATACGGGACACTGGTCAAAGGTGTGACGGAGAGCGGCTCTGTGGACATCGGTACGGTGGATCAGACCTTTGATCTGGATATGAGTGCCCTACAGAGAACGGATACCTCCGGCAGCAGTTCCTCCGGCGGCTCCTCCGGTAGTACTGCCGGCAGTAGCTCTGGTTCCGGTGGATTTGGCGGCATGAGTGCTTCCGGCGGCGGAGCTCAGGGAGGCTTAGACATGTTTGGTCAGATCTTCAATATGGGCGGCAGCAGCTCCGGCAGCAATGGTGACGATTCTACCCTGACCGTGGCAGAGGTAGTGGTCTCCGTGGGGCAGCAGGTGTCCGAGGGAGATCCCCTGTACCTGCTGGAAGAAGACAGTGTCTCCGATCTGGAAGAGGAACTACAGTCCAACATAGAGAAAGCAAAAGCAGATCTGGAGGCCGTAGAGGCTGACCAGACCCTGTCCAGACAGCAGGCAAAATATACTTATGACAGCAGCACTGCCTATGGCAGTTATATTGATACCGAATACAGCACCACACTGCAGGAGCTACAGAATGCGGTAGATTCTGCAGCAAGCGCATTGGAGCAGGCGCAGACCAGTCTGGAAGATTACCGGGCACAGCTGGAGGAAGTAACGGCAGCCTATGAGGATGCGGCACAGGTATTGTCGAACTGTAAATACAGCCTGAACAGTACGGACGCAGCAGATGATACCTATGGATATGTCTATTTTGCACAGCTGACGACACAGGCACAGTCTACTGCGGACTCTCTGGAACAGCAGAAGGAAGAACTGGAACAGAAGGTAGAGCAGGCAGAAGAAAATGTGACCACAGCCGAGACCGCTTATAATAAAGCAAAGCGGGAACTGGGGCAGGGAAAACTGACCGCAGCCGAGACAAAAAAACTGCGGACGCTGGCTTACAATACCGCACAGGAGACTTACGATATTGCGCTGGGGTATCTGGAACAGGATCTGTCCGATCAGCAGGAAACCTACGATGAGACTCTGGAAAAATGGAACGAGTTCAGCACTTATATCGATGGTAATGCAGTATGCGCCAGATACAACGGTGTGATCACCAGTGTGGAACTGGAAGCAGGAGACAAGATCAGCACCGGAACTTCTCTGGTCACTTTGTATGATATGGATGAAGTGACCATGACGTTAACAGTGGATGAAGATGATATGACGGATATCTCTCTGGGATCTGCGGCGAATATTGCATTGACGGCATATCCGGAAGATATCTTTACGGCAAAGGTGACGGCTATCGGAGATGCGACATCGGATTCCAGTGGAAACATAACTTATGACGTAACTGTCACATTAGAAGGGGATGTTTCAGGACTGTTCCAGGGCATGACAGGAGATGTGACTTTCGTTACGGAACAAACGGAAGAAGTGCTGTATGTCTCACGCAGAGCCATTATCACAGAGGATGACAAGACTTATGTAAAAGTGAAGACTGCAGATGGCAGCATTGTGAAAAAGGAAATAACGACAGGACTGTCAGATGGTTCTAACGTGGAGATCTCCGGAGATATTGCAGAAGGAGATACCGTATTGATCGAAAGCAGCATTACGAAGTAGAACGGAGACCTGCAGGAAATCAAGGTCAATGGAAGGGAAGAAGTAAAATATGAGATTATCTGAAATATTGCGTCTGGTGTGGCTGAACCTGTCACAGAATAAATTCAAAGTGATCCTGACTTCCATCGGTATCGTTGTAGGATCTGCCACTATTATGCTGGTATTGGCAATCGGTACCGGCGGAAAAGAAGAAGTGGCGGAACAGTTCAAGAACCTGAATGCCGGAGCTATTGATATTTCCTGCGACAGTAGTGACAGCGGCGGATTTAGCTTTGAGATGCCGGGAGGAGGAAGTGTTACCGTTACCAATATGGGTGGAGGCCCTGGAGGAGGTTCCGGCGGCGGTACGTCTGGTGGTCCCGGCGGTGGCATGGATTTCGGCGGATTTTTCGGATTCGGACAGGAGGAAGAGAGCGAAGCCGTGACATTGACCAGTGAAGACTGTGATGATCTGGCGACTTTTGTCTCCGGAATCTCTGCAACTACGATCTCTTATTCCACTACAGCATCGGTGGAGGGAGGCAATATGACCTCTGCTTCCTATTACACCATTGCCGGTGTGGAGGACAATTATGCTGTCATCAGTAATCTGGAAATGGCCATCGGGGATTTCCTCACAGAAGAAAACAACGAGAGCAAGGAAAAGGTGTGCGTACTGGGTGCCACCGTAGCAAAGGAAATTTTTGGCAGCGCCTACGATGCTTATGACGGTATAGTCTATATTGATGGCCGCCCCTATATAGTATCAGGGGTACTATCCGAGATGGGAACTGTGGCATCCGGCATCAGTCCGGATACGGCGATCTATATACCTTACGAAACCGGCATCAAATACATTACCGGTACGAATATCAGTCCAACCATCACGGTCATTGCGGAGGATGTGAATCAGGTGAATACTGTAATGACGGATGTGGAGAGTACCTTAAAAGAAAGCTATCCCAACACCACATTTACCATCAGCGATGCCGGAAGCAAGATGGAGGCAGCCTTCGCTTCCAATGAGACTTTGACCTTACTGCTGATTTCCATGGCAGTGATCGTATTTATTGTCGGCGGTATCGGTATTATGAACGTGCTGTTTGTATCCATCAAGGAGCGTACCAACGAGATCGGTATTTTGAAAGCGCTGGGCTGTTCCCGGAAGGATATCTTGTTGGAGTTTTTATTGGAGGCAAGTTTTACCAGTCTGGTAGGAGCGGTACTGGGGGTGCTGGTGGCTCTTGGAATTACGCCATTCGTGCAGCTGTTCAACGTGAGAGTGTCCCTGTCGGTACAGGGTGCAGTATTGTCGCTGTTGTTTGGTGTCCTCACCGGAAGCATCTTCGGCTTCTATCCGGCATATAAGGCATCGAGACTGATCCCCGTAGAAGCTCTGAATCAGGAATAGTGTGAAAAGTGTGAAAAATAAATTTTTCACACGCAACTTTGTGCCAAAGTTTGCAGGTTATTGAAAGACGTAAAGATAGGATGGAAAATGCAATGATCACCATGAAAAATATAAATAAAGGCTATATGCTGGGAGAAGAGCGTCTGCCGATTTTGAAGGACATCAATTTTCAGGTAAATAAGGGAGAATATGTGGCAATCTTAGGCCCTTCCGGTTCCGGTAAGACTACGTTAATGAATATGATCGGCTGTATGGATGTGATGGACAGAGGGGAATATTATCTGGATGGCATGGCAATCCACGAGACCAAGGAGGACGATCTGACCATGGTACGCAACCAGAAGATCGGGTTCATTTTTCAGAACTATCAGCTGATCCCGACCTATAATGTCATGCAGAATATTATCATGCCCCTGCTGATGCGTGGCATGACGCATGAGGAAGCAGAAGAAAAGTGTAAAAATACTATCAAACTGCTGGGGCTGGATCATCGTATCGGACATAAGCCCAACGAATTGTCTGGCGGACAGAAGCAGAGAGTATCCATTGCCAGAGCACTGGTGGGACAGCCGGCGATCCTTCTGGCGGATGAGCCTACCGGTGCTCTGGATCAGACCAGCGGCAAGGAAGTACTGAAGCTGTTCCGGGAACTAAACGATATGGGCAACACCATCGTCATGATCACCCACGACCTGGGCGTAGCACAGTCTGCGAAACGTATCGTGCGTATTGTGGACGGACAGTTACAGGAATAAGGGATAGTCACTCAGCCAACGGGAAAGAGGCTGGGACTGTTCCAGACCGGATTTCAGGGTACGGTCGGCATCCGATTTATTTTCTGCCGGTATTATCAGCAGAAATTCTTTCCCGTCCATAAGTACACCGCAGAATACGGTTTTCAGATCCCGGGAGATAAGAAACATATTTCCCAGGATATTTGTTACAGATTCGGTCAGGCAGGAGTAATAGGGTTCTTCATCGATAAAAGGTGCATAGAATCCCATGTCATCCGCACCTTCCACGAAAAGCCTCTCTCCGTTCATCCAGACATTTCCCGCTATGGCGTCTTCCTGATTCCCCCAGAGATAATGTAAGGCTTTCCCGTGGATCTCCACCGATACCTGTTCGAAGGTATCCGGTTCCGTCAGACTGACCAGCATTCCGGTTCCGGTATAGTCATAATCCTTTTTGATGGGAGTATGATAATAGCGGATCCCGTAGTCTCCAAGGCAAAATAAGGCAAATACGAGCAGAAAAATCAGAATGCCGCAGAAAACGGTTCTTAATTTTTTATTTCGCATCATGGTTCTTGCCTCCTTTTTATTTTATTATACAATCAGATATCCATACTGGCAATGAGCTGAAACATTTCCTCGGCGGTCATGTGATCTGCGGTGATCACGTATACATAATTGTCAGCTTCATAATAAGCCATGGCGTAACCATCCACATAAGTATATACCGTGGCAATGTGACCGCCGATGACATGTTCCTCTTCGGCATCGTATTCATTGTCTAATACGAGTGTCAGGGTATTATTTGCGGAAATTAGCATTTGCTCCCAGGTGAGCTGTTCTCCGGCATTGTTTTCATAGAAAATTTCACAAAAAAGAGGACTGTCTCTTCGGTCTGTCTCTGTATAGCCCTCCGGGATGCAGGTCGGTATCGTGGGAGTGAGTACCGCATCTTTTTCCTCGGAAGAGTAGTTATACTGCGTAGCATCCTCGCGCAGGGTCTTTAGTGTCATGAAAAACTTATCCCGATAGGCATCCACACTTAACGTCAGAACCAGTCCGGCACATACGATACCGGTGAAAAAGATTGCCATGCGTTTTAGGAGCTGTTGTGCACCGGTCAGCACCGGATGGGCTTCCCGGCGGATCACTTTTTGCATTTTTTGTTCAAAACGTTTTGAAAATACATATTCCCGATCAACCTGATTTTCTAATGCTGTTATCATGGCATTGTCCACCACAGGCATATGCTGATAGAGCCATTCATCCGTTATTTCCATGGATCTCATTATTTTCCTCCCGTTTATTCAAAGCTTCCTGTATCATAATCTTTCCCCGGGATAATCGCTGCCGGATCGTTCCTTCGGTGATGTTTAATACTTTTGCGATTTCATCGTTGTCCATATTGCCGGAGTATTTGAGGAGAAATACATCCCGATATTTTACGGGCAGGCACCTAAGGATGTCCAGTATTCCGTCATCCACATCCGTCTCCGCATAAGTCACCGGGACATTACATTCTTCCAGCTCATCTACATAGATTTCCCGTTGAAATTGATGGTTTCGCTTCCGGTAAATATCTATAGTCGCATTTTTCGTTATGGTAAGCAGGTAGCGTTTCGTCACCGTGGCGTCGATTTCCCCTATTTTTTCCATGTTTTTCGCAATTTTTATAAATGCCTCATGTACGGCATCTTCCGCAAGAAAAGTATCCTTCAGCACATTCAGAGCTACTTTCATCATAAGGTGCCGATAGGTTTCATAGAGAATCGCAAACTTTTGTTTGTCTTCTTCGGCGTCGATCATCATCAGATATATCATTTGTTGTTCCCAGGCCTTTCAATGAGTCATAACGAAGGTTCCTGTTCCCATTGTTACAAAAACGTAAAAATATTTCAATTGCAGGTTTATATGTTTGTCCCAATAGTATTTTTGGGGTAACCGGGGCACTTTATTGTGCCTGCTTTACGGATCCCGGCGATGGGGGATATCACAACATTACAGTGCGATGCCATCGTCAATGCCGCCAACAGTGGAATGACCGGATGTTATGTGCCGAATCATAAGTGCATCGACAACTGCATCCACAGCTTTGTGGGGGTGCAGCTGCGACTGGACTGCGCCCGGATGATGGGAGAACAGGGGCATGAGGAACCCACCGGACAGGCGAAGATCACGAAAGCCTACAATCTGCCCTGCCGTTATGTCCTGCATACCGTAGGTCCTATTGTGCAGGGAAAGCTGACGGAGAAGCATTGCGCATTGCTTCGGTCCTGTTACTTGTCCTGTCTGGAACTGACATCGGCATACGGGCTGGAAAGTGTGGCGTTCTGCTGTATATCCACTGGGGTATTCTGCTTTCCGAACGACAAGGCGGTGCAGATTGCCGTACAGACGGTACAGGAGTATTTGGAGGAGACTCCTGACAGCAGTGTCAAAAATGTGATCTTTAATGTGTTTAAGAATGAGGATTTGCAGATCTATGAGAGAATTCTTCGGTCGTAGATTTTCGATTACTCTAAATGCAGAGAAAAACTTGCACCCGGCAGATTGCTGTGATACATTGGCTGTAAAAGAAATACAAGAGAGGAAAAGAAAATGGCAGGATATCTGATTAAGGATACCACAAAAGAAGAGCGGGAGCAGATCGTTGCGGAGTCTCTGGGATATATGGAAGCCAACTGTGATGGCTGTACTTCGGGACTGGCGGAAATGTATCAGGCATACATCGACGGGAAGAAGGAGCTTCGGGACATCAACATGGAATTTCATGCAGGTTATGTATCCGGAGAGGAAGTGCCCGGCCGCAGGTCTTGTCCCATGTAATAATAGTGTGCGGGAAAGATGGATTTCCGGCATAAATAAAATGTTATCTGCAAAAACTCTTAGTAACAGAATGCGAAAGGCAGGAAAGAGAAATGCAGATGAGAGACGATCTTGGAATTACAACAAAACTGGAAAATGGCAAGGCTTATCTGGAATTTGCCCTGCCGGAAAAGATAGGGCGTTTGCTGTCCGCTTTACAGATTGAGATCTGGGAAGGTGCGGAGGGCGAACGCCTTGTTTTTCATGGGGAATACTCATCAGAAGAAGCGGATTCCATGACGGCGTTGCTGTTGCGGCCGCATCTCTGGGACGGCATGCGGGATCCCTATGTCTATTTGGTGAAGGCGCAGGGAAGGTTCGGAACCGTGGAGTATGGAGAAAATATGGGGGGTACAAAGAACGAGGAAGAATCAGATCATGCTGAGGATATAACCGAGGCAGTGGAAGTGTACTGGCAGCAGGAACTGGCAATTTATGACGTGCATGTCATCGATAAAAAAGGAATCTTTCTCAATGAAAAAGAGTTTCTGCCACATGAAGTAGTCTATCGGCTTCCCCCGCAGATCAGTGATGCCGGGACGAGGGTGGAGCAGGTACGAAGAGATCTGGAACGGCTGGTCCGGATGGGGGTAAATGTGATCCGGCTGGAAGGAACCGGGACCGGGGCAGAGGGGGTGAACTGCTCCGAAGTGAGAACGTTTTACAGCCTGTGCAGAAAGCGTGGATTCCTCACTGGGGACCTGTGGATAAGACCGGAAAATCTTCCGGTATATCGTGGATTATCCGGAGAAACGGCAGAAGATGCACTTCTTTCGGCGGATGGCAGAACGCTGACGGAGCGGTATTACTATTATCAGGCGAAGTGGAGCAGCGAACCGGTGCTCTATCCGGTACTTTCTACCCTGCATCGTCAGGAGAACGGGCTGGTCTCCCTGACAATTTACAGCAATCAGAAAAAAGTGGTGCTCTATGTGGAGGGGGTACTTTTCTTATTCCAGTCGGCCGCATCCGGTGATCCGGAATTCATTTTTGAAGATATTCCTGTGGCGAAGCTGCCGCTGCATCTGGCGGCGGAGGCAGGAAATTTAAGCATTTCGCTGACCGTGACGAAGCTTTAAGGGTTGGGGCTTCACAGATTTTTCACAAATGTTTCACCTTTTCATGACATTTGAGACATATACTGATACCAAAATCGAAAAGTCCGAGACCACATGAGCTTGCTCAGATGTGATTGAGAGACTTTGAGATTTGCCCCGATATGAGTACAAAAGTGGGATGATAATCCCACGATGTACGAATAGCGGGCAGGATTGTGAGAGTGCGCAGCACGGAACAATCCGTAGGTATCAGTTCTGGGGACTCGTGGGTATCAGTTACGGGTACCCGTAGATATCAGGTGGGGGTATCACACCATATCCGGGAGGCAAATATGATAGAAGTAAGCAATCTTACAAAAAAATATGGTGACCATATTGCCGTAGATCATCTCTCTTTCCGTGTGGAAAAGGGACAGATTTACGGCTTTCTTGGTCCAAACGGCGCGGGTAAATCCACGACCATGAACATTATCACGGGTTATCTGGCAGCCACGGAGGGCACTGTGACCATCGATGGCAAAGATGTCCAAAAAGATCCGGAGGAGGCAAAGCGTGCCATCGGTTATCTGCCGGAGCTTCCGCCGCTGTATGTTGACATGACTGTCAGAGAATACCTGGATTTCGTGGCAGAACTGAAAAAAGTGCCGAAAAAAGAGCGGAAGCAGCAGATTGATGAGGTCATGGAAATGACACAGATCACCGATATGCAGCAGCGTCTGATCAGGAATCTGTCAAAAGGTTACAGGCAGAGAGTCGGACTGGCGCAGGCAATCCTTGGCTACCCTGAGGTTATCATTCTGGATGAGCCCACGGTAGGTCTGGATCCGAAACAGATCATCGAGATCCGTGATCTGATCCGCAAGCTGGGGGAGAATCATACCGTGATCCTCAGCTCCCATATTCTGTCGGAGGTCAGTGCGGTCTGCGACCATATTATGATCATAGCCCACGGTAAGCTGGTAGCCAGTGATTCTCCGGAGAATCTGCAGAAGCTTATGAGTGGTTCCATGGAACTGGATCTGGAAGTAAAGGGAAGCATCGCTGCGGTGAAGAGTGCATTGCAGGAGATCTCACAGATCGACCGGATCGAAGAGAACACGGAGGCATCCAAAAATATTGCAAAGCTGAAAGTGATCTCCAAAGAGAATGCAGATATCAGAGAGCAGGTATTTTATGCACTGGCAGATGCAAAGCTGCCTATTTTAGAGATGACCCATGCGGAGAAGTCTCTGGAAGACATCTTCCTGGAACTGACCGAGGATGTGGCACCCACACAGCCGGAGAAGCACAAACTATTCTCAAAAAGAAAAAAGCCGGAAATCACAGCTGCTGCACAGCAGACAGAAGCTTCGGAAGAGGAAGTACAGCCCGGAGAAGAGAAAAAAGAAACTGTAACTACAAAGGAGGCGGAATAATATGTCAGCCATTTATAAGAGAGAATTGAAATCCTATTTCCGTTCCTTTATCGGATTTTTATTTATTGCAGTCACCCTGTTTTTCCTGGGACTGTATTTCAGTGTTTATAACCTGATGAACGGATATCCTTATTTTGCGTATGTGGTATCCAGCGTTACCTTTTTATTCATGCTGACCGTGCCGATCCTGACCATGCGTATTCTGGCGGAGGAAAGGCGGAGCAAGACGGATCAGCTGATCCTGACGGCACCGGTGTCCGTAGGCGGCATCGTTATGGGAAAATTTCTGGCACTGTTAACTATATTTGCCATTCCCGTAGCGATCATCTGCTTTTACCCGCTGATCATGGCGCAGTACGGCAGTGTTCCCATGGGAGAGGCTTACCTGTCGATCCTGGCATATTTCCTTTTCGGGATGACCGCCATTGCCATCGGTTTGTTCCTGTCTTCCGTGACAGAGAGCCAGGTCATCGCAGCAGTACTTACTTTTTTAGTATTGTTCCTGGGATATATGATGGATTCCATCTGCTCCATTATTTCCAGCACCGGCAATCTGTTGACAAAGCTGCTACGTTGCTTTGACCTTTATACACCATTTTCCAACCTGTTAAATGGCACACTGGATGTATCTTCTATCGTATATTATGTATCCGTTACGGCACTGGTTCTGTTCCTGACGGTACAGTCCATTCAGAAGCGCCGTTACAGCATGTCCGTGAAGAACTTAAGCTTCAGTGCTTACAGTACCGGTATGATCGCTGTAGCGGTAGCGCTGGTAGTAGTTGTTAATATTATCATGGGCGAGATGCCTTCCAGCTGGACAGCTATCGACATGACCAGCCAGAAGCTCTATTCCCTGACAGATCAGACCGTCGACTATGTGAAAAATATGCAGGATGATGTGACAATCTATGTGTTGGTAAATCAGGACAATCAGGATACCACACTGGGGCAGACTTTGCAGAGATACGATGATCTGTCGGATCATATCACCGTGGAATATGTGGATCCCACCGTTAACCCGATGTTCTATACCCAGTACACCACCGGCAACATCAGCACGAACAGCATGATCGTGGTCAGCGACAAGCGCAGCAAGGTCATTGATTATAACGATGTGTATGAGTCTTCTTATGATTTTGACTATTCGACGTACAGTTATAACACCACGACCACCGGTTATGATGGCGAAGGACAGCTCACCAGTGCGCTGGATTATGTGTTAAATGATGATATGCCCAAGGTATATATGACAACAGGACATAATGAACTGAGTTTAAGCAACACTTTTACATCCGCACTGAACAAGGAAAATGTGGATTATGAGACCGTGAATCTGATGGATCTGGATGCTATCCCTGACGATGCGGCCTGTCTGTTCATTAACGGTGCCACCAGCGATTTCTCTTCCGATGATAAGGATAAGGTGATCGACTATCTGAACAACGGTGGAAAAGTCATCCTGGTAACCGGTTATACCGATGAGGAGACACCCAATATAGATGCTATCTTAAGCTACATGAATCTGAGCATTGCCAAAGGACTGGTAGTGGAGAATGATTCCAACGGCTACTACAGAAGTCCGTATTATATCCTGCCGACACAGAGCTCTGACAGCTATACCTCAGGAACCTACGGAAAATATCTGTTCTTGCCGTATTCTCAGGGCATCATCGTCCCGGAGGAAGTAAGTACCGACGAGACAGCCACCGGTGATATTACCTATGATGTATTCCTGAGCACCTCCGACAGCTCTTTTGCAAAACAGGATGTCAACAATACACAGGATTTTTCGCAGGGTGAAAATGATGTAAATGGTCCCTTCGCATTAGGTGTTGAGGCAGTAAAGACACTGGATGATGGGGATGCGACACTGGTCGTGTACGGTTGTGAGCAGCTGTTCACCGACGATGCCAACTCTGTCGTCAGCGGTGCGAACCTGACCCTGTTCACCAATACATTCAGTGGAATGGCAGATCATGAGACCTCGGTATCTATTCCGGTAAAAAGCTATGAGGTCTCTAATCTGGTAGTGGATTCCGCACAGATTCTGCTGCTTGGGCTGCTGGTTACCGTGATACTTCCTGTCGGCTGTATGATCGCTGGATTCGTGATCTGGTTTGGCAGACGGAAGAGATAAAAACGCTTGCTGCAAAACAGGGCAATAAGCATAAGGACAGAAAACGAAGACAGAAAGGTCAGAGTGTTATTATGAAAAAGAAACAAAGACAGATGATTGGGATGCTGCTGGCACTGGTAGTGCTGGCGGCAGCATTCCTGGGCATCCGACAGTATAATAAAAATGCATCGTCTGCGACTTCCACCACCGAGGATACACAGGAGACGGTGCTGGATGTGAACTCCGATGATATTACCAGCTTCCGCTATGTGTATGAGGGAGAGACCTATGCCTTTGAAAAAAAGGATGAAACATGGTACTATACGGACGATCATTCCCTGAATCTGAACCAGGACCGGATCAAGGCGATGATCCTGAAGGTGGCACCGTTAAAGGCAGATCAGGTGATTGAAAATGTGACGGATATGTCACAGTATGGACTGGCGGATCCGGAGCGTACCATTCAGTACGAGACTGCAGATCGCAGCGTGATCATTAACGTCGGTAATCTGAATTCCATGACCAGCCAGTATTACGTCGCATTTCCCTATGAAATGAAAGTGTATGTCGTGGCCACCAACGTGGTGACCGGATTCAATTATACACTGGAGGATCTGGTGGAGGTGGAGGAGACTGCTGAAGAGACAGAAAGCACCGAAGCTACAGATACTACGATAACGGAAAGCGAGACAACGGAAACTGCGACGGAGACCGAGAATGTCGAGGCTGAAACCGCAGAAAGTGAAACAGTGGCAACAGAAACTACGGAAACCGTGGAAGCCAAATAAGTATCACAAATAATAAAGACTGCCCCTGCAAAAGAGGCAGTCTTCACTATTGTTAGGGATTCTCACCACGAATGACAATGATGTCATTTAATTTCAACATCGTATCTTTTTGAGGCAGAATGGACAGATCTTCCCGCAGAATGAGGAAGATCGTAACCTGTTCTGCCTCTTCCATTTCTTCCACGGATTTGCCCGCAAAGCGTTTATCTACGAAGATCTCGGCGATCTCATGAATATCTGCCCGGAATATGCCAATATTGAAAAAGATGGACAGATAGAGCAGGTCGATCCGGATGATGTGGAAGTGGATGACATCATCGTGGTACAGCCGGGAGAGCGGATTCCGCTGGATGGCGTGGTGGTAGAGGGTGAATCGATGATCGATACCTCGGCGCTGACTGGTGAATCGGTACCGCGCCGTGCGGCAGCCGGGGATGAAATCATCAGCGGATGTGTCAATGGCAGCGGGCTTCTGCGGGTGCGCGTGACGAAAGAATTTGATGATTCGACGGTGGCACGGATTCTGGAGCTGGTGGAGAATGCCAGCAGCAAGAAGGCGAAGGTGGAGAACTTTATCACTCGGTTTGCCAGATATTATACGCCGGTGGTCGTGATCGCGGCGGTTGCTTTGGCATTTGTGCCGCCGATTGTGCTGGGCGGAGAATTTGGCGAGTGGATTCAGCGAGCTTGTATTTTCCTGGTAATTTCCTGCCCGTGTGCGCTGGTGATTTCGGTTCCGCTTAGCTTCTTTGGCGGCATTGGTGCTGCATCCCGCATCGGTGTGTTAGTCAAGGGAAGCAATTATCTGGAGGCAGTTTCGGAGCTGGATACGGTTGTATTTGATAAGACAGGCACCCTGACGAAGGGCGAGTTTAAAGTGACGGAGCTGCATCCGGCGGGAATCAGTGAGGATGAGCTTCTGGAGCTGGCGGCGTATGCCGAGAATTATTCGACGCATCCGATCGCGGAATCGATACGGGAGGCGTATCGTGAGAGAAAAGGCAGTTTGGCAGAAGCAGAAACTCAAAAGGCGAATGCGGGAACAGCAGAAATCGTTCTGGATGCTGACAATGACACAATAAAAGAGGTGCAGTCCAAAGAGGGTGTGCAGGGAGTGGTACGCAAACCCCTGATCGACTTAACCCGCATCGGTGAAACCAACGAGATTTCCGGTCATGGTATCGAGACAACGATCGACGGTCACAAAGTTCTGGCGGGTAATGGACGCCTGATGAAGAGTAAAAATATACCGTATCAGGAATGCGACGGCATCGGCACTGTGATTTATCTGGCAAAGGACGGAAAATTTGCCGGAAGTATCCTGATTGCCGATACGATCAAGCCGGAGACGGAGGATGCGATCCGTGGACTGAAGGCGGCTGGAATCCGCCGTACTGTTATGCTGACGGGCGATCGGAAAGCGGTCGGCGAGGCGGTGGCTGCGAAGGTTGGCATCGATCAGGCGTACACGGAGCTGCTTCCGGCGGATAAGGTGCAGAAGGTCGAGGAGATGCTGGCGGAGATGACCGGAAAGCGGAAGCTGGCATTTGTCGGCGACGGCATCAACGATGCACCGGTTCTCTCCCGCGCAGATGTCGGTATTGCAATGGGAAGCATGGGAAGTGACGCGGCGATCGAGGCGGCGGATATTGTCCTGATGGATGATAACCCGGCGAAGATTGCAGGTGTGGTTAAAATCGGACGCAAGACAATGGCAATCGCGCACCAGAATATCGTGTTTGCCCTGGCGGTTAAGGCGGTTGTGCTTCTGATGGGCGCGGCTGGAGTGGCGAATATGTGGGAAGCCGTGTTTGCGGACGTCGGTGTTTCCGTCATTGCAATTTTAAATGCGATGAGGGCATTAAGAACTAAATAATCGCTAATATCAAAAAGCTATGGCGGAAGGAATACTTGATGGTTCCGGAAACTGTAGCTTTTTAAATTTGCGGCTCTAAGG
>OGLI01000963.1_pt1 | contig 20724 bp, 27 predicted proteins | sample 1572661 | NCBI WGS metagenome assembly OGLI01 (sample SAMEA2581901, study PRJEB24529) | metagenome | biome: Human gut stool | place: China | collected 2011 | reverse complement strand
TGATTCTTGAACGACAATTCGCCCCAGATGTGGGGCAAATGTCTAACCTCTTTCAGATTTTTGTTTCCAAAGGCACATTCTCAAAGGGTTCGCATCGAAAACTAAGCCATGCGCATTTATTTTTATTCTCCTAACAAATAAACAATATTTTCATCAATGGATATTTCACCTATTGCTTCGTTTGAGTGATCAGCACTTAACAGTCGAACTTCTTTTGATTTATCTTCAATTTGAATCAGCTTATTTATTAGCTCTTGTACTATCATTATTAAATTCCTCCCTTATTTATTATGCTAATCAAGTTGTTTATAACTAAATATTGGCATTTTTTTAGGCCGTGGACATTCTTTTAGGTAGTTTCTATCTTTTGCAATAACATCCCGCAAAGTGCTTTTCTTTAACGCTTTCTTTTGTTTTCGAGGAAGTCTTATTAATTTTTTGTATCCGTAAATACCACCTACAATATGCCACATAGTGAAATCAATTCTTAATCCTTCGTACATCATTGTTTATAGTTTTATTTGAACATTTTATGCAAAGATAAATAATAAGCGGTAAATCCAATGTAGAAAAGAGCTAATTCCTACTTAGTAAGACTCGGTTTACCTCATTTTCTATTCTATAATACGGTCAATCCTTTCTTGCTCTTTTTTAACAAAATCATATAATTCCTTTTCAAAAGCTTGTTTGTGACCTTGGACTTGCCTTGATATTTCTGATTCAAAAATGTTCATTACATCCTTGGCTATATCTACTATATTTGTTCTTTGTTTATGAATACCCTCTATTATCAATTTATAATTAGGATCTATCTTTTTACACTCTTCTTCCATCTGAGTTACTATATTTGCAATATTTACCTCCCGTTCCTCTGCCGTGAGTTTATCTTCAGATTCTAAAAACATATGTAGTAAGTTGATACATTTTACCCATAATCCATAAGTTTCTCTGGTTTTATTTAGGTGGACTAATAATGGATTCGCAACAGGATAGTTTTTTAGTTTTATTAGTTGAATCCTTAACCGGATATTATTCAATTGATCTTGATCTGCCATGCGGTCAATTTTGCGTCTATCCTCTGTCGTAAATGTTTTATCTATCCACTTTGAAGAAAAGTCAAGAATATCAATAGGCTTCATGGAGTGACTAATATCTAAAATATTATTTACCATTTCATCAAGCCTTTTTTGTTCTTGTTCTCTACGAATTAATAAAACTTGAAGTTTGCGATTCTCTCTATTTTGTTTATTAGATACGCTTATAGACCTAAAAGCAATTATCATAGCAATTGCAGTTGCTATTGATCCTATAGCAGTCCAATCAATTGTATATAAATCAACATTCATCATATTATAGTGTTCATTTGAATTTATTTCATAGTAGTTTCTATTTCATATTTCTACCGTATAAGTCAAGAAACTGTATAAGGAGCTTATTACAAACACAAAGGTAACAATTTAAGAGAATAATGTAGAATTATCGTTTTTATTTATTTCATTTCTATCTTTAATTACTCCTTTTCAAACATACTAAAAAACCTATATCCATTCAGGCTTTACCACTTCGTATCTTTCTTTTAAGTACTCATCCGTTCTACCATCCGGGCGTTGTTCTGAATAGATTATTTGCCCCGAATCCCATTCAATATCAGACCATCGGAATCCGTCTTTTAACGGTTCGGGAGTATAATTTCGAAATATCAACATACCGCGTTCAGTACGTTCTATAATACTATCAGCGGTATCATATCCATCAATGCCATCCCACCCCGGTCGATTAGTCGGTCGGTAAATTATGCCATCTTCACGTGTCGGGTCAATGTCTGTGATTACTCCTTCATAACCAGAACAAGTTTCTATGAACTCTGCCCCAACATGAAGCCAGTATGGCAGTGTGAGCATTAGTGCGAGTTGCCGCTCTTTTTCTTCAGCAGCTTTCTTTTTCGCAAGCTGCATTGCTGCCCATCGAGCGCGTATCCTCAACACAGAGGAACTTACTTGCCGAAAAAGACGACAGGTGATTGTTTTGTATGGATCGAAATATATATTTTTCTTGTCACAGAAATATCGTAATCCATCAACAGGTTCAGCATCGTTGCAAAACTCGCAATCAGTGCATGATTTTTTTCTTCTTGTCATATTTAAAACTGTTACATTTCTTTATTTTTATTAACTTAATACCTACTCAATAAGTTGTAAAACATTCGTTTCTTCTCAATGTATTTTAGTCCGTTCCTGCGAAGTCCCCTTTTAGTCCTGGACACAATCATTTGACAACCTCTAACGCCAACATATATGAAACACGAATGATGTCTTTTAGTTTCTTTAAAAGCCCACCAAATCGCTTCACGACAATATCTGTAACTATCATTTTGAACACCTTCATAGCCTTTTCGCATTATGAAATGTCCAATTTCGTTAGCTTCTTCTTCTGAATAGCAAATTGTAAATATATTATTCATATCTTTATTATTATATATGTTCACTAAAATCCTTAATACGCACATCTATCTGCTTTACCACTTCCTGTAAGATGCTAATACATTCATCAACCGGATATTCAGCTAACAGATCGTCGATATTTTGAATGATATCATTGGCTGCAATACTATTACTCATCTATTCTGTTATTAGTTGTTTCCAAAATGGAAAACTCTGATTCATATTTAAAAATTGGGGTTCTCTAATGCTTCTGTAAGTTCTTCTTCAGTAATGCTCTCACAGATGTTTGAATCATCTATGTAAACATTATATCCAGTCTCATTGCGAGACACTTCCAATACACGAACTTCACCGGTTGGTGATTCTACTCTATAAATTGTTTTCATATTTTCTGAAATTAAAAGGTTAGAACATAGTATCATCACACACAATAGCGTCACCGGCTATATAATCATCGGGAAAAATAGCACTATTCATTAATGCAATCCGAGTAGCCTCAACATTCAACTCAAAGTGGAATTTACCCTCCTCATTCATTATCATTATTTTATTAGGGCAAATATCAATGACTTGAACATAGCCATTTACTAAACTCTGCGCTTCTTTTAGGGTAAAGCAGTTCCCATTCACCGGAGAAATCTCAACTGTTTCTCCGGTAACTTTCAACAAAGTGGCTTTCATATGCTTACCCTTCTGTGGTTAGTGTCAGGCAGATACTTTCAAGCATATCTCCCTTTTGCTTTTCCAGTTCAATACGGCTTGTTAGCTGCTGTAATTGTTGAGAAAGCATTTTTATATTCCCAATATTACTCCCTTGATTAGTATGGGTGTTGAGGCTGTTATGTGTATCACCTATGAGCTGATTAGCTTGTGCTATGAGGGTAGCAAGCTCTTGCCTGCTATCCTCTTTTCTCTTTGAGTAGTATTCTAATGGAGTCATATCAATACACGGTTACAAGATTCTCAATTTTGAAGCTTCTAAACTCCTGCTTATCAACATCGAAGTAAGAGAAAGTCTTATAAGAAGGCTTTGTCATACGTTTACCCTTGTTTGTCGCACCTGCAGGCACATTTTTAAGAGTGCCGATAGCATAACGAATACTGCCATTCACTTTCTCATAGGCGAATTTAACTTCACCGCTTCTCATTCTTTTAGCAAGTCTGTAAAGCTCCCACGCTTTTAGCAGACAATATTTCCAACTCTTTTTTGTTGTTGAAAGGAGGTGATGAGCATACTTCATCACTCTGGCTCTAAAATTAGACTTTGTTTCCATAATTCACTTTTTTTGGTTTGACTTTTATGTTATTTGGTATTGCAAATATAGCCATTTGTTAGGTAATAGCCTAACAAAATAGATATTTTTTTTCTTCAACAGCCTTTTTCAAACCATTTTTAACGAATTAATAATCAAGTTCTTGATATAACATCTTCCGACCAAATGAAATGCGGCTTCGGACTGTTCCAGTCGGGACATTCAACAGTTCACTTATTTCGTCATAGGAATATCCCTGGGCACAATATATTAAGCTATCCATACAACATGATTTTTGGGCACACCGGCGAATGGCAGACACAACATCATTAAACATTGCCAAATTAGAAGCATAATCAGAAGAAGCATTTTCAACTGCTGAATCATATCCAATAAAATGTATGAGAGAATTTCTATTGTACTGCGTAATATAAGTATTCTGCATGACAGCAAGGCACCACGGTTTCAAAGGTTTTGATACATCGAACTTATCACGATTTATAAGCATTTTGTACACCGTGTCACCGGCTAAATCTTCTGCATCCTGCATAGATCGGCAGAATCTTTTCGCTACACGTAATATCCAGGGATATATTTCTGATACTTCCTTTTCAAAGTCCATTGTCAGCCCTCCTTATTAGGTGTATCTTAGGTTCACCATTAATGCACCTTTCCACATATTCCCGATGCATTATGCTTTGTTCGTGCATTTCTTTAGCAGAACGCTCGATAGAACTAATGATAGTGCCTATGTCAGGGGGTAACGAGGCAATCATTTCTTTTACTGCGGATACTTCAAATGTTATCCGATCACACTTCGTTTCCAAGGTACGAAGTTCTGACAATAAAACATTGCATAAACGCTTATTTATGCAGTTTGCGTTGTTCTTTCTATTCATAAAAAAGGTCGTTTGTGATTCCTAAAAAGGAGTTACTAACGACCTTCGAAAAAATTCGATTGTTATTGAGATTTAATTAATTCTATATCAATATGAAATATAACATTTACGTCCTTGTCTTCTTCATGCGTATCTCTACATCTGCCTGATGGACGATGTTTGCATAAACATCAATATTCATTTTAAAAAAAGTCATAAGAAAAGCTATTTCAGCATCAAAAGAAGAACGTATCTGTTCCGGAGTAGCTTTTTCTTTCTTCTCATCAGAACGCATATCATCGCTTCTCTTTTGCTCAAATAAAGCAGATCGCAACAATTCTTCAACTTTAGACTTAACTTGTTCATCAGACATGGATTTCGTATCATATGATAACAAAGCCAAAGTCTCCCGGACATCTTCATAAGCATCAATAGCAATCAGAGAAATACAAACTTTAAAAAGCAAAACACGTGCCCTCTCTTTTATCATATCCTCACGATCAACTAACACAGATTTCAATCCGGACGGATTAGTTATCTTCTTGTACTCTATTATCAAATCAGATGAACGTTTCTTTAATTCCATCTCATTAATATCCTCATCTGGTGAAAGTAATACGGAGCAATCACCACATGAAAGCTCTATAAAATCATATAGAGATAATTGGTTCAATCTTTCAATCATAACCGGGAAAGCATATAATATTTATAATCACGGGCACACGCATCTTTATGTTGCTGCTTACCAATACTGCGTAGTTCATGACGTAAGCCCTTTATTTCATATTTCAAATCACTATAATCATTGAAAATAATAGGTTCACCAGTAGTATCCACTCCTACAAAGGTGGGAGAAAGAGAGGGAACATCCCATTCCGGAACATCCCAATCAGGCAAATCAATAGAGCTCACATCCGGAAATACCTGTGCACCTTTAGGAAGATCCACAAGTGTAGGAGTATCGGGTGTCACCCATGCTTTCCCGGCATACATGACAACCTCATGTTTACCAGCATCACCCACGAGCGCCTTACCGCCCGGATGAGCACCGTCTTTCGTTCCTTCAGCATAAGAAGGAATCGGTGTAGCGAGAATAGTTGCCACTTGAATAGCTCCCAATGCTCCTATCAAGATTGATAACGGGATATTGGGCAACGCTTCAGTAATAGCAAGTGCAGTCGCTATTCCAGCCTGGGCAATACTCGTTGCTTTCTCCCATACAGCTTGTTTATGAGCAATCTCTTGCTTTTTCTTTTCAAGCTCCTCATTCTTGGCTTCAGTAGCAGCTTTTGCAGAACGTTTACGGGCTTCGGCTTCCTCTTCCGATATGGCACCTTGTTCAGCCTGCTTTTCATAACGTTCTACATCTTTTTCATACTTCTCATCGTTTGCATCCTGTTCTTCCTCTATTCGGTCAATCTGACCGTCATAAACAGTACTGACAAGACTACCGATTGCACCGACAGCTTGAGATGCAGTCTGCAACCATTTTTTGAGATTCTTTTGACGTTCTTTCTGCGCTTTTTCATCTGCCTTGGTAACACTATTGATAGCAGCAATCTCTGCTTCTGCTTCCTCTTCGGCAAGATCAGCCTTTAATTTCTGCAACTGTTCGGCAATCTTAGCCCTATCATCCGCACTAAGGTTATCAGCTTGAAGTTCCAATTCTAAGGCATCAATAGCGGCTTCGGTAGTCTTTCGAGCATAATCAAGCCGTAACCGGTATTCCTCTGCCGCATATTCCTGCTGTGTAATTTGCTTAGAAGCCAGTTTCTTTTTCAACGCAAGCATATCCATGATGTGTTCTTCATCACGAATCTTTTGCTCATGAGATGCATTTTCAGCGATCAATGAAATTTGATCGGAAGCATACTTCTCATACAACTCCTTTTTCTTCTTTGCATACTTTTCAGCAATGAGGAACACATCTTCACCAGTTTTCTCTGCTGCATCAATTTCACTCTCACGTTGAAGTTCCAACTGTTGAAGTTTTAAATCCAATTCCTCTTTAGAACCTTTTCTAACAACAGTAAGGGCGTTTTCAATATCCTTCTTTTCACGATCTGAATTATACTTGATGGAATATTCATCAAGAGCACGCTGCATCTCTTTAGCAAGATTCTTCCGGGTTGCAATCTCTTCCCTACTATATCCCTTAACAGCAGCTATCTTCTTTGAATACTCAATACCAATACGGGCAAGTTCGTTTGCTAATCCCTCATCCATAAGGGAAAGTTCTGATTCTTGGTAAGTCTGTTGGATTTTCAATTTCTCCTGTGCAGCTTTCTCCAATTCGCGTTTTTCCTTATCAGTGAGAGGTTTTTTGAAAGTACTTTCTGTATTTTCATTCTTTGGATTAAATTTTTCTGCAATTTTATCAAGTCCAGCATTAAATTCATCACTCGAATATATCCTAAAGAAATTTTTAGAAAACTCTAATTGCGCCCTATCAGCTTTTTGAGCTTCTTTTGTATATACTCCAAACATCTTAGCACCTGCATTTTTAAACCATGACATATTTTCAAATTCTGATGTAGAGTACAGGGCACCAGTTTTCATTCTTTCTAAAGCCTTACGTTCTTGAGCTGTCACTTCAATTCGTTTATTCTTCATTTGAATAACAGCTTTGGTATATGCTTCTTCCTCTGAATCGCCTGCATCAAGAAGTCTCTTATACTCACTTTGAAACTCTTTTTCAGCTTCCAATATTTTATTATTTGCATCCTTTTGTGCAAGTCCTCTAAAGTTTGTTTCTATTTGAGTTATTTTATCTTCGGGAGATTTTAAATCATTAGCTATGCTTCTAATCTTATCGGCCATCCAATTAAGAAACTCTTTTGCAGGACCTGTTGATTCAGAAAATGAGAGCATGAATGCTTCCCATGCAGACGAAAGATTAGCCAAAGCTCCCTGAACATTATCTCCCATTGTGTGTGCCATATTAGCAAGCTCTCCATCTACACCAGTTATTTGATCACGTAATGGAACAATCTTATCAGCGGCAGTAAGGAAAGCGTTGAAAGCTGCTACACTCCGTTTATCCGTCATTTCAAGAGTAGTATTCAAATCTACTCCCTGCTCTTTCAACTTCTGTAAACCAATAACCAATTCAGGCAATGTCTTTACAGGACCTCCCAGTGATTTTGCAAGTACACCATTAGTATCAGCTAAATTTAATAGAATATTACGTGTAGCGGTAGCAGACATAGAAGCATCAAAGCCAGCATCTGCAAGTTTTCCAACCAATGCTAAAGTATCCTCTATGGTAAAATTGAAAGCTTTAGCAACCGGGCCTACGATAGGTAATGCAGTAGCAAGGTATGAAAAAGATAAAGCGCTTTTCGAGGTTGCAACTGCCATAGCAGAAACATAGCGTTCAGTTTCTTTGGTATCTGCATTAAACATTCTCAAAGCTGCACCTGATAAAGCGGCAGCATCTGATAATTCAGCACCAGTCGCTTGAGCAAATTTGAGTACAGCTTCTGTTGATTCTAAAATTTCTTTTCTAGTAAATCCTAATTTTGCTAACTCTATTTGTAATTCAGTAGCTTCCGAAGCAGTATATTTAGTAGTAGCTCCCAAACGTTGAGCATCAGAAGTTAATTCTTTTATTTTATTTGAAGTAGTACCTAATATAGCTGCAAGACGGCTATTGGCATATTCAAACTTAACGATATCCCCAACCCCTTCACGTAATTTGGTGAATAAAGCAACAACACCTGTAACAACAGCTTGTGCACCAATATATCCAGCAGCTATGCCTTTTAACCCCATGCCGACTTGACTCAAGCCTTTACCCATGTGCTGTTGAAGCATCAAACCGGAATTTCGAGCAATAATACCCATGTTTTTCATAGATCTATTGCCATTCTCTAATTCAATGATAGCAGCTTTGATTTCTTCCCGATATGCACCTACTGTCATCTTCTGCTGTGTGTACCGGTCGGAGTTACGTTTCACATAATCGGTATTAATACCTATTGTGGAGTTAAGGCGTGCAAGAGTCCGGATATAGTTCTCATCAGTATCTTTCAATACATCTACAGCCTTTTGAAGCTGTTTATTCATTTCTTTTGCTTGTGCCTTACTATGTACTTCCTGATTGGTTAGAGTGATAGCTGTCCGGATGAGCTTTAACCGTTCTTCCTCTGTCAATACAGTTTTCTTACGAGTACTATTACCTGCATTTTGAGCTTTGGTTAAGTTGGCTTCTGCTTTAGCACTTTTTTCTAAAGAAGAAGCATTATCAGCACTCGCCTTAGTAAGTTTCTTGATTTCAGCAGTGGAAAGCTTTTCTGCATTCAACTTTTCCTCTATACGTTTTGTCACAGTCTGGGATATTTCCGACTGTTTTCTAAGAGCTTCGGTCAATTCATTAGAAGCGGAACTCGCATTTTTAGATTGAGTAGTATATATAGAGCCTAACTTTTCAAGATCGGCAATTCCGTCCACATTAATCTTTAACCCTTTTGCAAGATCTTTGGCCGCATTGGCATACGTTGCCCTTACACGCTCAATAGTATTATCCAGTTCAACCAATGTCTGAATCTCACCATCCTTTACAAGTCCTTCTATTACTAATTCTGCCATAATTATAGGTAATGTCTATATTCGATAATCTTTCCTTTAATCTCATTCCCAACCTTATCAAAAGCATAGGTACCGTCCTCTTTTTGATAAACAACATACATACAGCCATCTAAAATAGCTGCTTTCTTCGCCAGTTCACTGATACGATCCAGTTCACTTTGCATTTTCTTTATCTCGCATCCACAAGCCATAGCCTACCGGTACCCACATTCAGAAAAGAAACGCTCTAACCATGGACGAAGATACATGATGTTGAAATACTCCTTTGCAGTATCTCCAACGCCAAGAACCTGCTCACCATACTTTCTTTCAATGGATGGCCCCTCTTTAAAACCTTTTGTTTCAAAGCGTAATCCGGAATCTATTTTTTGCGCAAAAATGCTATCATAAAAAGTACCAGTGATAAAAAGGTTAGGAACCTCAACGGGGCGTGGTGGCAAATAAAGCATCTCTCCCCTAAGAGGTGGGGTTATCTTCTCTTTCCAATGTTTATACCTTTCTGCTTGATTTTGCCAGGGACCGGGTTCATTGAAATAGGTATCGTTATCATAAGTAGGATTCAATAAATGTTCAGTACCATCTATACCACTATATAACTGTTCCTGTATGCAGTCAATAAGCACATTCTTATTTTCCTCCATACATTTGACACACTCTCCCTTAAACCCGGAAGCAATGGAATGAATCACATCATAAACTTTATCAAAATCTGCCATATAATAAATAATGAAATGGGCCGGGCTGCAACTACACCCCAGCCCATTAGTTACTTAGTTATCGTATCGAACACATCAGAGAGCTTCTTCCGGCGCTTTTCCTCTTTCAAGTTTAGCCACACCACATTGATATGAGCTTCAATAAATTCTTCCTTCGTCATCTCCTTTACTACGGAATCAACGAACGTTACACCATCTGTTTTCATGCTACCTGCTCAATACCTCTAATTCCTTTTTCAAACAACACAGAAGGAGATTTCAACGAAGGAACAGCACCTGCTTTGGGGACAATGGTTATTACACCATCAGCATAAGAAGCAGAAGTTGTATTATTCATAACCTCGGCGGCACCATCAGCGATGAGACTTCCGAATTCTTCTGTACGATCGTAGCCACCAATCTTCTCGATAATCTTGTAGGCATTTTCCGCTTCTGTCTTTTCAAAAACGACATCAACCAAGCCCATCAAGAAGTTTTTAGGATTGAAATCTAACTGCACATAATCAAAATTCAACAGGCTTTCTTCTGCATCCTCATGAGCGAAACTTACTGTCATAGTTGATTTTGCACCACTTGTCGGGAAACGAGTAACAGTCGGATAAACAGAAGACATTGAAATACCTGCCAATACATCTGTACCATCATTAAAGCCAATTAAGGTGTTATCTTGATTCCAAAAATAAACGTCCCACCCCTTGTTAGCACACCTCAAAAGTTGGGCATTCAAAACTTCGTCGAAACTCTTTAAAGTAAAGGTATCTGTAAGAGCATTAAGCCCGTTGTACTCACTTGCACCATAACCAGTCGCATTTACCTGTGGATCACCACCATTCGAAGCATATTCCAGGAATGGGAAAATAGGATAAATACGACCCGGGCGGTCAGCATGGCATAATTCAAGTAACTTCTCACTTGTAATATCGGCAGGAAGTTTCACGCCATGTTCTACCATAATAGCACCTTTGACTTTCTTCCAGTCGATTTTACATGCAGAACTACCTGTATTCATCCGGCCACCTTTACATGTTCTAATCTTTCTCATTTTCTTCTACAATTAAGATTATTAATTTTTATTTCCATCGAGCGTATGTTTATGGCATCTATGGGCTCGCTCACAGCCTTACCGGAATCTGTATAGGCTCCGTATCTACCATACGAATAATTCTCTGAATAACTATGTTTCACTTTCTCGTCACAGTCGCAGTCGAACCGGAAATCTTCATATAATACTTCCAACAAACGTTTATAGATTGGACGGAGAATATTCTTGAAAGATGTAGTTCTACGTTCCTCATTACTCCACTCCTTACAGGATGAACAAACTATAATCAACGAAACCTTTGCCTTAGAAAAATAATTTGGATCACTTCTATCTTCATAAATTGGAGTAAAGAGTGCAACCAGCGGGAACTTTTTTTCAGACTGGCCAGGAGATTTACTGTATTCATCTAATATGTCCTTGATATATTGACTGCTACCAAAGATGTAATTCAATCTTGGTGACTTTACAATTTTTGCCCCACCTTTCCCATTAGGGTAGAGGATTTCAAGTCCTTCAGGAAGTTTTCTAACTACTTCTTCAAACAGTTCTGTTATATCCAATTCCATCATAAATTGAAAGCATTAATGGGAGTTAATAGGTTCTTTTGAATCTTCAAACCGGTGAAAGGACAATCATCGGACATCGCCCATTCTACAAAGAGTCGGTTCTTCTTCACCATGCTGTTCCAGACACTAACCTGTCTCTTAATCGGAGATATATACTCGTTAGCACATTTCAATCTTACAAGACCAGTGATAGTAGCCTGTGTATTCATATCACGTAAAATGTGAAAGAACACATAATCGGCGAACGGTTCACTTAGCTTTTCACATAAAAGTGCATATCCGGATTGAGGTTCATCTTTTTCCAAGATATCAACCTCATCTGAAGAATCCTCTTTTTCCTGTTCTACGATCTCCAAATAATCAGTAATAGCTTGTGAAAGACTAAAACCGACAGCAGTATGAAGAAATTCGGTCTGAAATGCCTTGATATACCCGTTTATCACCTCATTTACTGCAAGAGACTGGGGCGAAGGCATTTCAGCGACCGAAGCATTCTCAATATGCCTGGGACCTGACGTAAAATATGAAACATCAATCAACATGGCAATAGTTATTTAGAAGCCTTACCCTTTCCGGTTTTCTTTTCATCTTCCACGGAAACGGTTTTATCATCAACAACAGTTACTTCCTTAGCATCTCCAGCAGGCAATTCTTTTGAATCGGCAGCCGGAAGATTCTTGTTATCAGAAGGAATCAGGGCTTCAAGTTCTGCAATACGAGCTTTCATTGTATCACGTTCATCTGTCAGTTCAACAATAGCTTTATCTTTCTCCGTAATGAATTCAGTAAGTTCACCGATTTTCGCATCTTTCTCTGTGAGCATACATTCCAATGTCTTTCGAGCATCTTCTTCTGTAACAAGACCACACTCGGAAATAGGGGTGAATGAAACCACCCCTCTACCAATCCGAATGCGTTGCTCTTTAAGCACATTGGCTACATCCTTATCATTACCTCTAAGTATGTAATCCATAATATTACTTTTTAGTAATTGCTTCTTTCAGTTCAGCCAAATCTCCATAAGCAAATGCCCAAGGATTGTAAACAGGGAAAATCACCTCTTCACTGGCAATAAGAACCACCTCATTACACAACTTCGTTTCCACATCTTCAGCCCACTCTAACGCAAGATTAGTGTAGTCAACGATAGATGCACCCATGTGCATATCACCAATAAAGTATTTACCGGGTAACATACCGGTACTCTCTACAATCGGACGGTTAGCAATATGCTTAACACCATTGACAACCTTAATAATGCCAAGGTTACGCCCAGTTGTATCCTTCTCTGATTCCATCGCATTAACATCTGACGGATTGAGAGTAATAGCATTGGGATAATACTGTGCATAGGTCATCACGGCAAATGCCGTCTTAATAACATCTTCCGAGTTAGGAGCTTCGATACTTTGGAAGAATGAGTTGTTGACAGTAAATGTCATATTTGCAATGGCTGTTTCCTCACCGGCAAAAGCAACACCTTTCAACAAGATTTGACGGTCATTCATCTTGATAATAGGATTCGCTTTGTTCAAATCTGTCACAACAGCAGCATTGGCAAATGTAATAACCATACCATTGAGCATCAGATCGTACGGCTTTGTGAATTCAACAATTGTGTCTTTGCCCCCATTATGGCTTTCGACAGACTTCACACTACCTGCTTCTCCCTTAATGATAGTATCTTTGATGATACTTTCAACTGGAAGCACTCCAGTGTGATTAGTAATGCCTAACAGGTTCTCACCGTTCCCATCACCAAATAACATGTTCCAATCTTCAGCAAGCCATACAGCTTCCGGTAACATATTCAGAATATAACTTCTGATGAAAACACGACTCTTCAACATACGTTTGGAAATTCTGATATGGGTACCAAGTCGTTTCGTACCTGTCTGAATTTCCTTCATCTTAATGCTTGACTCCGGTAAACGACCGTTTTCAGTAACGTACCGTGCATTCCTGTCGAAGTCATACACTTGTGTAAAGGCGAGCTGCGTATATGTAGGATCACCCTGCAAAGTCGTAATGACATTACGCATATGAATCTTCTGATTACTTACCTGGCTAACAACACGGTTCTGCTGTTGGGTAATCATGATTTCACCACTGTAATTGTCGGTCATGGACACAATATCTTTCAAGCTGAATCCCTCAAAAGAACCTGTTTTACGGCTGTGACCGGCTGCAAACTCCTTGAACTTCTCACTATCAAGCATTTCGCTCAATTTCTCGTCGAACTTATTGATAGTATCCATAGATAAGCCTTTTTGCTTCATTTTTTCAATGCTTTCTCCAAGGCTCTTAACCTGGTCAACAAGTGTTTCATTGTCTTTAATCAATTGAGCAAACTTCTCGCCGTCATAAGACTTCAATAAGTTATTAATTTCTCCAAACTGTTTAGTCACATCATCAGGCGTAACAACTCCTTCCAGGGATTTATTTACGACTTCACACATCATGCCGACGATGTTTTCCATGAATGTTTTCTGTTCTGCTGGCAGACCATCTGTTTTCAGATTAAAATCTGATACTGTAAATTTTTTAAGCATAAAATTTAAATTTTAAGTTATTTATTATCGAAACAACTATTCAAACTTTTGAAATCGAATAAAGTGCAATTATCAGCGGCTTTAGTCGTTACTCCATCGTTACCATTTTCCCCGTCATTCTTTTCTTGAGTGTCAACAGACGGCTCATTCTTTCCGGTAGTATCTTCAGAAGTATTTTGTAGAATAACATTCGAACGATATACTTTTCCCCAACAGTGGGGACATCTTACATAATTCATAAGATCCTGCAAACTCTTTTGAGTGAATTCTTTCTCCTCTGACTTTACAGAATCAATAAGAGAAATTACTTGAGTTCTAATCTCTGGAGTGAGCTTCTCCATTTCTTCTCTTACGATGTCCTGCGTTATCCATCTCTGATAATCGGCGACGTAATCTAATACCTGTTGTGCAAAGGTATGTTCCGTTTCTGCGTCATAATCAAATTGATAACCGCAATGAGGACATGAGACAACGGCACCACCGTTGAGGCTCTTTAGTAATAAACTTAATTCCATATCGTAACCTTTTAAACGTTCATCACTATATCCATGCTGCAAGAACGCTTTTCGAACGAAATCAACAGCTTCCTTTACTTGGTCGGCAGTAGCAGATTTGATATTCACAAGGAATGTTTGAGGATTACTTCCCCAACTTGTCAATGTAGAATATTCCATCATACGCCATTCAAGCACTTTACAAGGATCAGTCAAATCCCTTTTGATAGCTTTTACTCCGATAGAGTGTTCAAGGGTTCTCCCATTCTCTGCAAACAGCTTATAATCAGCTAACGTGTCACGACCAATCTGTTTTTCAAGATTCAACTGGCCAACCATAACTAAATTACCCTCTGTTTCCTTACCACTCAATGGAACCCCCAACAATTGATCCGGACGGTGATTCAAGAACCAACGCATACGACCAATATTTTCCTTTAAAGTCTTGTTGAATGATCCGGGCATGGATACGTCTTTCTGTGAGTCCTTCACACCGATACCGTTCACCGCGACGGTAACGATACCCTTCTCATCAACATCATTTGCCTTTGTCTTGTACTGAAGGCTTTTGATTTTCTCTTCCATTTTCAACTTCACTTTTTGTGTTAAGACTAAATATTTGTTTAACTATCTCTCGTTCCTGGTCCGACATCTCAAATAATGTTTTGTCGAACATAGGTTCTTCAAATTTACTTTCACCGATTTGCGCCCTCCAATCATTGTACGTTATCAATCCACTAAGGAACTGGTCTTTGCACCGGCTATTGATATTGGTCTTTACTTCCTCGGCTTCTTTCAACCCCTCCTGCAGGCAATCCACATCGGAGAAATCACAATCCAAATAATATCCGCTTGATTCAAGTCCTAAAAATTGAGTAAACTCACGGCAGAACTGTTTCGCAAATGGAACGATAACAGAGCTATAAACCCTCTTTTCTGCCGTAGATTGATTGCTAAAAGTAGACTGGTCTTTGCGAGGAACTAACACAGCAGGAATACCATAAGCACCTGAAATACTAATTGCATCAGCAAGTGTTTCCTCAAACGGTTGCAGTTCTGCAATAGTGAGATTGGTACGTACAAAACTCAATGGGATATCAGACAGCCCATATGGTAACTGGTCCTTACCTACTCCGAACTTACCGAAGTGTTGTTGCAAAATTTCTTTCTTCTCATTATCAGTCATAGCAATGGGTCCGGATTCATCTTGTTTCATATTGATAAGAAATCCTAAACCACCTCGTTTTACATAAATTACATTACGGGCCTCATATACAGCAATAAGGTTCGATATCGGTTTCATTTGTGACATAAGACGGCTTTGAGATTTCATAAACCCAAATCCGGAATAATAACTCACACACCCGTCTCTATCATGCCATACCTGATAAGCAGGTATATTCATTGTGCTCAAAGCGCCATAATTTAAACGATAACCTCTAATAATATCTTCTTGATCAGCTATACCAAACAATGGAATATTACTACCTAAAACAGGCAAGACTTCCATTGCATCAGCAGGAAGTACCCAGTAGTTAGAGCAATAACGCCATTTTTCTACATTAGTGAAGCTATCAGACATTGCAGCACGTGTAAAACTATTGCCAAGACACAGTTTATATACGAAATGTTGATAAACATTTTGTTTCCATGTCATCAAACAATTTGGTCTAAGAAGTATCTGATTCAAATTCTTATTAGCCCAAATAACACTATCATCCTTAACTTTCTTAAACTGAAAGTTAGCACTGGAAATACGAGAAGCGATGTAGTCTATTGGAAAAAAGACTTCTGGTACAGACTGAAAAAGCGTAAGAAAATTTTGAGAACAAACATACGGAGATGAAAATAACTCTTCAACAGTTATCTTTTTCCCTTCCGGAAGCTTCTTCTCTTCAACAGTCTCACTCACGACTTCTACATTAGCATCCTGTACAAGCTCTTCCTCTGACTTAGATTTTTTACGAAACCAACTCATTTATTTCTTATTTGAAACAAATGTAGGAATATGAATAATCGGTTTCTCAAAACACTAAAATCTTGAAAAATAAGAAATGTACAAATTCAGTTATAACAAACTATATAACAACAAATTACATGATATGCAAGACCACTTAAAATAATGCTTGCACTTTTATTCTCGCTATTTATGTTATAGTCCATCAGGTTAGTAATGAAATCACTGTAATCTTGAGATTCCTCTAACATCTTTGGTGATAACAAAAAGTTATTCCTTATAAAATCAGATGTAGCAGCTATTCGCTTATCCACATCGGCAAACTCTTTCTTTACTCTTACTTCTGTATCTTTCACAATTTCCCTCAACTCACGTACAGTCTGATAATAGGCAGATGAACATTCAAAGAGACACGTATTGGCCTTGTGCTCCAAACATGCGGTCTTAATTTCCTCTATGGAAGATGTTTCTCTAAACAAGGCATCAGTTAAATGCCACTTATCACCACAACGGGATGCCTGAACAAGAACAAACGTACCATCTACATTCGGCATGACATAAACAAGCCGCTGCGAGTAGACGTTTTGTGCTTCCGGATTAAAGAAACCAAGCATACCCTTACCACCATACAGATTCCTTTTTCGCCGGTTACTAAATTCAGTGTACTGCTCATTACACAAATCCACAACGACATATCGAAACGTATCGGATAAGTGCCCGTGTTCCTCATAAGTTTGCAAAGTAGTTTTATTCTTGACCTTGGTTTTAAGAATGGCACCGTTAGCATCCTTCTGTACACTCATGTAGTCCTCGATAGATACCGAACATGATTCGTCGATGTATATCTCTATGCCAGGAACAGTACAATCAAAGATAGCATTGATAAACTCACCAGTCATGGCAACACTCGGATTCTTATTGCCTACTTTATCCTCAATCTCGAATCCTTCTTTCTGCAATGTATCTATGAATAAGTCCATCCAAGAACGTTTTTCATCATCAATGCTATTGGCCGCCTTTGTTGAGGCATCCCCGTGTAGGTAGACTTTATCACTATACCTGATATCTTTCAGATACTTGGCTACAAGTTTAGAGGACTTCTTTACTGTATTGTTAGGACTTTCGGCGCATGTCTCATGGAACTGCCAAACCTTGATACCGGTAGTGAAATCTACTTGCCAGTACGACACACTGATATATGGCAGTACGTTATTATCTACTGATATATGAATAGGCAGGTCCGGGATATATTTATGTTCACCGGAATGTTTGCCACGGTTGAACGAACCGAAGAACTCGCTACCGGTACGAATAACACCCCACTCTCCCAATGCGTACACATTGTAATAATCCGGATCGTGGACTCTATCATACTCAAAGTCGGCAACACATTGCTCATCATAGAAACCATACGTACCGTCAGGACTACCGACCACCCAAAAATTATTCAAATAGGTAGATTGGATAATAACTGTATTAGGTGCCTGTTCCTCGATTTGCTTAGTACGAAGATTAAGTATTTGCCTGGGTGCATTCTTCTTTACGGATTTGACCTTGGTAAGTTCTTTCGGCAACTCTTTGCCGGCAATGGTAACCGTCATCGGTACATCATGCCATTTATCTTTATCAATAAACTCTTTCTTTATCCAATGGCTTTCACTAATCGGGTTGAAGGTACAAATAATCTGCTGCCCTTTCTTACCACGCAAACGCTTACGTAGCTGCTTGAAATCCGGATGCTCGAACTCTGACCATTCCTCTAACTGAACACGCTTATAATTGGAGATACCTTTTATCTTTTCCGGATCGTCAAGACCGGAGAAATCTATCTTCGCACCATTTACCAGACATTTAATAGTATTCTGTTGAAATTTGAACAAATGGGAGATGCCAAGACCGATCGCAGCGACCTTATAATCTTCATAAATGGTTTTGAGAATAGAAGCTCCTACCTTACGCATGACAAGAGTGTTCTCACCATCCTGTAATGTCTGTATCAGTATTGTTTGTGCCACACTATACGACTTACCGGAAGATGAACCTCCATAGAGAATGATAAAACGGATAGTCTCATCATTCAAGTACTTCAATAGATAGAATCCGTTAGGATTTAGCTTCTTATAATTTATAACCATATTGTTCTAAAAGTAAGGTTTCTCCGTAGGATGAATACCGGATTTTGCAGTTCAAATTGTTCTATTCTTCCGAATTCTCATTATCTTCAAATCCGATACGAAGTTCACCGACTTTATTTCCGTCTCCACCTTTGATGTTGACATTCTTATCGGCTTCCCATCCATTCCAGGCACCAAGAATCCGGGCGGCTTCTGTCTTGCCGTTGAACTCATAATTAACCACTCCTCTATTATTCTGAATCTTCTTCAACGCATTACGGGCACGCTTTGGAAGTTGGGACGGACTTCTCATCTTTGTTTTCCCGGTAACAGGGTCTACATAATGTAAATCATCGGGATCAGCGAGTACAATATCCATTAATACCTTTTCGACCGTTTTCCTCTCTACTTCAGTCTCTTTCGCCCTCTGTTGCTTAATCTCACTTATCCTTGCACTAACCTTGCTATTGGCTAACAATCTGCTAGCAGCACTCCAAATCGTTTCAGGTTTCATCTTTGACGCATCATAAGACATCCTATATGCTTCACTAGCATTACCTTCTGTATCAACGTAGTATTTACAGAATTTCTCTTGCTTGAATGTTAATGGTTTCTCTTGCTTTCCCATATCAATTGTTATTTATTCCTACGAGAAAAAGAAGCTGCTCTCTATCCTTTAAAAGCTCATAGGTGGCAAGCAGTGTGCTGCCAGTTGTTAATATGTCATCATACACTATTATTTTCTTTTCCTTTATCGGACGAAGAAGAAAGAATTCCGGATTCAATCTATCTTTAGTTAGGCACTGGATTGCATTCTCATAGAATGGTATTTTCACCGCCCCAGCTATTTTCGTGCAGATAGAGGTCGTAGTGTCTCCGTCGCGGTGTGGTGACTATACACCATCCTTCACATCCCCCTACAATGAAGCGGTGGAGAAACTCACACGCTCTCTCTGCAAAGAATGATGCAAGTTCCTCCGACTGTTTAATTTCTGAAAAGCTGGTACCAGTCTTGGAACGAGTGAACTGGGAGATGTAATAGATATCACCCTTTTTATGAAGTGATACCTTTTCTTTCAGATCACATAACCGTTCCTGATGAGACCAGCTCTTATATTTCACCGCTTCCGGCTTATCCCAGTCATCAATACGATATATCTTTCCCTTTCCTTTCATCAAAGATCTTCTTTACTCCGTCCTCGACAGATGTGTAAGACAAAGGTACTAAATAGATATCCCGGTTCACCGATTGCTCCAAATTGTCAAAATCACGTTTTTTATTAATCAACTCTATTTCAATCGGTTTGTAGTATTTTACTAAAGATGCAAAATACATAGTAGTCACAGGCTGAACGTTACAGATGTTGATGAGCTGACGTTTACAGCCCACCGCATAGATAAGTCCCTCTACAATATCATCTATGTAAGTGAAGCACCGGATATTCTGACCACAGTTGTATAATGACACGTTTTCCTTTTCCATCAGGAACCAGAGAAGAGTTCTTTTTCGCGGATTAGGTCCATATACATTATGCAGCCGGCATCCGGTAGCAATCTTACAATAGACAGATGCGTACTGTTCATCGAAATGTTTACTTATTCCATACATGGAAGTAGTGTTCACAGGATTCGCTGTTGACGAGCTGGCGTACACCAACTTCACCCGGTATATGTTACAGGCATTGGCAACACTCATAAAGGTATCAATGTTATCTTTCCGGATCTGCTCCAAATTTTCATTGAAAACACTTGTTTGTGCTGCAAGGTGAAATACGCAGTCGATATCACCTTTTTTCAAAAGTTCATGAACATTTGATGCTTCAGTTCCGTTCTTTCGGTCAATACCAATGACTTCAACACCTCTTTTTGACAATTCCCGGCAAAGAGCTTTACCAATAAAACCCTCGCTACCAGTTACAATTATTTTCTTCATCATCACAAAAAATAAAGGGCGCATCTTAAAAAGACGCACCCAGGTTCAACATTAATTTAAAGAATTAGTTATATTTGCGGCAGATACCAAATAGGTATCATTGTGACGTTCAGTCTCTCCTTTGTAGAAAGCGGCAATTTTCAACAAAGTAAGGTGATAGATTGAACGGTGTTCGCGTTTTGTATTAT
>OGLI01000956.1_pt1 | contig 20843 bp, 18 predicted proteins | sample 1572661 | NCBI WGS metagenome assembly OGLI01 (sample SAMEA2581901, study PRJEB24529) | metagenome | biome: Human gut stool | place: China | collected 2011 | reverse complement strand
TTCAGCCAAAAAGGCGCAGGCAAAACCGCATGTTTTCTTATGCGGAGTCGGCCTTGCTCGCTTCCTTTTGTTTTCACTTGAGCAGCGTCATCACTGTGTCGTAGATGCGCTTGGTCGCGTCGGGGATGCCGAGCGCCGCCATGTTTTGAGACATCGTCTCCATCCGCTGCGGATCGTTCAGGATGCCCGCCGCGGCGGCGAAGAGCTTCTTGCCGTCAAGGCCCTCTTCCGGCAGCACGAGCGCCGCGCCGTGGTCGCCGAGCAGCGCCGCGTTCTTCTCCTGATGGTGGTTCGTCACGTTGGGCGACGGCACCAGAATTGCCGGAACGCCGAGCGCCGTCAGCTCGCTGAGCGTGGACGCGCCCGCGCGGCAGATAACGAGGTCGGCGGCGCGCATGACAGTCGCCATGTCGTAGATGTACTCGCGCACGTCGAGCGCGGGATGCTCGGTGATCTCCAACCCGTCATCGTGCATCCACTGCTGCATCGGCTTCCAGCAGATCTCGCCGACGCCGTGGATATGGTAAAAGGGCTCCTTCGCGCTCTCAAGCGCCAGAAACTCCGCCATCGCGCGGTTCATCGCGTTCGACCCGAGGCTGCCCCAGAACGAGACGATGAGCTTGCGCCCGTCGTTCATGCCGAGTCTTTCCTTCGCCTGCTGCTTGCTGATCGTGAAGAAGTCGCCGCGCACAGGCGTACCGGTCACGACCACCTTTTCGGGGTGCTTGTAGTGCGCGCGGCAGTCCTCAAAGCCAACCATGATGCGGTCGCAGTGGGGCTCTAACTGCCGCGTCGTCAGGCCCGGCACAATGTTTGACTCGTGCACCGCCGTCGGGATGCCCGCCTTTGCGCCGTAGCGCACGAGCGGATAGCTCGCGTAGCCGCCGGTGCCGACGATTATATCGGGGTGAAAATCGTGTAAGATGGCGTTCGCCTCACGCTCGGCGTGGGCGAGATTTTTGAGCGAGACAAGGTTGTGCTTGATCTCCGCAGGCCTGAACGAGCGGTGGAACGATGAAATGTTCACCGTACGGAACGGATAGTCCGTGTGCGCGATCAAATCGCGCTCCAGTCCGCGCTCCGCGCCGACAAATAAGATCTGCGTGCCCGCGTCCTTTTCCCGCATATAGCCCGCGAGCGCGAGCGCGGGGTTGACATGCCCCGCCGTGCCGCCGCAGGTAAAGATGACCTTCATAGCCGTTTTCTCCTTCCCGCGTCAGCGCATCTGGCGCGAAACGCTCAGTACGATGCCGACCTCGGCCAGCTGCACGGCAAGCGCCGTGCCGCCGTAGCTGAAAAACGGCAGCGAAATACCCGTGTTCGGGATCAGATTCGTCACGACCGCGATGTTCAGGAATACCTGCAAGGCGATCTGCGTCGTCACGCCGACGGCAAGAAGGCTTCCGAAGCGGTCGCGCGCGTGCAGGGCGATCCAGTAGCCGCGGATGATGAGCAGCGCGAACATGACCATGATGATCGTCGCGCCGACAAGGCCGAGCTCCTCGCAGATGATGGCGAAAATAAAGTCGTTGTGCTCTTCGGGCAGGAACAGAAACTTCTGCCGGCTCTTGCCAAGGCCCAGTCCGAACAATCCGCCCGAACCGATGGAGAGCAAGCTCTGCCGGATCTGATAGCCCTTGTCTCGCATCCACTCCTCGTTGAACGGGTCGAGCCAGATGTCGATTCGACTCGAGTTATATGTGATAAGCCCCGTTGCAAAAGCGTAGATCACCAGCAGCACCAGCGCAAAGCCGAGACCGACCCAGTAGTTGCGGATACCGCCGACATACATCATCACAGCACCGATGCCGAGCAGCAGCACCATACCGGAAAAGTGCGGCTCCTTCGCCATCAGCGCCGCAATCACGCCGAGGATGGCAACATAGGGCACGATGCCGTAGCGCAGCGTGGCCATTTTGTCTTTCTTCTTCGAAATGCTGTCGGCAAAATAGAGGATGATGCCGACCTTGGTGATCTCAGACGGCTGGAACTGGATGGGTCCAAGACGGATCCAGCGCTGCGCGCCGTGCGTCAGTCGGCCCGTGCCGATGCCCGGGATCAGAACGAGCACCAGCAGGATGATGGAAAAGATCAGCAGCATCTTCGCCACCGCGCGATAGCGCTCGTAATTGATCTTGCCGACAATAAACATCGCCGTGATACCGAGGATCGCAAAAATGCCCTGACGGATGAGGTAGTGCGCAGGGTTACCCTCTTCATAGTAGGCCGAGGGGAAACTGGCGGAAAACAGCATGATCAGGCCCACGCCCACGAGCGTAAGCACCAGCAGAAGATACGGAAGGTCCAGCGGTCCGCGGCCCGCTTCGCGCGCCGCCGCCTCGATGGCCTTCGCCCGCTCGCGCTGCTCCTGCCGCAGCAAGCGTTCTTCCTTGGTCATGCAGTCTTCCCCCTTTCATACTGATTGCAAACTCGCGCTCTGCGCGAGTTTGCCTCCATTTTGCAACCAAGCGTCGCAGACTTTCGCGCCCGCAGGCGCGAAATATTTTTAATCATTTTTCGCCGCGACCGGTGCGTGGCGAAAAATACTTCTCGCAGAGTGAGTGTCGAGCCGCCAAGGGCGGCGAGGCACAGAGCGCCGCGCATCCCCTCTCATTTTTGAGAAACGGCTTGCCGTTTCTCAAAAATGAAATCTGTTGAGTACTCCGAACAGCGCCGCCAGACAGCACAGCGCGCTCACGCTGGTGAACACGGCGACGAGCTTTACTTCGCTCCAGCCGCAGAGCTCAAAGTGGTGGTGCAGCGGCGCCATCTTGAAAAGGCGCTTGCCGTGCGTCGCCTTGAAGTAGATGACCTGCAAAATGTCGGACAGCGTCTCGCAGATGTAGACAAAGCCGACGGGGATCAGCACGAGCGGCATATCGTAGGCAAAAGCCAGCGCCGCCACCGTGCCGCCGAGGAACAGCGAGCCTGTGTCGCCCATGAAGACCTTGGCGGGGTGGAAATTATAGATGAGGAAGCCGAGAATTCCCCCGACGAGCGCCGCAGCATAAATGCCGAGCTGCTCATAGCCCTGCCACCAGATGGCGAGCACGGTGAAAAACAGGCCGACCGGCACCGTCACGCTGCCGGCCAAGCCGTCGATGCCGTCCGTGATGTTGACGGCGTTGACCGTGCCGACGATGACAAACGCCGCGAACACCATGTACACCCACCAGCTCATGACGATCTGCGTGTTGAAAAACGGCACGTAGAGGTTCGGCGTCAGCATACCCTCAAATCGCATCAGGCAGAGGAACGCGACCGCCGCGGCGAGCTGGAGCAGGAACTTCTGGATGGCCGTAAGGCCGAGGTTCTGCTTGTGCTTCACCTTTTCAAAGTCGTCTAAAAAGCCGATGCCGCCGAAGATCAGCGCAAAAAAGAAGATGTAGAGGTGCTCAAAGTCCCCCGCCATCATGCCCTTCCAGCCGCAGATCAGGATAGAGACGAAGATGCCGAGGATGAACATTAAGCCGCCCATTGTCGGCGTGCCGGCCTTTCCGGCGTGCCAGGTGGGGCCGTCCTCGCGGATGCTCTGTCCGGCCTTGAGCTTTCTCAGCTCAGGGACCAGAAATTTTCCCGTGATCGCGGAGACCGCGAAGCTCAGTATGCAGGCAATGATGATCTTCATGTTCGTTTTCCTTCGCCGCGTCGGCGGCGTCCTTCCTTTGTACTTGCGCGAACCTCTCGCGCACGACCTCCCTCTCGTCGAGGTGGTATTTTATCGTTCCGATCTCCTGATAGGTCTCGTGCCCCTTGCCGCAGAGGACGACGACGTCGCGCGCTTTCGCCTCGCGCAGAGCAAAGCCGATGGCCTCGCGCCGGTTCTCGATGACGGCGAACGGCGTTCTGCCCTCCAAAATGGCGGGGAGCACATCGCGCAGGATGGTGTAAGGGTCTTCGGTGCGGGGATTGTCGCTCGTGAGGACAACGAAGTCCGAGAGCGCCGCGGCGATGCGGCCCATGCGGGGTCGCTTTGTCCTGTCGCGGTCTCCCCCGCAGCCAAAGAGCGCGATGACGCGCCCGTCGGCAAAGCCGCAGACCGTAGAGAGAATATTTTTGAGCCCGTCGGGCGTGTGCGCATAGTCAATGATGACGGTGAACGGTGCATCAAGCGGTACGACCTCGCACCGGCCCTTGACGCCGACACATTCCGTCAGCGCTTTTGCCGCGTCGGAAAGCGGCACGCCGAGCGCCTGCACGGCGCAGAGCGCCGCGAGCGCGTTATAGAGCGAAAAGCCGCCGGGGATGCCGATTTTCGTCTCCTCGTGGTCGAGGTCGGTGCAGGCGGTAAAGCGCACACAGTCGTTTTCGTAGCGGGCACGCCAGCCGACAAGGTCATTCGTCATGCCCTGCCCGAATGTGATCCGCTCGCTCGTAAAGCGGGCGAGCAAGCGCTCCGTCCACGCATCGTCACCGTTGACGCAGGCGATGTCACACTGGTCGAAAAGCCTCGACTTCGCGTCGCAGTAGGCCTCCATCGTGCCGTGGTAGTCAAGATGATCCTGCGTCAGGTTCGTGAAAACACCGACGCGGAATCGGATTCCTTCTACCCTGCTCTGCATCAGCGCGTGGGACGAGACCTCCATCACGGCATAGGTGCAGCCCGCATCGACCATCTGGGCGAGCAGGCGCTGCACGGTCAGCGCGTCGGGCGTTGTGCGGTCGGTCGGGATGGTCTTGTCGCTGATCAAATTCTGATTCGTGCCGATCAGGCCGACCTTTGCGCCCTTCGTGCGCTCCAAAAGCTGTTTGATAAGATACGTCGTGGTCGTTTTGCCGTTTGTGCCGGTCACGCCGACCACGGTGAGTTTTCCCGCCGGAGTACCATACCATACCGCCGCGCAAAGCGCAAGCGCTTTGTGCGCATCCGGCACTAAGATATAGGGAATTTCCGTCTCCGGCGGATGCTCGCACACGGCGCAGGCCGCGCCGCGCGCTTTGGCTTCGGCGATAAACTCGCCGCCGTCCTCCTTCTCCCCCGGCAGGGCAAAGAAGAGGAATCCCTCTTCTGCCTTGCGGGAATCGAGCGCAAGGCCTCTGACTATCAGGTCAGGCGGCGCATGCACCGTTTTGTCTTCTAATGCGGAAATAAGCTCAGATAACTGCGTTTGAAAAATTCCTTTCGGAATTGGGTCTTGCTGTCTTTAGTCGCGCACCGAGCTGTCGCTGAACTGGACGCGCACGACCGTACCGGCCTCGACCTCCGTGCCCGCGGCGATGCTCTGCGAGATGGCGCGCACCGTGGACGAGCTTGCGTTCGTCGCGCCGGAAACGCCCATGATGAGCCCCGCGTTCACGATCTTCTGGTTCGCGGTCGCGGCGCTGTCGCCCACGACGTTTGGGACGATGCACTTGTCAGTCGACTTCTCCGCGCCGAGGTAGAGGATGATCTCCGCGCTGTTCGGTACGATCGCGCCGCCTGCGGGCGTCTGGTCGGTGACGGTATCGCCGCTGCCGACGGTGCGGAAGCTGAAGCTGTTCGCGCTCAGGCGCTCGGCCGCCGCGTCCTTGCTGAGGCCGACGACGTTCGGCACAGTTTTATCCGCGCCGACGAGCTCTTCAGCGGTGTAGCTCGGCTCAATGCCGAGATACGGCAGGATCTCGCCCATGACGGAACTCGCCACGGGGGCGACCATGTTACCGCCGGAAACATAGGTTCCGGTCCACTTGTTCGGCTCATCGAGCGTGAGAAGCATCATCACCTGCGGATCGTCCACAGGGGCAAAGCACACGAAGGAAACGATAACGTTGCCGCCGACCTTATCGGCAGTACCCGTCTTGCCGCCGATGCGGTAGCCCGCGACCTGACCGTTCTTGCCCGTGCCGCTTGTGACCTCATACTCCATGATGTCGCGCACAAGCGCGGACGTCTCCTCGGAGACGACCTGACGGATGGGCGTGGAGTCGTGCTTGGAGACGACGTTGCCATCCTGGTCGGTGATCTCTTCGACAAGATAGGGCGTATAGAGGTAGCCGCCGTTGACGCAGGCGCACTGCGCCGCCAGCAGCGCGATGGGCGTGACGTTGAAGTTCTGGCCGAAGGCGTAGCACGCCAGCGCCAGCGTCGAATATTTAATTTCGCTGTTGACGAAGCCGCTGGCCTCGCCCGTGGTGTCGACGCCGGTCTTCTCCGTCAGGCCAAAGTCCAGCATGTACTGGTAAAACTTGTCGTTGCCGATGCGAAGGCCGATGTTGATGAACGCGGGGTTGCAGGAGTTGGCGAACGCCTGCGTCAGGTTTTGCTGGCCGTGACCGGGCGCGCGCTTGGAGCAGTTGATGGTCTCGCCCTCGATCCTTACGCTGCCGCTGCAATAGAAGCCCGTGTTCAGGTCGACAACGTTTTCCTCAAGCGCCATCGCGAGCGTCAGTGTTTTGAACGTGGAGCCCGGCTCGTAGGTGTCGTTGATGGCCTTGCTGCGCCACTGCTTGTTGAGAAGGTCTCTCATGTTTTCGAGGACCTGCTCCTCCGTCATGCCGGAGGTCAGAAAGTCGTTGTAGACCGTACCGGGGGAATTCAAGTCGTAGGTCGGCAGCGACGCCATCGCCAGCACCGCGCCGGTGTTGACGTCCATGACGATGCCCTCGGCGCCCTTGCCAGTGCCGAAGCGCGCCTCGAGCTCCTGCACACCTTTCTCAAGGTAATACTGGATGGTCGTATCGAGCGTCGTGTGCAGGTCGCAGCCGTTTTCCGCGTCGAAATACTGGTCGTACTGGTAGAGCACGGAGCGGCCGTCGCGGTCGCGCGCGGTGACGACCATACCGTTCTCGCCGGTCAGCTCGTCGTTGTACGCCGCCTCAAGGCCCATCGCGCCGCCGAGGTCATTGGTAAAGCCGATGACCTGTGAGGCGAGCGTCCCCTTGGGATAGGTCCTCTTGCTCGTCGGACGAATGAAAACGCCCTTCAGGTCGTTTTCATTGATGAATTCCCGCACCTTGTCGGCAAGCTCGTCATCCGCTTTTTTCTTGAGCTCTTCGTACTGCGAGTTCGTTTTCTCCATCTTTTTGAGAATGTCAGCGGGGTCAAGGTCCAGAATTTCAGCAAGGCCGCCCGCGATCAGGTTTTGATCCTGATCGTTTTCGATGATCTCCTTCGGAGAGATGAAAATATCCTCCGCCGAGGCGGACATCGCGAGGATGGTGCCGTTTCGATCGTAGATCGTGCCGCGGCTCGCCTCCACCGTGGTGCGCAGCGTTTGCTGGCGCACAGCGACGGACTGGAGCTCGTCATGCTCGGTGATCTGCCAGTGATAGAGTTTGGTGAAGAGCAGCACAAACGTCAGCACGCCGAACACGCCCAGAAGCAGCAGCGTTCTTGTCTGAATGATGCGGTTTGCGCGGCGCGCGGATTCGGGCCGTCTTTTCTGGTTCTGGGGGCGTGGTGCCACAGTCGTTCATCCTCCTTAAAAATGGAAAAGGAGTAAGGAAGCTCCTTACTCCTTATGTATAGCTTCGCTCATTTGAAATATTCCACCACTGCGCATACGCCGCTGCCAAGCGACGTGAGCACCCGCGACAAAACGTTCTGGCTCTTCTGCTGGTAGACGACCACGCTGTCGGGCTCCGACAGGTCGATGTAGTAGACCTGCGAGGCGCTGGGCTTGGCCATACCGGCCGCGGCCGCCGCCTCCTTGATGGTGGTGAGGTCAAAGGTTTTTTCGTAGCGCGTGAGCAGCGCGACATGCTCGTCCTCGAGCGCGGAGATCTCCTTCTGCACGGAGACGACCTGCGCGGAGATTTCCGTCAGCTGTGCGCGGCACATGATCATCAGCGCGACCATTGCGGCCAGCGCCATAAAGCCGCACAGCGTGCCGAGCGAGACCTTTTCGCGTTGACGGCGGACGGGCGCAGCCTTTTTCTGCACCTTCCGCTGCGGGGGACGCATGAATTCCTCGCGCTGACGCTCGTGCTCGCACTCGTATTCACGCTCGCGGCGCAGCCTGCGCTGGCGCTCTTCGTAGGCGGGATCGTAAGCGAGATTGCCATTGACTCGTCCGCTGTAGCGGCGGTATTTCATGTTCTGCTCTCTGCGGCTGGCCATGGCGATCTCCTTTCTTTTGCGTATTTTCGGCTGTTGTCAGCACTTTTCCGCGACGCGCAGCTTGGCGCTGCGGGCACGGGGATTCTCTGCGAGTTCTTCTTCGCCCGAAACGATGGGCTTTCTTGTGATGAGCTTGACCTTTGGCTTTCGTCCGCACACGCACACCGGAAATTCCGGCGGGCAGATGCAACCCTGTGCAAGCTCCTGTAATTTCTTCTTGACGATGCGGTCTTCGAGCGAGTGGAACGTGATGACCGCGAGCCGTCCGCCCGGTTTCAGATTTTTCTCCGCCGCGTCGAGCATCGGCGGAAGCTCGCCCAGCTCGTCGTTCACGGCAATGCGGATGGCCTGAAAGCTGCGCTTGGCAGGGTGCTGCTTTTCGCGCAGCGCGCTCGCGGGCATGGCCGAACGGATGATATCGGCGAGCTCAAGCGTCGTTTCGATGGGCTTTTGCTCGCGGTGCTGGCAAATTCTCTTCGCGATGGCAGGCGCATAGCGCTCCTCGCCGTATTCAAAGAGGATGCGGCGCAGCTCTTCATAAGAATAGGTATTCACGACCTCGCGCGCGGTCAGTGCGGCGGATTCGTCCATGCGCATATCGAGCGGCGCGTCCTGCTTGTAGGAAAACCCGCGCTGCGCTTCGTCGAGCTGCGGGGAGGAAACGCCGAGGTCAAAAAGCATCCCGTCCACGCCGTGGACGCCCAGCTCGTGCAGCACAGCGTCGAGCGCGCTGAAATTGCTGTGGACGAGCGTGACCTTGTCCAAATAATCGCCGAGGCGGCGGTTTGCCGCTTCGATCGCGGTCTCGTCACGGTCAAGCGCAATGAGACGGCCCGTCGTCAGGCGGCGCACGATCTCGAGCGAATGTCCGGCGCGGCCGAGCGTGCCGTCCACATAGATGCCGTCGGGCTTGATGGCGAGCGCGCCGAGGCACTCGTGCAGCAGTACCGGCTTATGGCCGTAGTTCTCTTCCATATCAGAATCCCAGCTCTTCCATCACGGCGGCCAGATTCTCGGGATTGAGCTCCTCGGCCTCGATCTCTGCCCACTTCTCCGCATTCCAGATCTCGGCGCGGTTCGAAACGCCGATCACGACCACGTCTTTTTCAAGGTGGGCGTAGGCTCTGAGCTTCTGCGGCAGCACGATGCGCCCCTGCGCGTCGGGCTCGCACTTGGCGGCGTTGGCGAAGAGCGGGCGCATGGCCTTGGTCTTCGTGTAGGGCAGGCTTTCAAACTTTTCGGTGAAGCGCGCCCAGGAGGCGTCGGAATAGATGCTCAGGCAGGAGTCCATGCCCATGGTGACATAAAACGTGTCGCCGAGCTCCTCGCGCAGCTTCGCGGGGATAAAGAGCCGCCCCTTGGCGTCGATCGTGTGCTGATACTGACCCGTCACGGCGGCTGACCCCCTTTTTCTGTGCATTTTCGCATACAGAGGACACGAAAGCGCGGCCTTTTCTTCATTTTGGAAAAAGCCGTGCCGCGTCCGATCTGATGCTTATGTGGGAAAGTAAGCCATTTTCATGGTATGATACACCACTTTCCCCCACCCTTGTTTTGAGTATACGAGATTCACATAAAAAATGCAAGCAGAAATTTCCCTGAGATTTCAAGCCTTTTACCGCTTTTTCCTGCGAAAATTCGGCCAGTGCGCCGTATTTTTAAAACGCATGTTCTACTTTGGTTTTGGTTAAAAAAAGGCCGCCACAATATCTTGTGGCGGCCCTTTATGCTATGCCCAAATATAGATTATGTCTACCAATCATGTCGGTTTTTGTCACTTTTGACAAAATTTTATCCGTTCTGCGTCTGCTTTTCAGCTGACTGTGCCAGCTCCTCGCGGCGCTTCTGCATCTGCTCGGCAGAGGCGGCGCGGAAGCGCACGCGGGACTGCTTGACCTCCTCGAGCGCCATCTGGATGGCCTCCTCGGTGCGGCGCAGCGCATCCTCGGTGTACTCGTTGGCCACGCGGTACATTTCGCGCGAGCGGTCCTCGGCCTTTTTGACGATCTCGTGGCTCTTTTCGCGGGCGATACCGAGCACCTCGGTCTCGGAGACCTTGTTCTTCGCGTCCTGCTCGGCCTGCTGCATCATGCGCTCGACGTCGCGCTTGGCGGCCTTGACATAGTCCTCCTTTGCGCGGATGAGCTCCTGCGCGCGGGAAAGCTCCACCGGGAGCTGGGCGCGAATCTCGTCGAGCAGGTCGAGCGCCTCGTCGCGGTTCAAAAGGCACTTGTCGCTCGTCAGCGGCGCGTTCTTCGCGCCGTCGATCATCTCGTAAAGCATATCCAAAAGATGCTGCACATCATTGTTCGCCATGGTCTTCTCTCCATCCTTTCACAAGCTCCGCCGCGCGCAGCGGCATATATTTTTCAAGGTCTTGTCCGTATTTGATCATCTCGCGCACCATCGTGGAGCTGATGTGCTGAAACTTCGGCTCCGCGACCAGCAGCACCGTTTCGAGCGCGCCGTCCGACACATCGCGATAGATGAGCGAAAGCTGCTGCTCGGCGTCAAAATCCACGCTGTTGCGCACGCCGCGCACGAGAAACTGCGCGTTTTTGCGCAGCGCGTAGTCGGTCAGAAGTCCGCCGCCAAGCTCAGCTTCCACATTGGGGAACTCCTCGACGCTCGCGCGCATGAGCGCGAGTTTCTGCTCGTCGGTGAACATCGGGTGCGTCTTCGTCCCGTTCGGCACGATGGACACATACACGCGGTCAAAGAGCTTCGATGCGCGCGCGATAATGTCCTGATGCCCGATCGTCACAGGGTCGAACGAGCCGGGAAACACTGCGATTCTCATGCCTCTTCCTCCACCGCGCGGTGATAGATGCTCACCTTGATCTTGCCGTAGCGGTACTCGCGATACAGTCCGTACGGCGCGGGAAGCTCGGGAAGCGTCTGGTTCTGCGGACTTTCCGCGACCATTATACCATGGGGTGATAAAATGTCAAACTGCGCGATCTTTTCCATCGCCTGCTCCAAAAGTCCGCTTTCGTACGGCGGATCGAGGAAGATGATGTCGAACCTCCCGCTCTGCGTGCCGAGCGCGGCGAGCGAATCACCGCAGATGACCTGCGCGTTTTCTTCCAGATGGCACAGCGCGAGATTTTCGCGCACGAGCTTGACCGCGTCTGCACGCTTGTCAACAAAAAGCGCGCTTTTTGCCCCACGCGAGAGCGCCTCGATGCCGAGCTGCCCCGTGCCCGCAAAAAGATCGAGCACGCGCGCATCCTCCACGTCGAACTGGATACAATTAAAAATACTTTCCTTGACCTTGTCGGTCGTCGGGCGGGTCTCCATGCCCTTGAGCTCGCCCAGCCGCCGTCCGCGCGCCGAGCCTGTGATAACTCTCATGTTTATCCCTCCGCAGCGCCCAAAGCGGGCGCAATGAACTCGTTAGTTTCCATAATACGTGAATTTCCGTTTATTTTCAATAGAGTCCTTGACATTTTCCCGCATTTTACGCAAAATATTTTCTCTTGTTATTCTGCACCGCTTCGTATATAATGATATGGTCATATTATATCGACCAGGGAGAAAGGAGTATCTTCCATGATCAGGCTACAAACCGAAAAGGGCGAAGTCAGCATTTCTGACGCAGCCCTGTCTAATATCACCGGCGCCGCAGCCACAAGCTGCTTTGGCGTCAAGGGCATGGCCTACCGCTCGATGACCGACGGGCTCGTCCACCTGCTGCGCCGCGAGGCGATGAGCAAGGGCGTGCGCATCATTCCCCACGAAGAAGGAGACATTTCCATCGAGCTGCACATCGTTGTGGAGCACGGCGTGAACATCGCCGCCGTCTGCCGCTCCATCATCAATCAGGTGCGCTATATGGTCAGCGAAAACACCGGCGCAAGCATCCGCAGCATCGACGTTTGCGTCGACAGCATGAATCTCTAAAAACCGAGGAGGACATCATCCTATGCACGATACCATCAATGGTGCCATGTTCAAGGAGATGCTGCTCTTCGGCACCGTCTCCATCGCACAGGCACAGCAAGCTATCAATGATTTGAATGTATTCCCCGTTCCCGACGGCGACACGGGCACGAACATGAGTCTTACCATCCAGACCGCGGCGCAGGAGCTCAGGAAGATCGAGCCCGCGACGGTCGATCAGGCCGCCTCTGTCACGGCGTCCGCGCTGCTGCGCGGCGCGCGCGGCAACTCCGGCGTCATTCTGTCGCTTCTCTTCCGCGGCATCTCCAAGGAGCTCAAGGGCTGCAAGGAGGCCGACGGCGCGGCGTTTGCCGCCGCGCTTCAGGAGGGTGTCGCCGCGGCGTATAACGCCGTGATGAAGCCCGCCGAGGGCACGATCCTGACCGTTTCGCGTCTCGCTGCCGAGCGCGCCGTGAACGCGGCCGAGGAGCACAACAGCGTCGAGTACGTCATTGAGCAGGCCATCGCCCAGGGCGAGATCACGCTCGCGCAGACGACTGACATGAACCCCGTTCTCAAAAAGGCCGGCGTCGTCGACGCGGGCGGCAAGGGCTTCCTGCTGATTCTCGGCGGTATGCTCAGCGCCCTGCGCGGCGAGGAGCGCCCCGAACTCACCGAAGAGAATGCACAGGAGAAGGCCGATTTTGCCATGCTCAACGAAGAGGACATCACCTTCACGTTCGACACCGTGTTCATCGTCCGCAAGAGCGGACGCAGCATTGAGCCGTTCCGCCGCTTCCTCGACGGCATCGGCGATTCGCTCGTCATCGGCGAGGACGACGAGGCTTTCAAAGTCCACGTTCACACCGACATTCCGGGCGAGGCGCTGACCGAGGCGCAGAAGTACGGCACGCTCGAGCTCGCGAAAATCGAGAACATGCGCACGCAGGCCCAGCAGCTCGCCGCCGGCGGCAAGGCCCAGTCCACCGACGACCTTGAGGCCATCGAGCAGGAGCTCGAAGCCGCCGAGCACGAAAATGCCGGTGAAGCCGAGCCCGAAAAGGACTTTGGCTTCCTCGCGGTCTGCGCGGGTGAGGGCCTTGCGAACGTCTTCACCGACCTTGGCGCCGACGGCGTCATCAGCGGCGGACAAACCATGAATCCCTCGACCGAGAGCATCCTCAAGGAGATCAAAAAGGTCCCCGCGCACACCGTTTTCGTGCTGCCGAACAACAAGAACATCATCATGGCCGCACAGCAGTGCATCGGCCTGACGGAGAAGACCGTCGTGGTCATCCCAACCGCCTCCATCCCGCAGGGCGTGAGCGCGATGATGGCCGTCGATCCCGACATGAGCGACGCAGACGCCATCGCCAAGGCGATGACGGACGCCGCGCAGTGCGTCTCCACCGCGCAGATCACCTACGCCGCGCGCAATTCCGATTTTGACGGCTTCGACATCCACGAGGGCGATTATCTGGCACTTCTGGACGGCAAGCTGCTCGGCACCGACCGCGACGTCTCCGCGCTGCTCGACGGGCTCTCCGACGAGGCAGCGTCCCGCGAAGCGGAGTTCATCACCGTCTTCTACGGCGAGGATGTGAATGAAGAGGACGCGCACAAGGCGTGCGACGCCTTCACCCGCAAGTGCCCGGATGCCGAGGTCAATCTGATCTGCGGCGGCCAGCCGGTCTATTACTATATCATCTCGATCGAATGACCCAAGCACAGCAAAGCGGAGCAGGATTTCTCCTGCTCCGCTTTTTTCTGCCCGTCAGACGTTCATCTTCCGCCCGAGGAGCTTCATCAAGAGCTCTGCGTGGCGGTATTCGTCTTCGCTCATCGCCGCAAACAGCTTGCTGAGGCACAGGTCCAGCGTCTCCTCTCCCGCGCGGGCGTAATTGTAGCCCGCACAGGCCTCCGCATGGTAGAGGCTGCGCAGCAGCGCGCAGAGGTCGCACGTATCCGGCTGCTCCACGCACACGCGCGGGCAGTATGCCTTGCCGGTGATTAAGTAGATCGCGGCAGCCAGATCGCGCGCGTGGCGCTTCTCGTCCTCGCTCAGCGCGCGGAAGGCTCGCGCCATCTCGCGCCGCGGCGTGCACGAGGAGAGATACGCGTACACCTGCGCATCGCCAAGTTCCTCGCGCAGAAAGCCCTGCAGCACCTCGACCGATACGCTTGCCTCGCTGCCCATGCAGCAAGGGTCCGCCTCCGCGCCCGGGAGCGTGAGCTCGCTATCCTGTGCGCTCATCTGTGTGTTCGCATTGTCCTCCATCGGGTACGGGTCCTCCCCCGGCGCGACGCGCTTCCACACCTCGCGGCATGCTTCATAGTCGCAGGCGCAGGGCTTTTTTATTTCCGTCATGTTCTTCTTCCCCTTTCCGGAACGGTTCTCGTCTCTATCCTATGCGGGCATTTTTCAGGCGTGCAGAGCCGATATTTCCCTATTTCCCGCAGGGAAAAAGAAAATCTTGAAAATCGCACCTCTCTCGTTGATTTTTTCCATTTTTTCTGGTAAACTACATTTGTTTTGTATTTTTGTGCATTTTGTTGCATTTGCAACTTTTCATTCTCTGCCATCCGGTCCATACTAAAGACAAGCAATGGCAGTTTCTGTAAGGAGGTCTTCTTTTCATGCTGGAACTGAAGCACATCACCTATACCGTCTCCACCCCTGAGGGAGAGCAGACGATCTTAAACGACATTTCCATCGACATTCCTGACCGCAAGCTCATCGTCTTCACCGGCCCCAACGGCGGCGGCAAGACGACGCTCGCCAAGGTCATCATGGGCCTTGTCACGCCGACGGGCGGCCAGATCCTCTTCAACGGTCAGGACATCACGCACCTTGGCATCACCGAGCGTGCGAAACTCGGCATCAGCTACGGCTTTCAGCAGCCGCCGCGCTTCAAGGGCATCACGGTGCGCAACCTTCTGACCATCGCCTCGGGCGATGCAAACCTCAGCAAGGACAAGTGCTGCAAGTACCTCACGCAGGTAGGCCTCTGCGCCAACGACTATCTCGACCGCGAGGTCGACGTCTCCCTCTCCGGCGGCGAGGTCAAGCGCATCGAGATCGCAACGCTCCTTGCCCGCGGCAGCGAGCTGATGATCTTCGACGAGCCTGAGGCCGGCATCGACCTGTGGAGCTTCGCCCGCCTGACTGAGACGTTCGAGCAGCTGCGCCAGCGCGAGCTTGCGACGATGATCATCATCTCGCATCAGGAGCGCATCATCCAGCTCGCCGACGAGATCGTCGTCGTGGGCGGCGGCGAGCTCAAGCACCGCGGCAGCACAGAAGAAATTTTCCCGCTCATCATGGCGGACACGCTGGGCTCCTGCCCGGTGCTGAACAAGTAAGGAGGTAGTACACAATATGATCACCGAAATCGACGCTTCCCTGCTTGAAAAGATCGCCGACCTGACAGGCAAGCCCGTCGGCGCGTTCAACATTCGAAAGGACAGCGGATGCGAGGCGCGCCAGTCCACCGAGCACATCGCCATCGACCCGCAGCCCGAGGGTAAAAGCGGCATCATCATCCGCATCAAGGACGGTACGAAGGGCGAGCAGTGCCACATCCCCGTCATCATCAGCAAGAGCGGCGTGACCGAAATGGTCTACAACGACTTCTACGTCGGCGAAAACTGCGACGTCGACATCGTCGCAGGCTGCGGCATCCACAACTCCGGCTGCAACGAGAGCCGTCATGACGGCATCCACACCTTCTACATTGGCAAAAACTCCCATGTGCGCTACTCGGAAAAGCACTACGGCGAGGGCGACGGCAGCGGCACGCGCGTGATGAACCCCACCCCCATCGTCTACCTGGACGAGGGCGCGAGCATCCAGATGGAGACCGTGCAGATCCGCGGCATCGACTCCACCGTGCGCAAGACGAAGATCGTCTGCGGCAAGGGCGCCGAGGCCGTCATCACCGAGCGCCTTCTCACTCACGGCAAGCAGCACGCCGAGAGCGACATGGAGATCGAGCTCAACGGCGAAGATGCGCGCGGCCGCGTCATCTCCCGCTCTGTCGCGCAGGATGAGTCCAAGCAGATCTTCCACCCCGTGGTCGTCGGCAACAGCAAGTGCTTCGGCCATGTGCAGTGCGACTCGATCATCATGGGCAAGGCCACGATCGAATCCATCCCCGCCATCACCGCGAATTCGACCGACGCGCAGCTCATCCACGAGGCTGCCATCGGCAAAATCGCAGGCGACCAGCTCTTAAAGCTCCAGACCCTTGGTCTCACCGAGGAGGAGGCCGAAGACACGATTCTCAAGGGCTTCCTCGCCTGAAAAATTTGATAGGAACCGACGAAAAAGCGCGACGCCCGATTTCGGGCATCGCGCTTTTTCTGTTGCTGTGTTGGTTCAATCGGTGAAATCAGGATAACCGTCTTTGAGAGACTCATCGTAGATCGCACGCTCGCCGCCGATGAATTTGGGACGCGTCCGCGCGGCCAGCACAATGGCCTGACCGATGCGGTTCTGCTTCAAGCGAACGGGAACGGCGACCTTTTTGAGGTGCATACCGATCAGCGTGCCGCCGATGTCAAGTCCGGCGTCGGCGTGTATCTCTTCGAGCGCCACGGGATGGCGGAACGCTTTGTACGCGGCCGTCGCAAACGAGCTGCCCGCCTTGGGCTGAGGCAGGACGTTGACGATCTCGCCGTTCGGCACAGCCTCGTGCTCCACGATCAGCGCGCGGTTCAAATGCTCGCAGCACTGGGCGGCAAGATACACGCCCATGGGCGAAAATACGCTGGAGAGCCCTCGGAAGATGGCGTCCGCCACCTCCGGCGTCGACCAGCTGCCGACCTGATGGCCCACGACCTCGCTCGTGCTGCAGCCGATGACGACGATCTGTCCGCGGCGCAGATGTGCGATCTCCGCAAGCTCGCGCGCCGCCTCTGCCGCCTCCTGCTCCGCCTGTTCCACCAGACGATGATTTTCTACCTCATGTACGATTCCCGCCATGATCTGACACCTCTTTAGAAATTTATTATGCCAGCTTCTCCGTCACCTTGGCGCGCTCAAGCACCGTGACCAGCAGCACGCCGACCACGAGGCCGACCGCACCCTGGAAGATGTTGCCGGGGATGCTTGCCGCAGCGGCAAGGCCCTTGCCCAGCAGGAGAGAAGCGTAGCCGAAATAGCCGAGCACCATGATGATCTCGCTCACAACGCCGCCGGCGATGCGGGAGGTCGCAGTGCGGCCCATCTTTTCATACATCAGCGCAGCGACCAGCGCCATCACGCCCTTGATGACCAGGGTGCCCGGAGCGTAGTGCGCATAGCCGAGGAAAATGTCTGCCAGCATCGAGCCGATGCCGCCCGCCGCAAAGCCATACCAGGGGCCCAGCAGCCAGCCGGACAGCAGCACGAAGCAGTCGCCCAGGTTCACATAGCCCTGCATCGGAGAGGGTATCTGCACGACCATCGTCGCCACGCAGACAAGCGCCGCAAGCAGTGCGGCAAGGACAAGCTTTCTGATCTTTTTATCGTTCATGATCGGGTGCTCCTTTGTTTTGGTTGTTGGCCGTATTATATCCCGTCCTGGTATTATTCATATAGTCAAAACAAAACAAATTATGCAGACCAGATTTGCCCTAAGCTGGAAAAAAGCGGCGCAGCCAGAGCTGCGCCGCACATTGGGAAGGATTTAGTCCTCCTTGGTCTCCTCGGCTTCGGAAGGCTCCTTGGGTTCCTCCGCAGCAGGCGCTTTCTCTTCCGCGTCCTTCTCGATGGTCACCTCGATGATGGGCTCCTGCGCCTTCTTGGCAGCGGCAGCCTCAGCCTTGGCGGCCTCGTAAGCGGCGAGCTTCTCCTGAGAGGCCTTGATGGCCGCGACGATATCGGCGACCGCTTCGGGCGCGTCACCCTCGAGCGTGGAGACATACCACTCGCCGATGGCGCGGTAGTTCTTGTCCATGCTGCGGCGCTCAGATGCCATCTCATACTCGGTCTTGGCCTTATCGGCAACGGCATTTGCCTTTTCACCGGCAACGGCCGCGACCTGCTGTGCCTTCTCAGTCGCCACGAACGCGACGTCCTGAACCTTCTTGCTGAAGTTATCGAAAAATGCCATAATACTTTCTCCTTTCAAACCGTGTCCTCGGGTTTGTTATTGACAGTATAAGCTACCGGGGCTTTCATTTCAATGGATAATTTACGACAAAAGTATAAATTTTTTGTGACAGCGTTCACTTTTTCTCGACCCAGCCCTGCGCGCAGCCGACGGCGCGCTTCCAGCCGCGGTACAGCTCCTCACACTCGTACTGCGCCCGCTCGGGGGTGAAGACGCGCTCGCTGCACCGGAGAGTGCTCAGCTCGTCCAAGTCCTTCCACACGCCCGCGGCCAGACCCGCGAGCGATGCCGCGCCAAACGCCGTCGTCTCGACCATCGCGGGCCGGTCGACCGGAATGCGCAGCAAATCCGCCTGAAACTGCATCATCAAATCGCTGACGCTCGCGCCGCCGTCGACACGCAGAAGGGAGATCTCGCAGCCGGCGTCCTGCCGCATGGCGGTCATCAGGTCGGTGACCTGATAGGCGATGGATTCGAGCACTGCGCGGGCGAAGTGCGCCTTCGTCGTGCCGCGCGTGATGCCCACGACGCAGCCGCGCGCATACATATCCCAATACGGCGCACCGAGGCCCGTAAACGCGGGCACTAAGTAAATGCCGCCGCTGTCGGGAACGGATTCTGCCAGAATGTCGCACTCGTGCGAGGTCGAAATGACTTGCAGCTCGTCGCGCAGCCATTGGATGGCCGAGCCCGCGTTGAACACGCTGCCCTCGAGCGCATAGGTCGTCTTACCATTGACCGACCACGCAACGCTCGTGACCAGACCGCTGACGCTGCGCACGGATTTGCTGCCGGTATTCATGAGCGTGAAGCAGCCGGTGCCGTACGTATTTTTCGCCTGGCCCGGCACGATGCATGCCTGGCCCAGCAGGGCGGCCGCCTGGTCGCCGGCGCTGCCGCAGACCGGTATGCCCTCGAGCGACTCAAGCCCCGGAAGCCCCGCCGTCACCTGCCCATACACCATGGACGATGGCACCGGCACCGGCAGCATGCTCATCGGGATGCCGAGGCGTGCGCACAGCTCCTCGTCCCAGCAGAGATTATCAATGTCAAACAGCATCGTGCGCGAGCAGTTGGAGTAATCCGACACATGGGCGCGGCCGCCGGTCAGATTCCAGATGAGCCACGAATCCACGGTCCCGAACAGCAGATCGCCCGCCTCGGCCTGTTCGCGCGCGCCGGGCACGTTCTCAAGAACCCAGCGGACTTTCGTGCCGGAAAAATAGGCGTCGAGCACGAGCCCCGTCTTTTCCGCGAACAGGCCGGCCTTCCCCTGTTCGCGCAGGCTGTCACAGAAGCCCGCAGTACGCCGGTCCTGCCAGACGATGGCGTTGTAGACCGGTTCTTCGGTCTCGCGGTCCCATACGACGGTCGTCTCGCGCTGGTTGGTAATGCCCAGCGCTTCGATATCGCTCCATTCGATATCGGCCTTGTTGACGACGTTCTCCATGACGAAGGACTGCGTCGACCAGATTTCGAGCGGGTTGTGTTCGACCCATCCCGGTTGCGGGAACTGCTGGTTGAAGGGGCGCTGCGACATCGAGACGATCTCGCAGCGGGAGTTGAACAGGACGGCGCGCGAGGAGGTCGTCCCCTGGTCGAGCGCCAGAATGTACTTGGGTTTCATCGGACGTTTATTGTTTTTTCGGTTCGAAAAATACCGGTTCGAAGAACTCGGGGCGGTGGAAATCGGGCGCAGGCGTTCCGACCGGCCGCCATGAGAGGTAATGCGGGCACGAGAGGTCGTCGCCGCATTTGTAGAGGTTCATGCGGGCCTTGAGACCGCTCCAGTCGGTCAGCGCATGGCGGAAAAGCGCCTGCGGGGGGATGGCCAGCGTGAGCGACCAGCGGTTGTCGCCCTCGCGCTCGGCGAAAGGCTCGCCGCAGGGCAGCGTCGTGTAGCGTTTCACGCCCGCCAGCACCTCGGGCGAGGCGTGCTCGGCCTCGGTCCGGGATTTGTGCGCTCCGAGCAGCATCCGTCCGATGCAGGTGGTTTCGAAATTGTAGTACATCCCTGTGTCGGGCGCGATGAAGAACTCCGCGCACGAGTCGGTCCACACCTCGCCGTTGTCCTCCGTGACGAGCGCCGCCGTGTAGCGTTCGGCGACGTCGAAGCGCAGCATCAGCCAGTCGCCCGTATGGAACATCCGGAAGCTGACTTCCGGGGCGTAGGGGAATTCCGCGGGCCAGTTGCAGCACGCCACCGGCAGCGGCTCGATTCCGGCGAATGCCTCGTCCACGGCGGCCCGGTCGTCGGGCGCGATGCCTGCTATCTTGCGAATTTCCATTCCTTATTTGTATTTGGCGACGGTTTCCCGTACGATTTCGCACATCGTGCCGTACTGCTCTTCCATGCTTTGCAACAGTTTGTACTGGGCGCGGGTGCGCACGAGGTTGTGCTCGGGGTATTTCGTTTTGTAATAGGTGTCGCCGTCGATGTAGTCCATCAAAAAACGCAGCACCTGCTCGAAGGTGATGTAACGGGCCGAGAATGCCAGGTGGTCGATTTCGGCCTGGTTGAGCTGTCCGGCCCGCTGCGACAGATAGCCTTCGGTATAGGCGCGGAACATTTCGAGGGACATGCCCACGCGCGAAAGGTCGCGGTCGTCCTCGTCGCCCGTGTTCGTGTAGGAGCGGATGGCGTCGCCGAAATCGTTGAGCGACGTGGAGTTCATCACCGTGTCGAGGTCGATGGCGCACAGCACCTCGCCCTGCTTGTTGAAGAGGATGTTGTTGATTTTCGTGTCGTTGTGGGTCACGCGCGTGGGGATCGTGCCGTCCTCGACCTTCGACCAGAACGAGAGCATCTCGTCGCGGCGCGATTCGAT
>OGLI01000952.1_pt1 | contig 20892 bp, 18 predicted proteins | sample 1572661 | NCBI WGS metagenome assembly OGLI01 (sample SAMEA2581901, study PRJEB24529) | metagenome | biome: Human gut stool | place: China | collected 2011 | reverse complement strand
ATTGTCCGATGTAGACCTCAAGTCCTACACGGATACAGCATACCACAACGAAGAGTTAAAGTCACTAACAAGATACCGATTCGATAAGGTTCGTGAAAGAGCCAAGCTGAAGCAGTCAGTGTCCAGACTGGTCACGATTCTGTTTCCAGAACTGGAGAAGCTCGTTCCCTCTCTCCATATTGCTTCGGTTTATGCGCTCCTCAGTGAATATCCCGGTGCAAAACAGATTTCAGAAATTCATCTCACCAAGCTGACAAACCTTCTTGTGACAGCATCCAAGGGTCGTTATGGCAAAGATAAGGCTATCCAGATTCGAGATGCTGCCAGAACTTCCATTGGTTCCGTTATGCCTGCTAAATCTCTGGAGCTGAAGCATACCATTAAACTTATTCGGGAACTCACCTCCGAGATTGATGAAATTGAAGTTTCTATTCAGAAAATCATGGATGAACTGAATCCACCGATTCTTTCTATTCCCGGTGTCGGTATCCAGTCAGCAGCCATGATTCTTGCTGAAATCGGTGATTTTTCCAACTTTGAATCTCCTGACAAAGTCCTTGCTTACGCTGGCTGCTCTCCATCTACATACCAGTCCGGAAAACTTACAAACTGTTACGCTCACATGGAGAAGCGTGGTTCGCGATATCTGCGATATGCCCTTTACAATGCGACCAAGTACGTCTGCTATTGGAATCCTGTCTTTGCTGAATACCTTGCCAAGAAACGTGCCGAAGGAAAGCATTACAATGTTGCCTTGTCCCATGCCACAAAGAAACTTGTACGGCTGATCTATGCTCTACAGAAGTCTGGAAAAGCATATCTTACAGCTGCCTGATTTTCTCCAGAGCCTGAGCTAACCCCAAGAACCACTTAGCTGGCGCAGCGAACCCTTGACAAACCGAAGCATTCAAATGCTAACCTGATTTTGCGAGGGCTGGCTGGGCTTGCTTTGCTGTTTTCTCCGTCGCCCTCGCTGTTCCAAGACCAGCATTTGAAGGCTGTTTGTCATGGGCAGCGAATGGTTGACGGATTTTTTCATTTTAGGGCTTGACTTTTAATAGTTAGTCTCCAAATTCTTGCAAACAAAAAAGACCCCATCGGGTCTTGCGTTACGGGTCAGCGCTCGTTGCGGCGCTGCTGCTTTTTCTGCCACGCATCCAGAAGCTGGATGATCTTCTCCTCCATCTGTTTGGGCGTGTAGCTGCGGGGGAAATACTTTCGCAGGGTCTCGTTTTTGATGGTCACGGTGTCTTTCTCGCTCTTTTTCTCCTGTCCCATCACATCAAAGGCTTTTTCGTAGCTGAACTCTCCCTGCTGTGCCATCTTTTTCAGTTGCTGTGCCTGCGATAAGGACGGCGCATTCTGGGTGTCCTCCATGGCTTCTAAAAAATCCCGCTGTTGGCTCTCGTCCAGATAGGACAGCTCCACAGCGGGATTAAAGGAGATCTTCTTTTCGTCTACCATGTCCAGCAGTTCAGGAATAAGGTTGGTCAGACGGATGAAACGCTGGACTTGTCTGCCGCTTTCTCCGCTTTCCTTTCCGACAACATCGGCGGTTTCAAAATTCCCGACAAGTTGTCGGGAATTTTCTTTTGACGGTCTACCGCTAGTTCTTCGCATGGCATCCAGTTTCATCTTGTACGCCAAGGCACGTTCACTGGGGAGGATGTGTTCACGCTGAAGATTGCTGTCCACCATCAATATCACAGCAGCATCGTCCGACATCTTCCGCACAATGACCGGCAGCGTGTCCAGCCCGGCAAGTTTAGCCGCATACTGACGGCGGTGCCCGGAGATAATCTCATAGCCGTCACCGTCCGGGCGAGGGCGGGCAATCAGCGGAGCCAGCACGCCGTACTGTGCGATACTTTCCACCGTCCGGGTCATGGCTTCATCGTCCAGCACCTTGAAAGGGTGGTTGGTGAAGGGATGCAGATTATCAATTGGAATCTGCTGTACCTGCTCCCGCTGTTCCTCCTGTCGGTTTTCCTCGGTGGAAAACAGGTCATCTAGCCCTTTCAGAGCTAAGTTTCCGTTGTCGATCGGCATCCGCCAGCACCTCCTTTGCAAGAGATTTGTAGGCTTCTGCCACCTTGCCCTTGGGGTCATAGGCAAAGATGCTTTTGCCTGCGGCACTGGTTTCAGCCGCACGAACAGAACGAGGAATGGTCTGCTCGAACACCTTCAGGTGCTTTCCGTATGCCTGCCGGATCAGATTGCTGATTTGCTTTCCGTAGTTGGTACGGCTGTCGGTCATGGTCAGCAGGATGCCCTCAATTTTCAGCTTGGGGTTGATCTGCCGCCGGACCTTCTGCACCGTCTGCAAAAGTTGTTCCAGACCCTTTGCGGACAGGTACTGCGCCTGCACAGGAATCAAAGCAGCGTCTGCCGCCGCCAGTGCGTTGATGGTGAGCATCCCCAGCGAGGGCATACAGTCCAGCAGAATAAAATCGTACTCCCGTTTTGCCCCCTCCAACACCTGTTTCAGCATCTTTTCCCGGTTCATACTGTTTACCAGAGCCACTTCCAGCCCTGCCAGTTCGATGTTCGCCGGAATCAAATCAATGCCCTCTGCATGGTGTAAAATGCCCTCGCCGGGCGGAATGGGCTGGTCGTTCATGGCTTTTGCCATCAGGGTGGAAAGGGTGGTGGGCAGTTCATCGGGCTGCTGCCAGCCCATGCTGATGGTCAGGCTGCCCTGTGGGTCAGTGTCCACCAGCAGAACTTTCTTGCCCTCCATCGCCAGCCCGATGCCCAGATTTTCACAGGTGGTGCTTTTTCCCACACCGCCTTTCTGGTTTGTGACTGCAATAATCGTAGCTTTCTTTGCGATAACATCACCCCACTTTCGGTGAACCACGCGCAAAGTCGTGGTTCGTTTTGTTCTGATAGTAGAGGTTCATGGTGGTGGGCGCATTGTAGAGCATCGCCAGCAGATACTGCTTCATGTTCCGCACCGGGGCGGTGTTTTCTGCCAGAGAATCCAGCACGAAGCGGATGTGGTCGGCATTCAGCTTTTTCAGCCGACTGCGTACTACCTCAGTAGGCTTGTCATCTCCGGCGATCCGCAACATCTTGCGCTTGGTAGAACAGGTGTCCACCAGCAAATCCACGATCTGATAGATGGTGTCCTCATCGTCCGGGCAGAGCCGGAGCAGAAGTTCCACCTCCAAAGACTGAGAAAAATAATCCTCAAGCTGTTCCCGGATGCCCCCGGAATAGATAGGGTCAGGATCGTTCCACTCTGTTTTATTCTTATCAGTCTTATTTGCTTGCGGTTTTGGCTGCACCAGAATTGCGCTTTCGGCAGCACCAGAATTGCTATTTGGGCAATTCTGTACTTGCGCTTTGGGCAAGCCGGAGGAAAAGTCCTTGACGTAGATCAGGCTGGGTCTGCCCAGACCACGGCGTTTGCGCTCGATGAGGTCTATGTCCTCCAGTTCCCGGAACAGCTTGACTGCCTTGTGTTCGGCGCAGCAGAGGGATTCCTGCACTTCCCGGACGGTGTAGATGATATACACCCGCCCTTGCTCGTCCAGCCAGCCGTTTTTCACCGACAGGCTCATGCGGTCCAGCAGAATGCCGTACAGTGTCCGGGCATCGGTGGAGAGCTGCCGGAAACGGTGGTCTTGGAACAGTGCTTTTGGGATGCGGAAGTAGGAGAACAGTTCGCCCGACTGCCCGTAGAAGTAGTCCAGCGTCATTTGGTGTGTCCTCGGATTTTCAACTGTATGGGTGTGTTCATGTGGAAAACCTCCTTCCCGATTTCTGCAATAGAAAAAGCTCACCTTCAATTTTGAAAGTGAGCTATGTAAATCGAAAATGGTAACAGTAGATGTCGAGTTTCGTACCCAAAAATTCTTGGGTACGGTTCCGGGTACAAAGAGTCGTTTTAGAGACAAAAAGATACCAAAAGTTACGTCATAATACACAAAGGAACTTTTATGAAATTGTCAGATAGGCACAAGATTTCACAAGAAAAACGGAATTTCAAGATTACGGCCTTTCTCATAACCGCTTGGTCGCGGGTTCAAGTCCTGCCTGGCCCACCACAAAACTCCTTAGACGTTCGTCTGGGGAGTTTTTGTTTGCATCTTTTATCGAAATTTGGTTATTTTATCATGAAAACCCTTGAAAAGGCTAGGGCTTCTATGCTAATATTCATATAGATAGAGTAATTTTATTTCCATCAATCTTGTTATTTTTCAAGCAGTTTTCAGTATTATGGCAATATTGAATATTCTTCTTTAGACTTAGGAGCCAACTTATGAATCTTACAATTAAAAATCTTGCTAAAATCAGTGAAGCAAATGTTTCAATTGATGGAATCACAGTAATTGCTGGCTATAATAGCACAGGAAAAAGCACTATTAGTAAAGCGTTGGTCAGTTGTATGCGTGCCTATTCAAACTTAAACAACAAAATAAGACGGCAGCGCATTATGACGATGAGTCGTACTCTTGATGATATTGTTTCGGCAGCACTGCCGGACATGCTTTACTTTAACGAGGATGATTCCCTCCGGAATCTTGCTACGAAGCTCGTTGATAATTCCTCTTTTGAACTTACTCGTTCGATGTTGAATTCTATTTTTGAGGGCGGGTTAGATGAATCGAAGCGTTCAACAGTTCTCAAGTACATAGAGAATAGCTTTTTGTCGATTACTGCGGATATTGAAAAGAAACGCCTAGTTCCGGATCAGGAGTATGTAGCTTTTATTGTGAACAACCAATTCCGGAACACATTTGATCAACAAATCAATACCATCGGTTCAGAAAATCCGTGTACAATAGATTTGATTGCACGGGAAGATATTCATATCGAAATTGTAAACAATCGTGTGGTAGATTGCCCCGTTTTGACTTTGAAAGAGTCATCCCCATTTTACATTGAACCGAAACATATGTTAGATGATTCTTCTTATCGTCGAAATTATAGGATAGATTCTTATCTATACTCCTACTTGCTTCCAGATGAGGCTATTCCGTCAAGCGGATTGACATTAGAACAATATAAACAGCGGGAACATGCTGCTGAAATCGTAAACAATCTCGCAGATAATGTTATGCACGGATTGCTCCGTTCAGCCGATGAATCTATGATTTTCCACGACAATGATTTCCAGTCAGATATCTCAATTCGCAATGTCGCATCCGGTATTAAATCAATGGCTTTGACTGCACGACTCGTTGAAAACGGCTTTTTGACTTCAAAGGGACTTTTGATTATTGATGAACCTGAAGTGAATCTCCATCCTGAATGGCAGATTCGATTTGCAAATTTTCTTGTTCAGCTAAACAAAGAATTGGATATTCAAATTTTACTGACAACACATAGTCCGTATTTTTTACGAGCAATTGAGGTTTTTTCCAGTCAATATGACAATTCAGATAAATTGAAACTCTATATGACATCACCAAGTACTGAACAGCACAACCTGTATTTCTTGAAGGATGTTACGGAAAATTCCAATTTGATTTATAAGCAGCTATACCTTCCCTTGGAAAGTCTGTAGAACAATAAACTTTGAGGAACTTTAAATATGGGATATTTAACGCCTCCTGTCAACGATGCCTGGAAACAGACGCTGACGGAAACTGCATACACACCGGATGTTTCTGTTCAACTTGAATTAAAAAATGGTGAAGCGATTATATTTGATCTTGATCGGATTGCAAAAGGATTTGTAAAGGGACTCTATGGAGATAAAATTGTTTCCTCATGTGACGCTTTTATTTCAAAAAATGATGATTTGTTCTTTATTGAATTTAAAAATCAGCGAATTGCAAACATTAAGTCAAACGAGCTTGCGGCAAAAGCACTTGGAAGTCTACTCGTAGCACAACTTGCTTTCTTTCCACAAAGAAGTTTGGAGGCGCTCTCCGATCATTCACACTTATTCGTTGTGTATAAGGATCAAGACCTGAAGGGGGAACCTGATTATTATAAAAAAATCATGGGAACATTTGCGCCGCTGGCAAATTTGCCGAAAGAGCCGATTCAGTTTGGTCTTCGTCGATATTTAAATTGTGGTCTCTATCACGAGATACACACGATTTCAGTTTCGCATTTCAATGAATTTTATAGTGACTTGATTTTTTCAAACGAATAGCCTATCTTGTTCGTTCTTGGAAAGATCAATGGCATGGCATCTTAATGAGAGGTTCCATACTACCTTTAACTTCCATATTGCAACCGTTAGAGCTTTTATGGTCTTAATCATAATGGTAACAGCAGGTGTCGAGTTTCGTAGGTGAAAATTTTCACCTACCGTTTCACCTACAAAGAGCCATTTTAGACACGAAAAGACACCAAAAGTTACGTCAAAGTACACAAAGGCGTTTTTTCGGAATTATGAGATCGTCACAAGATTCCACAAGAAAAACGGGATTTCAAAATTAGCGACGTTCTCATAACCGCTTGGTCGCGGGTTCAAGTCCTGCCTGGCCCATACAAAAAAGACACCCTTTCGGGTGTCTTTTTTGTATTTCAGGCGCTTTTATTCCCCATCCTCTGCGGGCAGCTGGTTCCACAGGCGGTAGTAGACGCCCTGCTTTTCCAGCAGCTGGGCATGGGTACCCTCTTCCACGATGCCCTCCTCGCCCAGCACAAGGATACGGTCGTAGTCCTTGATGGTGGTCAAGCGGTGGGCGATGGTCAGGGTGGTGCGGCCGTGGGCCAGCTTTTCAAGGCTCTGTCCCACAAGGATCTCGCTCTCGTTGTCCAGTGCGCTGGTGGCCTCGTCCAGAATCAGGATGGGCGGGTTCTTCAAAAATACCCGGGCAATGGCGATGCGCTGCTTCTGTCCGCCGGACAGCTTGACGCCGCGCTCGCCCACATAGGTGTCGTAGCCGTCCTTCAGCGCAAGGATGAACTTTTCCGCGCCCGCCAGCCGGGCGGCGGCCTCGATCTCCTGCCGGGTAGCGCCGGGCTTGCCGTAGGCGATGTTCTGCGCCACCGTGCCGCTGAACAGGTACACGTCCTGCTGCACGATACCGATATCCTGCCGCAGGCTCTTCAGGGTGACCCGGCGGATATCCTGCCCGTCAATGAGGATGCGGCCGCTGGTCACCTCGTAAAAGCGGGGGATCAGGTTGCACAGGGTAGTCTTGCCGCCGCCGGAGGCTCCCACCAGCGCCAGACGCTCCCCGGCGCGGATGTCCAAGCTGACGTCGTGCAGCACCTTGTTGTGGTCGTCCGGGTACTCAAAGCACACCTTCTCGAACCGGATCTCGCCGGGGCCGGGCTGCAATGGCACGGCGTCCGGGGCGTCCTTGATGGCAACCGGGGTGTCCATGATCTCGGCAAAGCGCTCGATGCCGGTCATGCCGCGCTGGAACTGCTCGGCAAACTCCACGATGCGCCGGATGGTGGCGATAAGAGTGGTGACGTAGAGCATATAGGCCACAAGGTCGCCGGCGGTGATCTTACCGTATACCAGCGACAGACCGCCCGCCAGAATGACCACCAGATACATCAGGCCGTCAAACAGGCGGGTGGAGGTGTTGAAGGCACCCATGGCGTAGTAGCCAAGGGTCTTGATCTGCTCAAAGGCGCGGTTGCCCCTGGCAAACTTTTCCCGCTCCTCGTCCTCGGCGGCAAAGGCCTTGACCACGCCCTGTCCCAGCAGGCTGTCCTCGATGGTGGAGTTCAGCTCGCCGATCTGGACGCGCTGCTGGCGGAACCGCGCCCGCAGACGGCCGTTCAGGTACACCGACACCACGCCCATCAGCGGCACACAGGCAAACACTGCCAAGGTCAGCGGGATGCTGGCGCGGCACAAAATGACAAAGGACGCCACGATTTTGATGCCCGCAATGAAAAATTCCTCCGGGCAGTGGTGGGCGAACTCGGTCACGTCAAACAAATCGTTGGTGATGCGCCCCATGATGGTGCCCACCTTGGTGTTGTTGTAGTAGGTGTGATCCAGCTGCAAAAGATGGTCAAAGGCATCGCGGCGCATATCCGTTTCAATATGCACGCCCATGATGTGGCCGATGCTGGACATATAGTAGCTGGCTGCGCCGTCGATGATGCGCAACACAAAGTAGAGTGCCGCCAGTTTCAGCACGATGCCCGCCGTCAGGGTGATGCCCACCCCCATGGCAGAGTTGGTGATGGTGCTCATGATCTTGGGCAGCACGATATCGCACAGGGTCGTCAGCGCTGCGCAGAACAGATCAAGGCACAGCACCATCTTATAGTTTGCCAGATACGGCAGAAAGCGCCGGATCAGCGCACCGCTGCTTGCGTGGTGCGCCCCGGGGTCGTTGGTTTTGGTTTTCGGCATGGTTCCTCCGTTTTTATCGTTACTTTTTACTATAATCCCGCGCGCCGTAGATGGCGGTGCCGATGCGCACAAGGGTAGCGCCCTCGCGGATAGCGTTCTCAAAATCGCCGCTCATGCCCATGGAAAGGGTCTGCATCTCCACGTTGTGGTAGCCGCGCTCTCCTGCCCGGACGAACAGCTGATACACCTGCGCCAGATACCGGCGGTTCTGGGCATCGTCATCGTTCACGGGCGGGATGGCCATCAGACCCTTGACCCGGATATGCTGTTGTGCAGCGGCGGTATCCAGCAGCGGCCAGAGCAATTCCGGCGCGGCACCGGTCTTGCTCTCTTCCCCGCCGATGTTCACTTCCAGCAGGATATCCTGCACGATGCCGGCCTTGGCGGCTTCCTTCTCGATGGCCAGCAGCAGATGCTCGCTGTCCACGCTCTGGATCAGGCTTGCCCGCCCCAGCACCTTTTTGATCTTATTGGTCTGCAAATGGCCGATAAAATGGCTGGGCTTGCCGCAGTAAGCTCCGGCATCGTAGTTTGCGCACAGTTCCTGCACATGGTTCTCGCCAAACACATCAATGGGCAAAGCCGCACTGGCTGCAATGGTCTGCGCCGTGCGGGTCTTGCAGGCGGCGCACAGCTGCACCGCTGCCGGGTCACGCCCGGCTTCCCGGGCGGCGGCTGCCATCTTTTCCCGGATCTCGGCCACGGCCTGCCGCATCTCTTCCAACGTTTTTTCTGCCATCTGGCTCAGTCCTCCTCGGTATAGCGGGCACGCTCGCCGCCGATCAGTTTCGGGCGGGTGTAGGCACACAGAATGTTTGCTTCGCCGATCTTATTAAGGCTCAGCCGCACCGGCACTGCCACCCGCTTCAGATGCATCCCGATCAGGGTGCCGCCGATATCCATGCCCGCGTTGGCGCGGATCTCCTCCACCGCCACCGGGTCTTTGAAGTTTTTCCAGCAGGTAGTGGCCCAGCTGCCGCCCGCATGGGGACGGGGCACGACGCACACTTCCTCCCAGCCGTATTTTTCTGCGGCTTCCCGCTCAAGGATAAGGGCGCGGTTCAGGTGCTCGCAGCACTGGGCTGCCAGCCAGATGCCTTTTTCCGCCAGCACCGGCGCAGCGCCCGCGTACAGCGCCCGGGCGGCTTCTATGCTGGAATCCTTGCCGATGTGACCGCCCACCATCTCACTGGAAGAGCAGCCCACCACGAGCACATCTCCCTTTTTCAGCTTTGCCGCAGCCACCAGCTCGGTCATAGCCTGCCGTGCCTCGGTCTCGATCTGTTTTGCAAATGCTTCGGTCATACAAAAAACACCTCACTTATCGGTTTGCAGCCAGCAGGCTGTCTGCCCCTGCCGCACCGAAATATACTTTGCTTTCCACCGGACACACCGCCGCACAGCTGTCCTGTACAAGACCGGTAAAGGTCTGCTCCCAAGCCCCTGTTGCAAGGCTTACCGCCTCGGCGCAGGGGGCATCTGCGGTGCACCGGAACAGCCGCTCCTGCGTATTCTGCCCCGCCCGCAGGGCAATGCCCCGCAGCAGGGTGCTGTCCGCGTTCTTTTCCAGCCAGCCGCTGCGCGCCCAGCGGTAGCTGATGTACAGCGTGCCGTCCGTGTCCACAGCCAGCGCTCCGGGATAGCCCGGCAGACCGGCAAAGGCAGCGGTGCAGCCCCGTCCCCCGGCGGTCAGCTCCCGGGCAGCGGCGTCCACCGCCCAAATGCAGCGGCTGCCAAGGTCGGAGACATACAGGGTGCTGCCGTCCGGGCTGAGCGCCAGACCGGCAGCACCTGCCACCCCGCCCAGCACCTTTTCCACTGTGCGGGCGGCGGGGTCGTACACATACACGCAGCCAGTGGCGGTGTGCGCCAGCAGCTCGGTGCGCAGAGCGCTTTCCAGCCCGTTCTCCGCGCCTGCCGCCGCTGCCACTGCAAAGTACACCTTACCCGCCGGGCTTACCTCCACGGCAGATACCGCCCCCAGCGGCGCACCGTCCAGCTGGGTGACCACCTGCTCCACCGCCGCACCCCAGCTGTCGTGCTTTGCACGGCAGAGGGTACCCCCAGCGGTGGTCAGCTGGGTCAGCCACACATCCCCGGCGGCATCAAAGGCAAAGCCGGTCAGCTCGCCCTCCACGCTCAGGATGGCGGCAGCGTGCCCGCCATCGGTGCGCACAAGGTCGCTGGTGCGTTTTTTCAGCGCAGCACCGTTCCATGCGGCGGCATACAACAGGCCGTCCTTGGCGCGGATGCAGTCCACGCCCTGATACTCCCCCAGCTCCAGCCGGGTCTTGCGGTCGGTGGAAACTGCCGTCTGCATCGCGCCCGTCTCCTGCCGGAGGTCGGGGGCTTTATAGGTCTGCGGCGGGGTGTCGATGGGGCGGAAGCCCAGCGCATACACCAGCACCAGCAAAATGCCCACCCCGAACACGGTGCTGGCGGTGCGGAACCGCTTGAGCATGGCGTCCCGTTCTGCGGCCATCTGGGCGGCATACTCTGCCCGGCGGCGCGCCGCCATGGCGTTGGCGCGGTTGGCACGCCGCATCCACCGGTCCACGAACAAGGCCACCCGCGGCCCAACCGTGAGGGACGCAATGGCCAGTATGAGCAAAAATTCGATCAGTCCGATTCGCATAAGCGCTTTTCCTTATCTCCGAAAAACCTGCGGACAGTACACTGTCCTTTATCGCTAAAGTATAGCATTCCTGCGCAAAAAGGGCAAGCGGGACAAAAAAGAACTGCCGCACAGCATCGTGCAGCAGTTCCTCTAAGAACAACGATTTCAGATGGCCTCCGCGTTGCTCTGGCCATGCGCAGCGGAATGATTTTTTTAAATTTGAGTGTTCATCGCGGCCTACGGGCCGCGATGAACACATCTTTACGAGAGGGGATGCCTTATCTTGTCTCGATTGGCCGGGTGGTCTGCTCCCCGCTGCGGGTCACGAGGGAACCGGCGGGCACTTTGCCCCGGATAATACAGCCCGCGCCGATGACGCAGTTGTCCCCGATGTCCGTGCCCTTGAGCAGCACCACGTCCGAGGCGATCCAGCAGCTGCGCCCCACGGTGATGCAGCCCGCCGTGCATTCCCGGCTGACCCCTTCCTCCCGGCTGAAGCGGTGGTTGTTATCAAAGATCTTCACCCCGGGGCCGAAAAGGGTGTTTTCGCCGATGTCGATCTTTCCAAGGCAGCTGATGACCGCGCCGTCGTTGAAGTAGACCCCGCTGCCGATGTTCAGCTGGCTGGAATAGCCGGTGGTGATAAACACCCGCCCATCGCTCTCCACCCGGTCGCCCAGCGTCACCCGGGAGCCGCTGTTCAGCTGCAGCTTGAGCTCTTTGTCCAGCAGGATGCAGCGGCCAAATTGCAGCCCGCGGCAGCCGAACCATTTTTTCCATTGCAGGCGGCAGCGGTTATGCAGGCTGCGCCGTTTTTCCCGCAGCCAGCGGGGCGAACACTGCCGCAGCCACATACACCAGCGCCCGACTTTGGTGCACTTGAAGCGCTTGCGCCAGCGGTTTGCCTTGTCGCCGCTTTGCCAGCTGCCCTGATAGTAGTGGATGCCGAAGGTGCGCGGGGTCCGGTGCATCCGCTCGGTCACATAATCAAAGGGGGAAAAGCAGTCGGTGGGCAGCACCAGAAAGCCGTCCAGTTCCTGCTGCTCGTCTTTCTGCTGCAAACCGGCCTTGGTAAACAGCGGGGTATCCCGCTGGGTGCAGGTGCGCAGATCCGGCTCGCCGGTCTCCTGAATAAAAGCGGCATTGCGGTAGGCCGCCAGCATTTTGCCGATCATCTCGCAGCCCGGCTCTGCGCCCACGCCGGAGCCGGTATTCACCAGCAGCGTGCGGCCGTAGGGCGAGGGCGCACTGTGCTCCATGCTGATAAAGCCCTTGTGCTCCAGCAGTTCGTCCAGCGGGCGCACCAGTTCCACGTCCGTGTCCAGATAGATGCCGCCGTACCGGTACAGCACCGCCAGCCGCACATAGTCCGACACAAAGGCATATTTCTTTGCTTCGTAGGCCTGCTGCGCGTAGCGGTTTTGGCTGATCTCAAAGTTCTGCTCGTTCCATTCGATGATCTTGTAATCCGGGCAGTATTTTTTCCAGCTTTCGATACATTTCCGGCTCTCCGGGCTGATGGGCCCGCCGCCGAACCAGCAGTAGTGGATGATCTTGGGGATGCTCATGCCTGTTTCTCCTGTTTTGTCGCAAGTGCTCTGCTCTCTACGACCTTATTTTACAAAAGGCCCTGTTTTTTTGTCAAGTTTCCCCGGCGCATTTTGCCGCGTATTCCCGCAAAAAGATTGCCGCCCCGCCGCCCGGTGTGGTATACTGGGTGCAGACGGTTTTGTTTTTCCAAAGCATTCACTTAAAATTCACAGCTTTTTCCAATTCTTGCTTTAGAATAGAGTTGTATATTGAACTATGATAGGAGGAGTCCTGTTTTATGGCAAAGATCCTGATCGTTGATGATGAGCCCCGCATCCGGGAGCTGATCCACGAGCATCTGCAATATGCCGGTTACATCTGCGAGGAAGCCGGGGACGGCTCTGCGGCGCTGGCACAGCTGTCCGGCGGCGGGTTTGATCTGGTGATCTTAGACCTGATGATGCCCTTTATGGACGGCATGACCTGCCTGCGGGAGATGCGCGCCCGCCACATCAACACCCCGGTCATCATCCTGACCGCCCGGGGCGAGGAATACGATAAGCTTGCCGGGCTGGAAAGCGGCGCGGACGACTATGTGGTAAAGCCCTTCTCCCCCCGGGAGCTTGTGGCGCGGGTGCGCGCAGTGCTGAACCGCACCATGCCCCGCCCCACCGAGGCCGCCGACACCATGACCTTTGGCGAATTGACCATCGACACTGCCAGCCATACCGTGCGGGTATCCGGCGAGGAAGTCGCCCTGACCCCCAAGGAGTTTGATCTGCTGGTATTTCTGGCCTCCAACAAGGGCATTGCCCTGAGCCGGGAAAAGATCCTGCAGAAGGTGTGGAACTACGACTACTTCGGCGAGGACCGCACCGTGGACACCCATGTGAAGATGCTGCGCGGCCATCTGGGCAAATGCCGCAGCTACATTGCTACGGTATGGGGCATCGGCTATAAGTTCGACCCCGATGCCGCCCGTTGACTGAAGGAGCGTGCGGAGCATGCGGCAAACCACCAAAGCACGGCATACCCTTGGCATCCGCGGACAGCTGATGTGGTTTTTGTGCTTCATCTGCCTGTTTCTGCTGGGGTTGTTCTGGCTGCTGTCCACCCAGCTGCTGGAGCCTTTGTACACCAAACACATCGAGACCCAGCTTACCAATCAGGCCGACAGCATCGTGGAGCGGCTGGACGATGCCATTGCCGAGGGCAAGGTGCTGTCCAGCTGGTCTTTTGGGCAGCTTGCGGTCAACAGTGATTTTTTTGATAAGCTCACGCTGGAACTGTACACCAAAGGTTCTTTGAACAGTTTCTGCGTGGATATCTCGGACACCACCCTGCACACCATTTATAAGATCGAGAACCAGTCCTTCTGCAACCTGCACGGCACCTATCTTTCAGACTCTGCCAACAACGATAAGATCATTGCCACTGCCCTTGCCATGCGCCGCAAGTGCCGCAGTGTGGGCAGCTTTGTGCAGACGCTCAACCCGCCCCGACTCTCCGGCTCGGCGCAGCTATTGGTAGGGCGCATTACCGCCGACGGCAGCTATACCGTGCTGGTGACCACCAGCCTTGTGCACGTTACCGAGGCCGGCAAGGTGCTCAGCACCCTGCTGCCGCTGGCGGCGGCGCTGATCTTCGGCTTTGCCATGTCGGCGGCGTGGCTGTTCAGCGAGTGGTTCACAAAGCCGCTGCGCCAGCTTTCCAGCGCCGCGCGGCAGATGGCGCTGGGCAACTACGCCGTGCAGGTGGACAACCGCCGCAACGACGAGCTGGGCGACCTTGCCCGGGACTTTAACCACATGGCCGAGGAGGTGCAGCACGCGGTGCAGATGCAGCGCGATCTGCTGGCCAACGTCTCCCACGACCTGCGCACCCCGCTGACCCTCATCAAGGGCTATGCCGAGACGGTGCGCGATCTGACCGGCGACGATAAAGCCCACCGGGACGAGCAGATGAACATCATCGTGGACGAGGCCGACCGCCTGACCGCGCTGGTCTCCAGCGTGATGGAGCTGAGCAAGGTGACCAGCGGCACCTATAAGTGTGAGCGGGTGCACTTTGACATGGGGCAGCTGTGCGACGAGGTGAGCGAGCGCTACGACGCCATCTGCGCCCAGAACGGCTGGCAGCTGCAGCTGGAACTGCCGGAGGAGGAACTGCCGGTCTACGCCGACCCGGACATGATGCAGCGCGCGCTGCACAATTTGCTGGGCAACGCCATGCACCACATCGGCCAGGACGGCATTTTTATCCTGCGCGCCTTCCGCTGCTCTGAGGGCGTGCGGGTAGAGGTGGAGGATCATGGCCCGGGCATTGCCGCCGCCGACCTGCCCTATATCTTTGACCGGTACTACCGCTCCCGCTCGGACGCGGGCAAGCAGGGCACCGGTCTGGGGCTTTCCATCACCAAAGCCATCTTCCAGCAGCACAGCTTCCGCTTTGGCGTACAAAGCACCGTAGGCAAGGGCACCACCTTCTGGTTCGTCATGAGTGACCTGCCCTATGTGGACGACTTTGAGGGCAAGTGAACGCCCCCTGTAACACAGAAAAAGCACCGGCAGTTTTCCAACTCTTCCAATCGGGAAACTGCCGGTGCTTTATTATGTTCCGCTCTCTGCTGTATGGTAGATGCCAAAGGTGTTGTCCGGGGCGGGCATCTCCACCCGGGAGGCGCGGTCGTTCACCGCCCACATCATAGCGCCCATGGCGCCCAGCACCACCAGAATGATGAGCCATTTCACTGCATTGGGTAATTTTTTCATTCCGTTATCCTTTCCGTAGTCTCCATGCGGCACTTCTGCCGGGCAGCGCGCAGCAGCGCAGCGGCTTCAGCAGCTGAAAGCGCCTGCACCCACCCGGGGCGCTCCCCTGCGCCTGCGCCGGTGCTGCCTGCCTCAGCAAAGCCGGCCAGCGCCGTGTCGGTGCGGTCGTTCCAGCCGGCAAAACCCTCCGGCGCAATGTGCGCCCCAAGGCGGCAGTCCAGCACCGCCGTCTTGCCGGTAGGACGCCACGGTCTGCCCAGATACACGCTGCCCGCCGGGCAGTCCGAGACAAAATCGCAGTCCCAGAACACAAAGCCCAGCCCCTGTGCCGCACCGGAGGGTGCGGTGACCCAGCTGTGCGCAAGGCCGTTGTCCACCGTGCGCAGGGTGCAGTGCTCAAACAGGGCGTCTGCCCCGCCAAAGATAAAATCAATGTCTCCGGCAATTTCGCAGGCGTGGTAATACTGCGCGCTTGCCCGGCGGGGTGCCAGCCCGCGCGGGCCCAGAAAACCGTCCTTCTCCCGCTCTTTCTCCGGCAGAGGGGCGCAGAACAAAGTATCCTGATTGCCCAGCAGCCGCACGCGGTCAAACGCCGCCCGGGCGCTGTCCACATAGGCTGCGACCGCCTGCCCGGCCTTTGCGCCGGGGCCTGCGTCGTTCTCGATGGTCATATCCTCCACCCGCAGCTTTTCGCCGCTGAAAAAGGCGGTATAGCTGCGGAAGGTGTGGGTGGGACGCCCGTCCGGGTGCGGCAGCTTGCCGCCATCGTTCCATACCAGCCGGGTGGCATCCATGCCCGCGCCCGCAAGGGTGATATCCTTTTTCTCACAAACCAGCTTTTCCCGGTAAATGCCCGGCGCGATGCGGATGACCGCAGGGCAGTCGTAGGGCACCGCCAGCACCGCCTCGGAAATGGTGGTAAACTGTCCGCTGCCGTCGGGTGCAACATTGATGGTAAGCATAAGCCGCCTCCTGCGCCCGGCACTGCCGGGCAAAAAAATATGCTTCCAGTATACCCCTCCTTCCCGCAAATTGCAACGGAAGCCTTTCGTTATGCCACAAACTTTCCCGCCAGCACAAAAGCCTTCACCCCTTGGGGACAGATTTTCCCCGACCGGGGGAAGCCTTTAAGCGGAGAATTGCTCATGATATGCAACGCCTGTTATCCGCTCTTTTCCAGCCGGAGCACGGCGGCGGTGATATCATCCGGGCGGCCGGTCTTTTGCGCGCGGATGCGGGCGGTCTGTACCAGCGTCTCCGCCAGCTTTTCCGGTGCGTCTCCTGCCGCCGCCGAAAGCTCCACCTGTTTTGCCACCCAGCCCGCGCCATCCACCAGTAAGCCGTCCGATACCAGCACTGCGTAATCCCCGGCGGTCAGGTGCACCACCCGGCTCTGTCCGTTCACCCCGCCCAGCACCCCCATGGGCAAAGTGGCTTCGCCCACAGCCCGCACCCGCCCGCCGTGCACCAGAAACCCCGGGGCGGCTCCGGCCTTGAACAGCCGCGCCGTGCCGGTGTATAAGTCCACGCTGATGAGATCCAGCGTTGCGCCGCTCTCGTCCTCGCTTTTCAGCGCCAGCGCCACGTTCACCAGCCGCGCCGCCAGCTCGGCGGTAAAGCCCGCCTTGAGCAGCCGGGCGGTCAGCTCTGCCGCCAGATTGCCATCCACCGCCGCCGGGCGTCCGGTGCCCATACCGTCACATAAAATCATCTGCGCCGCCGTAGGGCTGCAAAATTGCTGCACTGCATCGCCGGAAACCTCGCCCCGGGCGGCAGCGCTTGCCGCACCGAACACCGCCCGCAGCGCCGGTCTTTCGCTGAACAGCAGGGTGGTCATGCCCTTGCAGGAGAGCACCTGCGGCACCTCCAGCGTGCGGCGGCAGATATGCCCCACCTCCCCCGCCAGCGCTGCCAGCTCCTGCGGGGTGAACCGGGTGCGCGGCAGGGTGACGGCGGCATGGGTGCGGCCAAGGTCGTCCAGCGTGACGGCGCACTCCTGCGGCGGCGCACCCAGCCCGGTGAAGAACTCCGCCACCCGGCTGGATTTATAGGGTTCCGGGTCGCCGGGACGCCCCAGCTGCTCGCTGAGCACCCCAAGCGCTTCGGCTACGGCGCTGTACTGCTCGGTCAGGGCGGTGCGCATGGCTTCGGAATGGATGCGCGCTTCCTTGCGGCTGCGGTACAGCGCAAAGCTGCGCCCCGCCGCCGCGCACAGCGCTGCCGGGTGGATGCAGCGGGATAATTGCCCGGGCAATTGCGCCGCTTCCACGCTGCCATTCTGTTCCAGCAGCGGGCGCAGCGCTTCCATGCCTGCCATGGTGGCAGTGTATTCCTGCTTCCAGCAGGTCTCCCGCCGCCCGCAGTTAAAACAAAGGGTATCATGTACATTATCTATGACCCAGCGGAAACCTTCCCGCCGCCGGGGCAAGCCCTCGTAGACCGCGTTCACCGTCTCCGCCAGTGAGGAAAGGCTCTGCGCCACGGCTTCCAGCCGGGTAGATGCCGCCGCACTGCGGGCGGGCGCGGGGGCGCTCTCTCCGCTCTGTGAGATGTCTGCCGCCGGGGCAAGCCAACCGCCGGGCAGCAGACAGATCACCGCCATGCCGCCGCAGGCGCTGAACAGCATCCCAAAGGCATTTCCGGGCGGCTGCACGCAGAGCACCCCGGACACGCACCCGCCCGCGTAGGCGGCAAGGGTCTCCACCCGCCGTCCGGGCGCCAGCACCGCCGCCGCTGCCGTGGCACAGCCCAGCCCCGCTGCCGCCGGGGCAAGGGCAGGGTCTGCGGCGCAGAGGGCTGCGCCCAGCACCGCACTTCCGCTCAGGGCGGCAAACCTCTGCGCCCGGCAGCACAGCGCCAGCTCTGCGGCGGCACACGCCAGCACCCCGGGCGAGAACCATCCCCACCGCACACTGCCCAGCGCCGCTGCCACGGCTGCGCCCACCAGCAGCGTGCCCATGCCCGGGCGCTCCGGGGCAAATCTGCGCAGCCCAAAGCCGATGCTCACCGCAAGCAATGCGTCCGCCGCGCTGTACAGCAAAAGGTCTGCCCCGCCGCTGCTGCCCAGCGCAAAACACAGCGCCATGCCGGTCAATGTACCGCAGCCCGCCAGCGCGGCGGGTACAAACCTTTGCGGCAGCAGCCAGCGTGCCGCCACGGCTGCGCCCAGCGCACACAGCTGACACAGGCTGCGCAGCGAGAGTGCTCCCAGCCCGTGGAGCAGCAGCCCCAGCGCCGCCCCTGCCGCGCAGGGGGCAAAACAATCCTCTGCCAGTCCAAGGGTCAGCCCCAGCCCAAAGGGCATCAGCGCCCCGTACAGCACCGCCCAGCCGCCGGCAAAGCCGATGCCCACCGCTGCCAGCCGCCGCGCCGCCGGGCGCAGCATCGCCCGTGCCGCCAAGGGCGAAGGCTGCAAACACCGCCCGTCCGAAGATAAAACACCCATCCGCTCTGTCATAAAAAATCCCCCGCTTTCCGGCGGGGATTTTGTTCTGTTCCCCGCACTGTCTGCATATACTGTAACGCGGGGCAGCGGCGCTTTTTGGCGCGGTGCATAGAACCGTCCCAAACCCGCCCAAAGACGCAAAAAAGCCCTGCGGCCGTCATTTTGCCGCAGGGCTTTGGGGGTATTTTCAACTGTTCAGCAGAAATAGCGGATTTTTCTGGAAGTGGACTCCACGATCTTCTGATACCGCGCGATCTCCTCCGGCGTGAAGCCGTGCACCTCCTGCCAGTCATAGCCCGGCAGCCAGCACACTGCTGAGTGGAAACAATCTTCTGCATCCGGTTTTTCAAGGTACACCTTCACCCGGCCATCGGGCTTCATCTCAGAATGCACGATCTCGGTATCGTCATCCAATGTCATAAACGGGTACATCATAGGTTCCACCTCCCAGATCACTGTACTTATATCGCTCAGCCGTTCAGCTTTGCAATGGCATCCTGCACGCGCTGCAGAGTCTTTTCGCGGCCCATCATGCAGGCAAGGTCGGTGCCGCCGCCGGGGGTGCGCTGCTTGCCGGACAGGGCGATGCCCAGCGGGTACAGCAGCCAGCCGTTCTTCTTGCCCAGCTCCTCAGCCTTGGCCTTGCAGGCGTTGAACACGCTGTCGCGGTCCGCAAAGTCCAGTGCCTCGTCGCTCAGCACGGGCAGCAGGGCTTCCAGTGCCTCTTTGGCGGTCTCCGGGGTGGTCTTCTGCTTCTTGTTGGCATACAGGCTCACATCGTAGTCGGGCATGGCGTCAAAGAAATCCAGCTGCTCCGGGATCTCGCCCAGCACCTCGCACCGGGGCTGCAGGTTGGCGCACAGCAGCTGCTTGTTGATGGGGCTGTGCACGGCGCTGTCGATCCAGGGCTCGGCCTTCTTCTGGAACTCCTCGGGGCTCAGGCGGCGGATGTACTCCGCGTTGATGGCCCGCAGCTTGAGGGGGTCAAAGATGGCGGGGGACTTGGAGATGCCGTCCGGCGACCAGATCTTGACCAGCTCCGGCAGGGAGAAGATCTCCTGCTCGGCGTACTCGCCCCTGGGGCTCCAGCCCAGCAGACAGATATAGTTCAGCACAGCCTCGGTCAGGTAGCCCTTGGCCACCAGGTCCTGATAGCTGGCATCGCCATTGCGCTTGGACAGCTTGTTCTGGGCATCCTTCATCACCGGCGGGCAGTGGATGTAGGTGGGGATCTCCCAGCCAAAGGCCTGATACAGCAGGTTGTACTTGGGGGTGGAGGACAGATACTCACTGCCGCGGATGACGTGGGTGATGCCCATCAGGTGGTCATCCACCACGTTGGCAAAGTTGTAGGTGGGCATGCCGTCGGCGCGACGGATGACCATATCGTCCAGTTCGCTCACGTCCACGGCGATGCGGCCCTTGACCATGTCATCGAACACGACCTTGCCGGCCTGGGGGGCCTTGAGGCGCACGCAGCGGCCTTCGCCGGGGCCCAGGTTGCGTTCACGGCAGCAGCCGTTGTAGCGGGGCTTCAGGCCCTGGGCGCGGGCTTTTTCGCGCATGGCTTCCACTTCCTCGGGGGTGCAGGAGCACCAGTAGGCGTGGCCGGTCTCCAGCAGCTTGTCCACATAGCTGTTGTACAGCTCGGTGCGCTGGGTCTGGTAGTTGAGGGGGCCGTCCCAGTCCAGTCCCAGCCAGCGCATGGAAGCCAGGATGGAGTCGGTGTACTCCTGCTTGGAGCGCAGCAGGTCGGTGTCCTCGATGCGCAGGTGGAACTCGCCGCCGAAGTGGCGGGCCAGCAGCCAGCAGAAGATGGCGGTACGCGCGCCGCCGATGTGCAGATGGCCCGTGGGGCTGGGCGCGAAACGGGTAACGACTTTATTCATGGTACTGTCCTTCATCGACGGCAGGCCGTCGAGGTGATTTTGCGGTCGGTATGCAGGGGGCGTGCGGAGCCTTGCCCCTGCGGCTGTAAGGCAGGGCAGGATAACCCCAATACGCCTGCCTTGCAATGGCGGGCAGCACATGGGGAGCGGCGGGCCTCTTGCGCCTCCCCGGCCGGGGGTGCTACAGCGGTGAGGCGGTCTTACCGCATTTTCATGCCTGTGCCTCAAGGAGAAGATATGAGCACCCAGACTGTTGTCATCAAGTACGGCGGCCATGCCATGGACAAGGACGAACTGAACGCGGCCTTTGCCGACGACATGGCATTTCTGCAGCAGAGCATGCGCCTGGT
>OGLI01000947.1_pt1 | contig 21032 bp, 18 predicted proteins | sample 1572661 | NCBI WGS metagenome assembly OGLI01 (sample SAMEA2581901, study PRJEB24529) | metagenome | biome: Human gut stool | place: China | collected 2011 | reverse complement strand
TAGCACCTGACTGTTAATCAGGGTGTCACTGGTTCAAGTCCAGTCGGGGGAGCCAAATCTAATATTACAAGAACCGCTTTCAGATTCGTCTGGGAGCGGTTCTTGCGTTTCATCTGAAAACTGCTCAAACTCCCGTATCTCTTCGAATGCGACGGTTTTCTGCGTGTTGTTCAGAGTGAGGACAATAACTGCATGGTCATCCCATAGGAATACCTCTTTCACAAATGTGTGGATAACTTGACGCTGAAGAGAATTTTCACAGCCGTCCACATTTGAGAGCCTATCGAACCATTCTACGTTTGTTTTCTTTGTTCAGCTGCTTTACCTCGCTTCGAAGCTGCCGGATCTACTCCGCCAGGCTCATTGCGTTTTTGGGGGTTCGTAGTATATTCTTTTGAGCGTGGGGTGTCAAGTTTTATTATACAACATCACGTTTTTCTTAAGTGGCAGCAGTTTTATATGTTTTGGACTATGCGGAGAAAGGCGTTGCATTTTTATTGTTGAAATGATATAATTAAATATATCATATTAACATTGAATGGGGTTAACAATATGCTGCAATTCTATCTGTCAATGATGAACAGCGGGGAGGACAAGGCGCTTGTCGAGTTTCTCTACAATGAGTACAAACAGATTATGTTCAAAACGGCATACGCGATTCTTCACAACAGGGAAAGAGCCGAGGATGCGGTTCACGACGCTTTTTTGAGGGTAATTAACCATTTATCGAAATTCCGCAGCTATTCATGCAAGGAAAACGTGTCTTACCTTGTTATTATAGTGAGGGGCATTGCACTGAACATGGTTTCGAAGTCGAACATGCAAGCGGAGCTCGACGAGGAAACACCTGACGGTTTGAGCGTTGAGGACAGCGTGTTATCCGAGCTGGCGTATGAGGAGATAGTCGAAAACATCAAGGCTCTTTCGCCCGCGTTAAGGGATATCGCGTATCTGTCCTTCGTTGAAAACTGCTCTGCGGGCGAGATATCGGAGCTTTTGGTTATGAAGATAAACACGGTGCATTCCTCAATATCCAGAGCAAGAAAAATCCTTTCACGAAAGCATACGGAGAATAACCAATGAACAACAATCAGCTTATAGCCCTAGCGCTCCAAAACGATTTTGACGCCGAGCTTGCCATGTATGACGGAATGCCCGAGCACAGGTTTTCGCTTCGGTTTCGGAGAAGAATGAGGAAACTGCTCGGGGGCGGTGTTCCAGAGTGGGAAACAAAGCATGTCCCTCTTAGGAAAGCCGTTAATCTCGCGATTATCATGGTTATCCTGCTCGCTTTTCTTACGGGAGCGACCCTGCTCATCTATAAGATGTGGGATAAATTTCAGCTCCACGACGTGGGAGAGCATTCTTTTCTGGTGGCATTGGATATTGAAGGCGCACCGACGACTTTGGAGGATAAATACCGCTTGGGCATTGATTTGGGTATTCTGAGAATATCCTGCTTGACAATGAATATGAATATCTGGTTGAGTATCACGAAGTCAATGGAAATCGCGTGCTTGGCTTTAGTCAAGCGATAAAAGACCATTATCAAGGTGAAAGCTGTTGGCTTAATACTGAGAATGCTATGGTCATGCCTACTGAAATAATTGTAAATGGCTGCAAAGGGTTGACTTTTCAAACATATCATGGAATAAACGTGTTGATTTGGGATTGTGGCGACTATGTGATTTATTTATCAGGTTACAATATTGGTCAAGATGAACTGATATCGACCGCTGAAACTGTGCAAAAAGTAGAATAAAGGATTCGAAAAAGAAAATATGCAAGTATCTGTCGAAAATTGCTGTTTACTGTATAGATGGAAACCTCAAAAAGAAAATGGAGGTGAAAATATGAAAAAGTATATATCGGTTGTTCTTGCGCTTGTTGTATTCTTTGTATGCGCTGTATCAGCGTATGCTATTAGTTTTTTGGATATGGACTCGGCACGCAAAATCAGTATTTTGGAAATATCATCTACAACTGCTACTTGCCAAAGCTCTTTTATTGACGGAACCGGAGTCGTAACAAGAATCAAGATGACCCAAACACTTGAGAAGCAAGGATTTCTTTGGTCATGGAGCACCTATGCGGGCGAATGGACAAAGACCACGTACGGATGTCGGCAGCTCTCTCAAACAAGGTTTATAACCTTGAAAGCGGCAAATACCACGTAAAAACCGTGTTTAGCGTAACCATTGACGGTAAGACAACGGATTACACGGTTTACAATACGGAAAAATCGTTATAATGGATGACAAACAATGAGAAAACAGTTTTTAAAAGCAATTTATTTTGCTTTAGTGGTACTGAAACTGATGGCGTTTGTGTAGCGTACAAATCAATATAGTGGAGGCATACAATGAAACGATTATATTCTCTGATTTTAGCGTTGCTGCTTTGTATCATAAATGCAGTTCCTGTCGGTGCTTATGATTTCAGCATGAATGAAGTAATACATCAGTATAATTCTCATGCTTTCACAAGAAAAAATACTCCTGCTGTAAAATGGAACGGAAAAACCGAGTTAAAAGAGAACTCATATTATTATACGACTTCGGGCGTCACGATATCCCGTGATGTAACACTGCCGGAGAATTCAACGCTAGAGATAAGAAAGACGCTGAAAATCACTAATGGTGCAAAGCTTACCGTTCTTGGAGACCTTTTGGTGGACTATGACGGAAAGGTGAATCCTGTGAATGGTACGCTTACTGTTGGCAAGAGCGGTTATATTCACGATTATGGGGCACTCGCTATAAGCAAAAAAGGCAGACTTGAGGTTTATGGTCATGTATATGTTATGGGTCTCGGAAGCCTTAGTGTTAAGGGAATCGTGAATGTATCGGCGGACGGTCGCGCAGTATATGCAGGCTCGTTCAAAAAAGCCCCGGGAGCAAAAGTGAACGGAAATATCACCGCTGCCGTTAATGTGACTGAGCATCTTTCCGAGGAATTATCGGGATTTTCTGAAAACGAAAAGATATGTGTCAACTTCCTTTTTTACGACTCAGAAACAGCCAGGAACACTACGGTTGACGGCAAAAACATTCTGGAAATATCCCTTGAGATACAAGAAAAATATGCGATCCCCGCTGTAATTTCTCATGTGTTGTTCGATGATGAAGGCGGAAGCTATAAGGAATACAAGGATTTGTCTGATAAACGAACAGACGTTTTCCTGCGCTATCTCAAAACCAATTTTGGCGGTTCAAAGGGGTACAGGCGATATTTGAGCAATGATTATTTCAGCAATATTATTCCAAACCCTGCTTTTGAGAATAATTCAGCCGAAAATCCGTCAGACAATAAGTATATTGTATCCGACGATTATCGCAGTATGTTCAGCCTAAGAACCGAAATAGCTTATAAGCTGAACCAAGCTCTTTATGATGAATTAACAGTGCTTGGGTTTAATGAACTGTATATTCGCAATCCGCTGAAAAATGGATATGGCGCGTTCTCGGCTGAGCTGACGAAAGCGCAGATAGAGTCACTCTCTGACGACAGCCGCTTCCTGTTTCAATCGGTGAACGACGGCAAGACAATGATTTCCGGAGCAGACAAGCTATATGTCAGCAACGGGAATAAGAAAAAACTTGGAGTGTCCGATTGGAACAAGATAACAAGCCTTTACGGAAATACATTGTGCGTTGTAACAGCAAACGATGTGGTTTCGGGAGGGGTAACGGCAACCGATGATGTTTATGAGCGCATATCCTGCTATACCGATGTAAAATGGAGCAAGGATTCGGGTACGATGTATAGCCATTCTGCCTCGGGTTATTTCAATACGGAATTGTTTTATAGGACGCAGTTCAATGGTTTGTATAGCTTTGAGGGCTTCTGGGAGGAGCTGCGCAATGTGAATCACAGTGTAACCAAGAATTTTGTCCTGGACAACTGCCTGACATACGGTTTATTTAATGACAGCTATGTATACCGTAGTGTGACGGTTTCATCTGCCGCAGAGCTTGAAAAGCTTATCGCTGATGAAAATGTACTTCTCATAATTGAGGAGCAGGCTGAGCAGGAGTAGTGTGAAGGTGTCAAGCTGTGAAGCTTTTATATTAATCTTCTTCACGTCCTATATCTGTTTACCCTTTGGGCACAAAACACTCTACCCCAACCTTCCTTTAGAGCAGGACGAGGGTGAGCCAATCTTGTTAGCACCTATACAGGCTTCTGTATAGATGCTTCAGTCTGTCGAAAAAGCCGCAGAATAAACTCTGCGGCTTTAAAGTTATTTAATTAGCACATCACTTACGCCCTGGGGGTGGAGTAAACTAGGTCAGCCGGGGACCAGCCGCACCACTGACCGTCAAGATACGACCTGACAATGAAGCCGTATTTCTTTCCGTTTGTAAGACCCTCTGCGGTGTAGCCGGTATCTTCAGTGTAGCCAAGTTTGGTGTACTTTCCATCGGCGTAGATGTAAACAACATACATCTCAGCACCATCTACCTCGCCCCATGTGAGGTAAACCTCCTGATTGTCGGCGGCCGCCTTAATATTCAGCGGCTTATCGAACGCGCCGACAGGCTCAGCGTATACTGCGTCGTCGTTCGACCAGTCGTTCCACCTGCCGTTTACCCACGCTTTTACTATGAATCCGTATTTTCTGCCGTTGGTAAGGCCCTCTGCAGTGTATCCGGAATACTCGGAGTAGCCGAGTTTTGCGTAGTTGCCGTCAACATAGCTGTAGATAACGTATTCTTCAGCGCCGTCAACATCGTCCCAGATCAGGTGGACTTCCTTATCGCCTGCCATAGCCTGAACGTTCTGCGGCTTTGCGTTCACCGGAGTTGCAAATATAGCGTCGGAAGGCTGCCAGCCGCACCAAGTGCCATTTGCGTAGGAGCGCACGATGAATCCGTATTCCTTGCCGTTAGTAAGACCGGTCACGGTGAAGCTCGTGGTATCGGAATAGCCCTGCTTGGTGTACTTACCATCTGCATAGCTGTAGATAACGTAGTTTGTCGCGCCGGATACCTTATCCCAGGTGAGCGCAACCTGACCGTTTCCGGGAACTGCCTTTACATTGCGGACGTCCGTGCCGCCGACCGGAGTTGCGTAAACCGCGTCGTCATTCGACCAGGCGTTCCAGCCGCCGTTTACCCATGCCTTTACGATGAATCCGTATTTCTTGCCGTTTGTGAGTCCGGTAGCTGTGAAGCTGTTTACGTCGGAATATCCAAGCTTATGGTAGCCGCCGTCGACGTAGCTGTAAACCACATAGTCCTCCGCGTTCTCCACAGCGTCCCATGTAAGCGTTACCTGACCGTTTCCGGGGACTGCATGCACATTCTGGGGCTTGGTGTTCTGAACCGGAGTTGCGTAAACAGCGTCTGCAACGGACCAGTTGTTCCACTTGCCGTTTACCCACGCCTTTACGATGAATCCGTATTTCTTGCCGTTTACGAGGTTCTTTGCGGTGAAACTGGTGGAAGTGGTGGTGCCGAGGTTATGATAGCTGCCGTCTACATAGCTGTAAACGATGTAGTTGGTAGCGCCATTCACAGCGTTCCAGGTGATTGTTACCTGTTTGTCGCCGGGAACCGCCTTTACGTTCTGCGGCTTGTTTGCTGATGCCTTCGGAGTTGCGTAAACCGCGTCGTCGTTCGACCAGTCGCTCCACTTTCCGCTGACATACGACCTGACGATGAAGCCGTACTTCTTGCCGTTTATGAGGTCGGAAGCGGTGAAACTGTTCGTGGTGGAGTAGCCAAGCTTTGTATAGGTGTTGTCTGCATAGCTGTATATAACGTAGTTGGTAGCGCCGTCCACCTTATCCCAGGTGAGCTTTACGGTGTTGTCGCCGGCGGAAGCTGTTACGTTCTGTGGAACCGTGGTTTTTACCGCCTTTGTGTACGCCTTTATTCTTACGTTAGATTTATAGTTTGTGGTGCAGTCAGACCAAGTGTTGTAGAACTTGTAGAATGAAAGTCCGGTGCTCGGGCTGTATCTGTCAGTGATGACGTAGTGCTTTCCGTTTTTGTCATAGAGGTCTACTGCAACGGCGAATTTCTCCCCAGCCTTGACGGGAACGCTCACCGGGAGGTCTACCGTGTGATAACCCGCGTACTCCTGTGTGCCGGAAATCACCGCGGATTTGGCAAGCGTGCCGGTGTCTGGTGTGGAGCCGGTCAGACCGGTGTAGACATTAATGGTGTAGTTCCAGCCCGCTTCTGCGGAGTAGAAGGAGACCGCCGTTATTTCGTCGTTCTTGTCGGCGGTGAATACATTCGCGCCTCCGCCGATATTGGTATGCGACACCCGGCTGGTTGAGTATATGTATCCGTTCTGGCGAAGGCAGCCGCCGTCATACTGGTATATACTGCCGTAATTAGTGGTAGGTTCCATCGTGAGAGATGCGAACTCGCCTACTGTGGCGTCATTGTAGGACAAATAGAAGTATCCGCTTGTGCCCCATGTGCTGCCCCAGCTATTTCTGCACAGCCATGCACCGTCGTTGTTGGGGGTGCCGCCTGTCCTGAAGTTGCTCTTCGAGAAATTATCGTCCCAGCCGACCACGGTTATGGAGTGATTGGAGGTATATCCATTTGGGCAGTAATACGCGGTGTACTCGCCGGAGTTCTTTGTAAGGTAGTTTGAAGATGCGTAGTAGGAGATCTGTACCGCGCCGTCGCGCATGATAGCTTCCTTAATGGAGTTGATGTCTTTCTCGTCATACAGGTTGACATTCTGAAGGTGCGCGTAGGAATGATAGCGGTAGGATTCGTCAACGCCGGAGTTGAAGTCCGCGTAAGGAACGTTGGATTCCTCCTCAGCGCCTATCCAGGACATCATGGTGAACATAATATCGACCATGTTGCCGCCTGCGGAGTAAGCGGTGGGTGCGCCCAGACCTGGGAAATCGCCGTAGAGGGAGTCACCCTGCGGTGCTGTGGCACCTACAGCAAACCAGGCGAGGTGCTTCTCGGAATAATCAACCGATGAAGCGGACGCATAGCCCTGTTTTATCATGCTTGATTCTGCCATAGCCATGCCGGCATGCGCCCAGCAGCTTCCCTCGGAACCCTGGTTTCTTACCGCCGGGAGATATCCCCGGTCGACCATGCTGTATTTGGACGGCAGGGTGCCGTGATAGGCGAGCGTCCCGGTCGGGGTAAGGTTTGGCGTTACCTCGTTGCCGTTCTCGTCGATGTACTTGTAGTGAACATAGCCGTACTCAGAAGCGTCGCCATCAGCTACAAGCGTGATAACCTCCGGGGCGTCGTTTTCAGAGCCTGAAACCTCAGCCCGGGCGCCGAGGCTCACAGCCGTTGACAGCATCGCGGCAGCCGAGAAAAGTGAAACGAATTTTTGCAGCAGCTTCACAATAAGTTTCCTCCTTTTTAAATATAAAAACTTCCAATTTTTATTATAACAAAGCAACCCATAAAAGTCAAGCAATAATTACAATTCGGTTATGTCTGTTACCGAATTGTTACCATATTGTCACCGCTCTGTAATTGACTGTCAGAAAAATATATGCTATAATTAAGCTGCAAACAAAATCGACTGATACAGGAGGCGGCAGCATGAAGAAACTGAGGATAATCTACGCGCTGTTATTCAGCATGGCGCTGTTTTTGGCGATTCCGCTGAACGCAGCCGCAGATTTTGGACCCAAACCGAGCGTGAGTATAAGCTTCCGCAATGCAGGCGGTCAGACCTGCTATTCTGCGATTCTTGCACGCGGGAGTTTTCAGCCTTCGCTCGGGGAACTTGTGACTGAGGACGCCTACAGCACCGAGTGGTTCGGGGAACTCACCTCGCAGGAGCAGGAGGCGGTGCGCGCGTTCGCGGACTACGCCGGACGATCCGCACCGGACGGCTACGCGCTCTTCAACAGGCTGTGGGACGTCAGCCGGGAGAATGTTGAGATGACCTACCTGCCGCCAGATGACTTCATAGTGCTGGCGTACTTCCCGGACAGCGGCAGGGTGATCGCAAGCGATATCTGCCGCACCTATGTGTTCAACAGCTATTTCACCGCCGACCTCTCACGCTCCGACAGTTTGCTGTACATCAAGCAGTCTTATAATGTCGGAATATGGCTGCTGGAATTCGCGGCGCGGGTGCTCATCACTATTGCGGTGGAGCTTGTCGTGGCTCTGATCTTCGGCTACTGGGAAAAGAAAACGCTGCTGTTCTTCGCGGCGGTCAACCTCGCTACTCAGGTGCTGCTGAACATGATACTGGCTCTGGTCAATATCCGGTACGGCTTCCTGCTATTCCTGTTCGCGTACATGTTCGGGGAATTGATCGTGGTAACGTTCGAGGCTGTTTTCTACAGCGCGTTCATCGGGAAGTACAGCCGTAAAAATGGCAAGGTGCGGGCGGTTTTCTACGCCATCTGCGCGAATCTGGCGTCGTTCTTCGCCGGAGTGGTTTTTTCGGTGAATTTCACGGCGCTGATGTAACCTTTATTCCGTGCGGCTGTCATTAAAGGCAAGGAGGGTGATCATATGAAAAATACGAAACTTATAACATTACTAGTCGCTGCGGCTCTTCTGACCGGGTGCAGCGGTTCACCGCAGACCGGCGCTGATTCACCGGCGGAGGACAACGCACATGCGCAGACAACCGCGGAGCAGTCCGGACCGGAGACCTCGGCAGGTTCCGCTGACGCTGCGGGATCCTCCCCGACTATTGCGGAAATGCTGGGAGTCACGGACTACGAAGCGCCCTGGAACAGCTCGGATTATCCGGAGCTGGAGCTGTCAGAGGTTCCAGCAAAGGGAGAGGGCAGCGTAAAAATGACCCTCAGCCCCTACGCCCTGGACGACGTATGCGTGTGGCTGCTCGCCGACGACGCGTATTCCGACGGCGGGAAAATATACTGCACCCGCATGTACATAGGGTTGACAGTCAGCGGCGTGGAGCAGGACATAATTGAAGCTCCTCAGACCTTAGCCGCCCCGGACGGCACGTTTGAATTCGACCCTGCGAATCCGCAGGAGCAGGCAGGGTATACCTCCATGCCGCAGACATACTACGGCATAAACGGATTTTCCGCTGACAGCGCCGCCGGCTGCGAGTACTACACCATCGGCAGGCGCGGCGAGCAGGACGGATTCTATCTCAGCCCGCTTGGTCACACCGATGAGCGCTGCATGCTCACTCCGGGCGCGGGATTCACGCTCCCGCCGGAGCAGCTCTCCGGGGAGTACACTATCTCGACATGCCCGGCGGTGGTGAGCTGCGACGGCTCGCTCCCGCAGCAGGAGGCGCTTGATATACTCACGGAAAAGTACCTTGATTTCCTCACCGGAGAGGATACGAACCGCAGCTTCACCGTGCTGGAGTACCGCGGCGTAACCTCGGAGATACTCGGGCGCGCCATGGAGGCTCCGGCGGGGGAGGACGGCTGCGCGCTGTCTCCCTGGGACAGCCTCCAGACCTGGGAAATGTCCTGGGAATCGTGGCTGGTGGACATCAACGCAGAGTTCCGCGGGGAGGGGTACACTGACGACATGGCAATAGGTCAGCTTGATCCGGATGTCTGGTACAGCCTGCCAGGCGGAGGATTTCCGAAGGCGTGCTGGCTTATGTACGGCGACGGGGACAACTGGTATCTCTGGTCGAGGTACGTCTACAGCGAAATACCCCGCGTCCTGAAGTAAACTGACCCGGAAAATCACTTGACATGCCCCGGCGAATGTGGTATAATTCTATTTTACATCGTTCCGGAGGTACTGCATGAACTGGTCAGCAATAAATCTGAATAACTGGGTTTTGTGGCTGGGGCTTGGTATAGTCGCCCTCGCCATACTGATATGGATATACATACGGCTGCACGAGAAGCTCCCCTACGAGCTGAACGAAACTATACTGACAGAGCGCGAGCGGGCGTTCTACCGCATTCTGAAACCCATCGCGGACAAGCTGGAGCTTCAGATATGCCCGAAGGTGCGCGTAGCGGACATCGTGTCGATAAAGAAGGGCACGAAGGACTGGCAGAAGTGGTTCAACAAGATACGCTCGAAGCACGTGGACTTCCTGCTGTGCGACTACGACATGAACATCGTGCTGATGATAGAGCTTGACGACCGCAGCCACGAATCCGAGCGCGCAAAGAAGAACGACGCGCTGAAGAACGCGATCTTCGGCGGCCGCCTTGTTCGTATACGCTCGCTGAAGGACGACGTTGAGGCTGAGATAACCGCCGCGCTGAAAAAACTGTAAAAAACGACCCGGCACCGAGATGGCGCCGGGTCAGCTTGTCGAAAAAGTCAATTTTGCCTGCGAAGCAGGCGTTTGTAATCCGTTTTTTGCCTCAGCTCTGCCGAGGCAAAAAACACTTCTATCCCAGCAAGTGTGCGGGTTGGCGGCAAAGCCGCCAAGACGTGCGCGCGGCTGGGATGTTTCGGCGGAAAAGTCACTTTAGTGACTTTTTCGACGGTCTAAGACCCGGCACCGAGATGGCGCCGGGTCGTTTCTATGAGTCCGGAAACGCTTGATTACAGCTTGGAAATAGCGTCGTTAAGCTCGTTGATACGTGTGTCGATGGTGGCGAAGTTCTCCTCGCGGAGCTGAGTGTAGGTCTTTTCGCCGGTGAGGAATACCGTCTTGGTGAGGGATTCAACCGGGGACTCAGCCTTGCCTGCGTCGGCTACGTCGGTGCCTATGCCGTTCTTGAAATCGAAGATAGGCGTGAGCTTGCTGGTGCCGTCCAGGGTGGTCTGGCTGTAGATGAAGTCGAGGTTGTAGTCGGTCCAGCCGTTCTTGTCCTTGCTCTGCTGCTTGGAAGCGGCGGTAACTGCCGGGTCGAGCGAGGAGGTAACGGAGCAGTCGATCCATGCGGCAACGCCTGCGTCGTTCGTGGAGCCCTTGCACCACATCATAGCGTCCTGCTTCATGAAGTGGTAGTACTTATCTGCCTGCGGGTCGCGGGGGTAGGGAACTACGCAGATCTCGTCGTCGTTCCAGCCGAAGCGCTGTGCGAACTTGTTAAGTCCGGAATCGCCCTCGAACTCCCAGGTGCCGCCGTTGCCGTAGAACAGGATATCGCCCTGCGCCCATGCCTTGGGGTTGACCGACCAGCCGTTGAGCTCGTGCAGCGGGTAGCGGAGGTTCTCCTTCTGGAGGGTGGAGAGCAGATCCATAACGCGCTCTACGTTAGCGTTGTTCATATTGTTGATGAGCTTTGTGCCGTCGTTCTCGATGATGGGCGTACCGGTGGAAACAACGAACTCGTTCTCGGGGTTGTAGCCCTCGATAACGTACTTGCCGTCGCCGGACTGCTGGAACTGTCTTGCCATGTCGAGGAACGTATCCCAGGTCCACTCGTCGTTCTCAAACAGTGTGCGGGGGTCCTTCAGACCTGCGCCCTCGAGGACGCTCTTGCGGTAGTAAAGCAGGGAATCAAAGGATATCTCGTAGATAGCGCAGTAGTATCTGCCGTTGAGGCGGAACTGGTTGAGTACGTCGCGGGCGCCGTCCCACTTGGAGCCTTCCAGGTTCAGAATGGTGTCAACGGGCTGGTATCTGCCCTTGATAACACCGTAGGGGAAGTCGCGTATCTCGAACGGGAACAGGTCGGGGGAGTCGCCGGACTGGATAGCGGTAGCCAGCTTGTCGTAGCGTTCGCCGTAGGCTACGTTGATGTATTCGAAGATCCTGCCCTCGCGTGAGGGGTCGTCGCCGGTCGCGGGAACGCCGTAGACGCTCTTGAACATCTCGGCTGCCGCGGTGGTCTCGTCGATATCCCACCACGCCATCCACTTGAGGCGCTTGTCGACCTTCAGGTCGGGGTTGTCGAGGCTTGCGGAAGCCTCCTTAGCGGCGTCGATAACGGCGGGGTCTGTGTCGTAGGTGGTGGTTACGAGCGGGGTGGTGACAACGGCGTTTGCGTTGGCGTCGGGAGCCGCGTTGCTTGTTCCGGAGCCGCTTACTGTAGTACCGGACTCCTCGTCGCAGGCGGTCAGCGACAGGATCATACCTGCTGCGAGGACGCCGGCTGCGGCTTTCTTAAAGTTTATCATAGTGTTCCTCCATACATGCCCGAAGAATCGGGACTTCCTGAATAGGGCGGACTCGCCCTGGCTACTATAATTATAACCCTATTTCAAGGTTGTGTCAATGTGATAAACATATGAAAATCGCGCGTGAAATTGTGGATATTAAATAAGTTAATGGCAGCAATTAGTTTTGTTTAGGTTAATTGGGTGATTAGTGTGATCGGGAAACTTGTGTATGTTGTGTTTGGATTTCGAGCTGCATGGAGTGATAAATTGTTGTTTAGAGGCGGAACGTTGCTTGTGAGGGAAAACTATAATTTAGCGGCGAGTGTTCAACTTTGAGCAACCCCCTATCGGGAGTCAAGGGCAGAGCCCTTGTCGCCGTTAGGCGAAACCTCCGCACAGAGTGCGGATACTTCGTGCGAAAGCACGGCAACTCTGCGCGCCGGCGCGCAGTCAAACGATTAAAAAGCGCTAAAGGGGTGTGGGGGAAAACAAGAGTTTTCCCCCACTAGCAACATGTTAAATACAAAAGTGCCTTTCCTCAAAAACAGTCCGGTGGACTGTTTTTGAAACAGCATTCACGCTGAATCTTACACAGACCGGTTAATCAAAACGTCATGAACCTTTAAATAAACTGCGCGTTTTGGGGAAGTGGCGCACTATGCTTCCGAAACAGTCCACCGGACTGTTTCGGAAGAAAGGTTCAACAAAGACAATGTGTCGCTTGTGGGGGAAAACTCTAGAGCGATACCCAAAGCGCACACTAATCGACTTTCCCAATAAATCTGTAATAAATATCCACCAGCATTGTATTTGTTACGCAATCACGCTCGTGAACAACGATTTTTTCAATCAGCAGGTGAACCAGCTCTTCCGAAAGCTCCGTAATGTCGGTGTATCGCCGAATCAGTTCCGCGAATTTCTCGGCATTTTCGGTGAGCAGCTGGGACTTACCCAGCTGTTCGGAAATCTGTATAAGTCTTTCCTGGATCTCCGTGCGCTCTCGCTCAACACTACCGCTTAGCTCGGCATAAACCTCCTCGCTGAGCTTCCCGAGTGCCTTGTCCTCGTAAAGGCTCTGAAATATTTTGGCTAACGCCAGTTTTCGTGCGGTCAGCTTTTCCGCTTCTTTCTTCAGAGCGGAAAGCTCCGCACTTTTTTTGTTGTTGGAAACGCTTAGCATCTGCTCAACGAACCGGTCCTTGCTCTCGGAGGAAAGCGCCGCGTTACGCTGAATACTCATTAGAACAATCTGCTTTATCTGTTTCAGCGTAATGCTGTGCCGCGAGCATTCGGACTTTCCGTACCGCTTGTAAATCGCGCAGGAGTACCGCCCGGATTTGCCGCTTTGCTGAACACCATTTTTCGCCCGCACTCCCCGCAGACCATAAGTCCGCGAAAGATGTTGTCAGGATTTTCGACCTTTCGGTGCTGCTTTACAGCAAGCCTCTGCCCGACCGCCTCGAAATCCTCGCGGGTAATCAGCGGCTCATGGTTGTCGCGAACCACGATCCACTCGTCTTCGGAGGTCTTGCACACCTTTTTGCTCTTGAAAGACTTGCATTTCCTTCGCCCGTTCACCAAATCTCCTACATAAACCGGATTTGTCGCAATTGAATAAACGCTCCTGTCCTCCCATGCGTATGGGTGCTTCGCGGAAGCCGAATTTTTGTACACGCCGTACTTTTCAGCAAGAAACGCCCTCGGAGTCAATATAAGGTTCTGCTCGAGGTATTTCGCAACCTCATAACAGCTTTTGCCCTCTAAAAGAAGTTCAAAAATTTGCTTCACTATCGGCGCATTTTCGTCCGGAACAATGCTGTGTCTGTCACCGTCAGAGCGTTTATAACCATATGCGGGATAGCCGCCGAGGAATTCACCGTTCTTTGCTTTAAGGTGCAGAGCAGACTTGATTTTCCGGCTGCAATCCTTGGCGTACCACTCGTTGATTATGTTCTTAAACGGCGCAAACTCGTTTTCGCCGTGGTCGGAGTCAACATTGTCGTTTACTGCAATGAACCGCACATCATGCTCCGGAAAGAAAATCTCGGTGTAGTAGCCGGTTTTGAGGTACTCCCGCCCAAGTCTGGAAAGGTCCTTCACAACGACCGCCCCTACCTTGCCGCGCTCAATATCATCAGTCATGCGACAAAAATCGGGTCTGTCAAAGTTTGTCCCGCTGTAACCATCATCAACATAGAATTCTGTTACGGTAAAGCCATTGTCCCGCGCATACTGCGAAAGCATAGTTTTCTGGGTCTGTATGCTCACGCTGTCACCGCCGAAATCATCATCGCGGCTGAGCCGACAATAAAGCGCTGTAATCCTGTTCTGCTGTATGTTCATAATAACCGTCCTTTCTTTCAGCAGACAGAATCGGAATATTTACACTTTTATTATACACTATTCTCAAATAAAATTCAAGACACTAAAGCGTAAAAGCTGCAAATTTGATACTGTTTACCGTTGTAAAAGATTTGGTTCTGTGGTATAATAAACGCAAAGCGTTTATTATACATCAAAACGTCCTCGCACATACGCAAATCATAGATTTGCTCCGTGCGCATCGGACAATTATACCATAACCTCGCGGTTATGGTATAATGGAAAAAAGTAATGAGGTGACAAGGTGAAAAGAGTAGATTTCAGCAGCGTAATAAAAATCCTGCTCAGCTATCGGAGCCTGAGCGAGAGCTTTTCGCAGGGCGAGATTATCGCGGAACTGTTCAGCGCATTCTATGAAAAGAGCGACGCTTCCGTAGACGACGGACAGGTCAGCCGCTGGGTGAACGGAGATGAACGCGTCCCCGAGCGCTACGCGGCTTTCTACTCGGAAAATCTGAATTCCCTATGCACGGACATTCTAACGAATATTTTCCCCGTACTTTCCGACCGCCTTGCAGGGCGAAAATTTGACGTTCACGTTTCCGAATGCCATTCGCCAGCCTCCACAACATACATATCCACGATTGGCTTTTCGATGAACGCTTGCAGGCTTTCCATAACGCTGTAATATCGTTTCTGAAACGCTGGAATTTTGTCCGCGGCTTCGTGAAAATATCCGCAGTTCGCAAGGTAGGCTATCTGATTCAAGTTGTTTCCGGTCATCTGGAGTTCGTGAAAAATTGCCTTTATCGTGTTGTTGAACTGATAGATCTTCACATCGGATTTGTCGAGGATCTTCAGCAGGAATTCCGTTTTGTTCAATCCGCTGGCTTTCTGCTTTTTGTTCCACCGCGAAAGCTCTTTTTCGGTGAGCCGAAATGAAAGCTGACGTGAACGGACGCGGTTACTTGTGGTACTCATTTTGTACGCTCCTTTCTGTGGTCTGAGTTTTGTTTTGTGACCCGCCCGGGGGTCTCGGGGGCGCAGCCCCTGAGCAGGTAGACAGTAGGCGTCTAGCCAACTGTACTACCTGCCTATCCCCACAACGAGCCGAATTTGGCTAGACGAGCAAGCCCTCCATTGTGGGGATTCGCGTCCCCGACGGCAGCGTGAACCTGCGAAAAATCCGGTCATGCAATCCGCCGTCGGTCGCTCACGCACTGTGGCTTAGGGTCGTTTTAGTGTGACGTCATGCTGACTGCATTTTTGCGCCAAAGTGAAGCGCAATTTTTTTAAATGCTGTATGTTGTGACTACGGTTCTTAGCAAAAATGACTTCATAATTGCTGAAAGAGAAATCATTTATCCGTCGAGAAAATCCCAGTCTACATTCTGCCACCGCGGTGATTGCACTTTCGGCGATGTGTTTATTCTACTTGATTTTATAAAAAAACTCATTGATGGGGCGTTGACGGGAAGTTGAGAAGTTTGAGCTTGTAATTAAGTCTAGAGATAGAAAAACGGCTCTATCCAGTAGGACAGAACCGTTATTATATTGTATTTTTCTTGTCGGCGTGATGATATTATCAAAAACAAAACAATATTATTTTATTTGCGATAATGTGCCTTTGTCCATTTCAAAAACGCAGTCGCAAAGTATCTGTATATCTTCAGTTGAATGTGACGCAATTAGAATCGTTTTTCCCTCGGCTTTCAAATCGAGCAGATATCTCCGCATATCCTCAACTCCGCTTTTATCAAGGCCGTTCATCGGTTCGTCAAGGACAAGTATGTCCGGATCTTCCATGATCGCCTGCGCAAGCCCCAGCCGCTGGCGCATTCCAAGCGAGTATCTGCCGACGTGCTTTTTGCTGTCCGGGTCAAGACCAACGCTTTTTATTGCGCTGCGTATCGCCTGCTTATCTGCCCTGCCGCTTATATCTGCAAGGAATTTCAAATTGTTGTATGCGCTGAACGATGATAAAAAACCGGGAGTTTCAATGATAACACCCACGCTTTCCGGTATCTCTACATCCTTGCCTATCGTTTTTCCGTTTACTTTAATTTCCCCGGATGTCAGCGGCATAAGCCCGCAGATACATTTCATCAGTACGGTTTTGCCGCTGCCGTTTCTGCCTATAAGTCCGCATATAGTTCCCGCGCTGACTTTAAGGTCAACATGTTTAAGCGCAAGATTGTCCTTAAACTGCTTGCAGGCGTTTTCTGCCTCAATAGCATAGTCTGTCATACGACCTCCATTTTCAGTATTCTTTTTCTTCCAAAGGTCATTATCAAAATTCCCATCGCAACCGCCGCTGTAAGATAAATCGCAATACAGTACCACAGACCAGGGTGATCCTTATTAAGACCGATCCCCGAAATATCCAGCGTCGTCCATGAAAGCGGAGAATATTTCAGCAGGAACTCCATACCTCTGCCCTCGTTTTCCGCGAAACAGCAGAACGCCATAATGATCCCGCATATCGCGCTGCCTAAGTATTTCTTTCCCGACAAGAGATTGCACAAGCACAGAATAAACCCGAACATGACTCCGTTCAGCCACGAAAGCAGCAGGGTGATAAGGCAAGCCGCAATCGGAGTGTAATTCTGCACGACAAGTCCCGAAACCTTCAGAAAGAACAGCTCTTCCTTTAATGCGATCTGTCCCGCGCTGTCAGAGAAAGCCAGCGTATATATCGCGTCGCCCCAGTCTGCGGAGAATTCGGCAATAGGAAGGGAAATGACGATCGTGCAGAGAAACACAAATCCGTAATATGCAAGGCTTGCAAGGATAATATAACCCATCTGCCCCGCCAGATATCTGCGCCCGCCGATCCGCGTGAGTATCATCAGCTTGTTGCTGTCAATGAAAGGCGCATTACAAAACATCAGGATTATCGGCAGGGAATACAGCAGCTTCATATGATATTGACTGTACGCAAAGGGATAAATCCATAGCGACGAACTGTTTCCGAGCGCCGCAGCGATAGTGTTCATTATTCTCACGCTGTCAAAGCAGAGTATTATCACTAATACGGCGATCGTCCATATTCTGTAATCCTCGCTCCATTTGCGGATATTCTGCAGGCTGATGTTAAGAACGCACCTGACGCTTCTCATTCGTCCAACCTCCTTTTCGCAATATAATAAAATACTGTTCCGAACAAAAATGCCAGAACCAAAAAGACAAGCAGTATTTCAAGGGACGAAAAAAAGATACCATCAGCGGTGCTGACATACCCTCTTGATAAATTCCAGAGGTCGGGAAGGAAGTCCGCTTCGATAGTGACAAGCTCGATAATGTAGCTCATGATAAGCGGAGTGCATACCGCGATAAACGGGTCGGGAAACAGAGCCGAAATCGCCGCTCCCGAAACTGACCACGCTCCAAGGCTCGCCGAAAAGAAAAGGGATTTGAGCAGAATAAACAGCCACGCTGTATTTTCATTGTTCAGCAGCCGCCCGAAGGTATCGGAATACTCATTGTGCAGGCTCCCGATGAGCGGGAAAAACAGCGACAGCGCAAGCACGCACAGAACGATCCCCAGGAAAGACACGAAAAAGGTACACAAGAAGTTCAGCACGGCGTGGGTCAATATGTAGTTCTTTTGTGAACTGCGCAGGATTATCTGCTTTGAAAGTCCTGATTTAAATTCAGTGCAGAAAGCGGCTGTAAACGGCATGCAGGCAGCAATAAGAATAAGCTTGCGGTATGTTCCGAAATCCATCATATCGCTGAAAAGCTGGGCAGTTCCCGTAAATCTGATATATTGCACGAACGCCTCGGCGGAGGTGAAATTTCCCTCGGAAATTATCCCCCACAAAGCAATCAGCGCGCAGCCGGCAACGCCGATGTAAAGCGCCGGACTTTTCAGCAGTCTTAGAATATAGGCGGCGGTAAGCTTCATTTTCCCACCTCAGTTCAGCACCAGACCAGTTTGAGCGTCAATGAAAATTCGTTTGTAAGAAATCTTGGCGTTCTCATCGCCTGGCGCGGACTCTTTTTCTGTGGATTTTATAAAAAGCCAGACGGGATAGAGCGTGCTTTCGCCGGTCTCGGAATTCGCGTCGGCGATGTAGGTCAATTCCCCTGTGGAATATTCTGTTTTGCCTGATTCCGTGGCGCGCCCGACTGTATTTTGAAGTATCTCCACGGCTTTTTCTCGGGAAATTATCGGGCGGGTATCCTTTTCCTTATAGTCGAAAATATACTGTATGTCGCAGTATTCAAGGCCGTCGGCGGTAACGATAAACTCGGCAAAGCCATAGCTTCCGTTTTGCCCCACGCTTGTAAAATTCGTATACTGATACGGCAGGTCGATATTGTCTACGCTCGCGTGATATAGAATGTAATACGCGTCCTTCGGCGGCACAAGCTCGTTTCCGTTGTCGTCGCAGGCGGTTCCGGTACAGGTATATATCTGCGGTTCACCAAGACAGGGTATATCAAGCTGTTCAACGATATCTCCGGTGATTTTCAGGGCGTTATCAGAGGGCTGACCCTCGATTTCCCGGAGAGGATAAAATTCCTGCACGATATCTTTTGAGGGGTAAACGTCGAACTTGGAAATATTCATGTAGCTGTGCATATCGTTCACATCTTTATTGTAAACGATAGTGCCCGCGTCACAGAACAGTTCTCTGCCGTCTTTGAACCGATACAGATTATACAAGCCTTTTCCCAGCCGAGGGTCGTCGATTCGTACGCTGTCGCTTTCAAGCTTTGAATATTCAATGTCATTTTCGGTAAGGCTGTCATAGTCAGGAAAAAACACCCTTTCTGCAAGGCTGGCGTCCCATATTTTATAGCTGCCGGAATATATGGGGCATGTTTCTCCATCGTTATTCTGTGACGGTTCCTTGCCCGATGAACACCCCGAAAAAACCGACAAGGCTGCGACCGCAGTTACTACAGATAACATAGCTTTTTTCATTGAACCGACCCTTTCCATAAATGCGGCATGGCAGTTCCGAGCCATGCCGCATCCTCTTTCATCCCTCTATTATATAAATCTGTTTAAGAAAGCGATTTACTATGCCTTATTTATTATTTTCAATAACTTTGGCAGTTTTGGCCAAATCACACAATTCGTTTTTGGAATATTCTCCAAATAACTCAAATATATAATCTCCATTATCCCACACAATCCCAGCGTAATTATAACCTTGTGAACTATAGTCCAAACATAAGCCGCTATGTCCGTTTATGTTAATTCCTTGAAATTTTTGGTTCTCTGTATCATAGTGAGTAGAATCAAATGACACCTTTGCAAATTGACAAAACGTAAGTGTTTGTTCTGTTACTGGATTTTCGTAACTGATCCACTCATAAAAAGGAGTTGAATCAGTTCCTGATACTTCATAGCCATCAGGTAAGCAAGGTAAATAGTACTTATCTTCAATAGTTGACGGACAGTTTTCGGTATTGATCACAAAAAGTTCTGTGTTATCAGCGTTTACTTTTCCATAAAAATTCTTTGAAGTAAAATATGTGACGCCACACCCCGCAAGAGCTGCCAAGAAAATAACAGCCAATAATACTATTATGTTTCTTTTCGTAAATCTGAAATGATAATGTGGCCTAGAACCTATGTACGGTTTTAGTTTGCAATCGTTTCTCTCAAACAGCTTAAAAACATGTTTCATCTTACGCTCATGCTTTTTGGAAAAAACATGCTCCTGAGCATGTTCATACTTAACCCATTCAAGCCTTGCTGATTCCTCCAAAATAGATTTCAGTACACTTTCACTCATGTCGTTTCCTTTCAATAAAAGACCTGATGGATTTTCTGGCAAGATACAGCCGCTGGTTAACTACTGTTTTAGATACTCTGAGCGCTTCTGCGGTTTCTGAAATGGAAAGCTCCGACAAACAGGTAAGGATCAAAACATTGCGCTGAAGTTCCGGCAGACCATTTATGAAATCAAGCAGTTCCTCGTGTGAAAATTTTTCTAAAAGAGAGTTTTCCAGGAATTCAGGATCTGATTGATAAATCAGATCTTCAGGGAGTTCTTCCTGTTGATGTTTGGTTTTCTTGTTATACATATCAATTGACGTATTCCTTATAATAGCACTTACTAGATATATACGTTCATCACCTGAAAGCGAAAAAAACTTATCTGGATTTACTGTGATTCTGAGAAAAGCTTCCTGTATTGCCTCCTCGGAATCCTGAGGATTATGCAAATGTTCATAGGCAATAGCATAAAATCTGTTCTTATACATCTGGTAGAAATCAGAAATAACATTCCGTTGCTCATCAGTTTTAAGTACGGCTAAAGCGGCAGTAATCATAATTTGACCTCAATTTTATTTTATAAGAATAGTATATCACATTTATGGTAAAAGCGCAAGTCGTGTCAAAGAGGGAGTACATTATTTATTATAGCAACATATTTTTCTGCCAACCATTATCTTTTGGCTACTGAAATCAATGTAATAATCCAATGTAATTATAATCAAGGGGGTATTCTGATTAATCAAAGTACCCCCAAAAAATTTTTAATAAATGTACGAATTACTCATATTCCAATTCTGCCTGCTTGTTCCGCAATGAGAAACGCTCTCTTGTTTTCCCCCACACCCCTTTAGCGCTCTTTTGCGTTTAGCCGTGCTTACGCACGGAGTAACTGCGCGCCAGCGCGCAGAGTAGCCGCACTTCGTGCGGAGGTTTCGCCTGACGGCGACAAGGGCTCCGCCCTTGACCTGCAAGGGGGACGCGTCCCCCTTGACTCC
>OGLI01000933.1_pt1 | contig 21198 bp, 17 predicted proteins | sample 1572661 | NCBI WGS metagenome assembly OGLI01 (sample SAMEA2581901, study PRJEB24529) | metagenome | biome: Human gut stool | place: China | collected 2011 | reverse complement strand
AAGCAATTAGAGTATTTATAATACATTGGTTAAAAAACAGACCAATCATTTAAAACAAATACTTTATAATTCTTCCCTAATCGCTCCACATTCTTGTATATATAGTTATTATGGTTATTTGCCTTAATCCACAAATTAACCTTTGAATCGCTAGCATAAATATTATCATCTGTATAGTAAAATCCAGAAATAAATTCAGCTCTTCCATTAACGCACAAAATTCGCACTGAATACATTCCAATCACAAGTGTATCAAAAGCGGCGTCAAAATAGTCTCCATCAACTTCTGAGTTGTAATATGATTCGTATACACATTTCTCATTTATCCCATCTGCAGTCTTTTCATGAAGGAACAGTGCAACTCTTACTTCACCTTTGATTTGTAATCTAACCCGAACATTTTTGACATTTGTATAACAAAACCAGCTATCAGCAAAAAAAGCATTGAAATATGTATCAAAGCCCAATATTCCATTTTTCTTTATTGTTATGCAGTCATCTGCCAATGAATACTTTACCTTATCGTTCTTCCTAAAATACATTCTCTCCTCTGTACAATCTTTTGTTGAAGGCAATATTATACTCTGCAATTTAATCATGTGATTTACTTCCTTTCATCCCTTATTCAATCATCTTCAATTTTCCCTTTTCAATCCATACAACTTTTGAACAATTTTCAATGATAGTGTTCATGTCATGTGAAACTATTAATACTGTTGCTCCTCCGTGGATCATCTCTTTCACGCGCTTCAAACTCTTCTTGCGGAAAAATTCATCCCCGACCGAAAGCACCTCATCTAAAATGAGGATCTCTGCGGTTTCGCCAATCGTTGCGATCGCAAAGCCGAGACGGCTGACCATACCGGAGGAAAAGTTTTTTACTTTCTCTTCCATAAAGCCTTCAAGTTCTGCGAACCTGACGATCTCGTCATATTTAGAATCGATAAATTCTTTGGAATAACCGATGATAGCACCGTTTAAGTACACATTTTCCTTGGCGGTCAGTTCCACATCAAAGCCGGTTCCAAGCGTCAGCAGCTGCACTTTCCGGCGGTCACACTGCACTTCGCCGCTGCTCGGTTTTAAGGCTCCGGACACAATTTTAAGAAGAGTACTTTTGCCGGAACCATTGGTTCCGATGATTCCTACAACCTCGCCCTTGTATACATTGAACGACACATGATCTAACGCAAGCAGCTCCCGGTAACTGATCTGTTTTTTCAAAAGCTGGATCACATACTCTTTGATACCGGAGACATTGTTCATTGCAATCCGAAACTGCATCGTGACATCCTTCACTGCAATGACAGGCTCCTCTCCTGCACGTCCCTCCGGCACAGCCGTATTGGAATACTTTTCAGCAGCATTTTGTCCATCAGAATTCTTTTTATCGGATGAATTATCATCTCCGGCAGACTGTTCCAGTTCCGCCCGCCATGCACGGATCTCCTCCTCGGAGATATCCAGTGCCAGATCTTCTATCTCTAAATCATCTGCCGCATTTGTGTCAGAGGAAGCTTCGGATTCTCCTTGTTTTAATTTGTTTTTTCTGGTTTTAATCCGATTGTTTGTTTTCCCGGATACAGATGTACCATCCTGCCTCTGTTTATTTTTATCCATATGGATAACCAGAAGAATTGCAAGAAACATGATCACTAATGTCACAGCCAGAATGATGATCAATATTTTCATCTGATTCTGAAAGTTCTCCTGACCTTCATTCGGATTCCAGGCTTCCAGTTTATTTCCGGTCGTGATCTTATAAAATCCGGTCTGACCTTCCAGATCCATCGCATAGACGATCGATTCGCTCTGGATGATGTCAAGTGTCAGTTCCTGCGGCCACTCGCTGCACACATACGGAGACATGAAGTAATATTTTTCTCCGTTGACTGTGATGGAATTGCAGGGATACAGTTTATCTTTTTCACTGCTGTAAGCGTACAGGTAAAGTTTTTTTTGACTGTCCGCCAGATACACAAAACTGATATCTCCATTTGCTGACAGATATGCAGCCGCTTCTGTTCCCTGATAGGTGATGGTTCCGGTATCATACTGGAAATCGATGTTCTCCGGCGTGTACTGGGAGAGATCTACCAGATAGTAGGTCTGCTCTTCCACTGGCACTTCCATCACTGTCGGAATATCCGAAACCGGATTTTCTTCTCCGGTTTCCGTCTCCTGACTTTCCTCCGGCGGAGCGTCCCCAACCGTATCTTCACCGGAAATCGTGACATACGTTGACGCCAGAGTTGCCACATCAAACTCTTCTGCATTCTCTCATGCAGTGTGGATCACTGCACTCTCTATTTTTATATCTGCCGTTCCACCGCTTCGCGTCTGGAACTTTAACATGTATTTGACCTGCGCATTGACTCCGGTTCCACTTAACGTGATAACTCCGTTTTCCTCGGAATCACCACCTCCGGTGTACTCCAGACGCCTGTTATCGTAGGATATTTTGACCTCATAGGTTCCAATCCTCGAATCCCCGTTCAGGTATACGCCGATTGGAAATGTCTCATTGTCGGTTGCCGTATAGTAATTAGAGCCGAACGTGACAGTTGCATTTTCCGCACGGATTTCCCACGGCATTCCTATTGCCAACACAAAGAATGTGCCCAGGAGTATTATCCTTTTCCATTTTTCCCAGATTTTTAATCTCACTTTTGTATCTTCACTCCAATCTCTGCTTTTTCCTTGTACTGTTCCTTCACAGATTTTTTTCTGTATATAACCATTATATTTTCTGCATCACATTGTTTTCTTTTTTCGAGAACACGTTGTAACCGATCAGAAAACTTACAATGCCCCACAAGATCATTTTGATCCATAGATCCGTCTCCGGCCATTTCTGGTACATGACGCAGTCCCTCGCAAATGCGATATAGACAAACACCGGATTGGTTCCGATGACTTTCTGCATCATCGGTGTCGTGCTCTCATACGGATAAAAGATCGCCGACATGTACATCCAGAGTGTCAGGACGATCGAATACAGGTATTTGATGTCCGCAAAAAACACGTATAGGATCGAGAGCACATACCCGATTCCCATTGAGAACAGCAGGCAGAAAAATACGTCGATCGGAAACAGCAACAGTGTCGGGCTGATTTTGATCTGAAACACCACAAGCATGAGCACATAAGCGACACAGGTGTAACCAAAGTTGGTCAGTGCGGTATAAATCCTTGCCAGAACAAATGTTTGTTTCGGAAGTTTTACCTTTAGCAGCAGTGTCCGGTTATCGACGAGTGCCGTCATTGCGGAGTTTGTCGCACCGGAAAAGAGCTGCCAGAAAATCGTTCCGGTCAGATAGTAGATTGGATAGTTTTCAATCGTACGTTTAAAGATCGTGCTGAAGATCATGGACATAACTGCCATGGTCATCAGCGGATTTAACACACTCCAGATGACTCCGAGAAAAGACCTCGCATATTTTCTTTTGATTTCTCTGTCCACCAGTTGTTTGATGACAAAATAATATTGTTTTAACTCTTCTCTATTCTTTCTCACAACCGTCATTTTCCTGTCTTTTTATTTTCTGTTTTCCAGCCAATGCAGACTGTGTTTTTATCTGTTTCTTTGTTTCATCCACTTGCGGATATAAATAATGTATTTATAAAAAACGGCATGCAAACGGTTTCTCGCCCTGCCTTTTTCATCAAGTGTTCCGCACGATGCGATGCTGCCCTCGATCCACGCACTCTCATGGAGTACCTTTTTCCGAATGCCTGTCATGATGAGCAGACGGTTGAGCAAATGATGGTTTTTGATCTCCTGCTCTGAAAAATCTGCGGACACTTTCTGATTGTCATCCTCTCTCACATCATCCGAGAAAAGCAGGCTTCCGTATGCCTCTGCCTCAAACTGTGTCGGGTTTCCCATAAAGGGTGATAGAAGTTCCTCCACATACCCGCTGTCTGCCTGCGGCAATGATTGCTTTTTCTCCTGGAGTTACTTTTCTGATTGCGAGTGCAAAGGTAAAGACTTTATCTTAAATAGCCAAATTACTTCCGTACTTTTTTCAAAAACCAAACCTGTTTTTTTTGAAACTAAAACTTCTTCCGATACAAAACTACAGTCGGAAACTATAGATATAGGCTGATACGTAATCTTCTTCTTTGTCCCTTAACCAATCCGCCAACAGGGATACACGTTTGAAACCGAACCTCTCAAACAAATGTTGTGCCTTCATATTCTTTTGGGAAACTATAGCATAAAGCTGGTGCATATACAAATGTTCGCGAGCATAAGAAACAAGCATCCCCAATACCTTGGTTGCAACTCCCCGCCCCCTATACTCCGGAAATAACAAGATTCCTATCTCCGCACGTAAATGCCGAGGAGAAAAATCCATCAAATCCACACAGCCTAAAACCAAATGCTCATCCTCCGTCTCTATAACCAAACGCAACTGTCCATCGGCATAAATGTCGTGGCGTGACTCTGCTATATACGTTTTTAAGGAATAACGGGAATAAGGAACATTCGAACTTCCCCATTGCCACAACTCTTCATCATTTTCAACACTATATAACCACTCCAAATCTTCCGGTTCAAGTGCACGCAACCGTATATTATCTGCTGCAAACATCATCGTATTTCGTTTTTCAATATACGTTATTCATCGTTATCAACTTAGATGTCTCCATAGAGTAAGTCGCTATTCGTATCCGAGTATGTTCTGCCCCGAGAGACAACAGGTATAGCATTTTCTCATAGCTATATGCCCCGGTATCATATATGACATAATCATAGGCCTTCACCGAAAGAGACGGATCAAGATGGCCGTCCGGCTTATTCGATTCATCCGCTACCACAAAATCTATTTTCAAGTTATTTTCAAGCCCCAATCTGCATAGCGACTCTACAGCTTCCGGACGTCCCAAAAACAAATATGATTTGTCAGCCTCGCGGTCTCGTCCTTTTCCTATCCATCCGAACAAACGTTCTTTCTGGTGCATACACAAATCCAAGACTCCCCGGACAATAACAGCCATTTGGATAAAAGGTGCCAACCAACGATTCGAACGACGGTAATGTTTGTCAAAAAAGATAAGCATGGCCTTATAAAAAACATGCACGTAACGGAAAGAGCTTTTATGCGTACTTTCTCCCTTATAGTGCAGAATCCTTAACGGCTGATAATAATTTTTATAGCCACATTGTAATAAACGATAAGAGAGGTCGATATCTTCTCCATACATGAAAAAATCCTCATCCAAAAGTCCGGTTTTATCAAGTGCAGAGCGGCGCACCATACAAAAAGCCCCCGATATGACATCGATCTGATTGGTCTTGTTCTTATCCAAATATCTCATGTAATAACGTCCCAGACGCCGCGAATGAGGAAACAATGCACACAAACCGGTCATTTTGCAAAAAGACGTAAAAGGAGTAGGCAACCCCCGACGAGATTCCCAAGCAAAACCACCGTCGTCCTTCAACATAGCAACCCCCGTAGCACCGGCCTCCGGATGAGTATCCATAAAATGCAAACATCCGGACAATGTATTTTCTCCCACCACCGTATCCGGATTAAGTAGCAAAATATATTCACCTGTCGCTTGCCTTATCGCCATGTTGTTCGCACGGGAAAAACCTACATTTTCCTGATTTTCTATAAAATGGACATCTGGAAAACGAGAGCGTATATATTCCACCGATCCGTCGGAGGAAGCATTATCCACCACCCATATTTCAGCATCCAGTCCATAGCACGCCCGTATCACAGAGCACAAGCACTGCTCCAAGTAATACTTCACATTGTAGTTGACGATTACGATTGAAAGTTTCATGCCTTTCTTTGGTTTTCTGTCTTTACACCGTCATGATTCAATTCCAGCCCCGTTTCATTCTCAAACTTTTCACGGGAAGGCCAGCAAAAACATAAAGCCAAAGCTGTAATAAGCGCACAAATAGAACCGGTTGAGTCCAATGTCAGATAATAAAATACGATATTCGTCCACCCCGTAACAGCCAGCATCGCCATACGTACCTCACTCCATCTTTTATATTTCAAACCGGACCGCTGCGGAAAGTCTACGGAATAAGAAGATTTCACCACTCTAAACGACATCATTTTCAGAGCCATAGGTACCAATACGATAACCATGATGATTCCCGTCAGATTGATATAGTAATCTGCCAGTTCATTTCCTACAGCCCATCCGGCAGTCCAAACGTCCCACTCAAACAGCCCTATAAGCACGGCCGCCCATATAAAAATAAGACAAAACTCCAACCGGAGTTTCTTTATAACATTCTCCATCTCTCTGTTCTCCTACATTTGTCCCGTAAAGACTACACGGTTCACAATAGAACGTCCCAACGTTACTTCATCCGTATATTGCAGTTCATCATTTTGCGCAACCCCACGTGCAATCACGCTGATACGTGCGGCTGCATTTTCCAACTTTCTGTAAATATAAAAATTGGTCGTATCTCCCTCCATTGTCGGACTAAGAGCCAATATCACCTCTCTCACGCCTCCGTCTTCCACGCGTTCCACAAGAGTTTGTATCTGAAGGTCGGAAGGTCCCACCCCGTCCATCGGAGATATCACTCCACCAAGTACATGATAAACACCCTTGTACTGATGTGTATTCTCTATAGCCATCACATCCTGAATATTTTCCACCACGCATATCGTGGAATGGTCACGTTGCATATCCGAACAGATTTCACAAACGTCCGTATCCGAGATATTATGACATACAGAACAATATTTCACATCATGCTTCAACGTAATCAACGACTGGCCGAAACTCTCAACCGCCTGCACATCCTGCCTCAACAGGTGTAGAACTAACCGCATGGCGGTCTTCGAACCTATCCCCGGCAACTTCGCAAATTCATTTACGGCCTTTTCTAATAATACTGAAGGATATTGTTGATTCATCTACAATCAAAATACATAAATTTGTGCAAAGATAACCAAAAGCCAAATAAAAAGCGTATATTTGCCAACAAAAAAATACAAACTGACATGGAAATCAAATCAGCAGAATTCGTCATCAGCAACTCTTCGGTCGGGAAATGTCCTTCTACCCATGCTCCCGAATACGCTTTTATAGGCCGTTCCAATGTAGGCAAATCCAGTTTGATTAACATGCTGACCAATAATAAAAAATTGGCAAAGACCTCCGCTACACCGGGGAAGACATTGCTTATTAATCATTTTTTAATCAACAATGAGTGGTATCTGGTAGACCTTCCGGGATACGGTTACGCCAAAATAAGCAAAAAAGAACAAGAAAAGTTGCAGCAAATCATCTCTTCTTATATACTGTGCAGGGAACAGATGACCAACTTGTTCGTACTCGTCGATTCGCGACACGAGCCTCAAAAAATAGACATGGAATTCATCGAATGGCTCGGAGAAAACGGAATCCCGTTCAGTATTGTTTTTACGAAAGCCGACAAATCCAAGCCGACTAAGCTCAAGGCTAATATTGACGCTTATCTTAAAGCCCTAAAAGAACAATGGGAAGAACTGCCTCCTTACTTCATAACCTCATCCGAAAACAAAACGGGACGTACGGAACTCTTGAACTATATTGAAAGCATTAATAAGTCGTTATAAGCAAAGCCTCTATTAAAACGAGTAATTGATACCCAAGCTGAACCATTCTTTGAACATGAGATAAGAAAACTTTTTATCCTCATTCCGATAATTCTCCGAACTGTCATCTATACGAGGATAGAGAAACAGTTTGGAATTCAAGAACCTGTTTATCGTGAAAGTAAATGTGTTTTCCCATTCGATATCGGTCGTTTCCAAATTGCTGAACCAATATATACGGGCATCCCACTTGATGTTTTTCCATATCTCCCAACTATAATTCACAGTAATATTCGGACCGAAATTATTGTACATACTTCGTCCGGACTCCAATCCAAAATTACCGAATAACGACCTGCGCTCTACCGAACGAAAGTTATAGGCTACGGGAGACAAATTGGCAGAACCTTTAAAACGTTTCAATTCCAATTTATAATCCATACCTAAAGAAACAACCAAATTGAACGGAGAAAGGAAATCGGAAGAAACCTCGTCGCTATTTGCCTTGAAACTCGGATAAAACTGAGTATATGCCTGAACCTGCAAAGTATAAAACCAATGTTTGGTAGCCTTGTAACCTATTTTAGTGGTCAAACGCAACAAGTCGTCATTAGTCTTGAGTTTATGCTTCTCATCCGTTTTCGAGGTCTGAAATCCCAAACGCATTTCAAGCTTATTGTCCCATTGTATTTTCTGTTTGTTATTGAAGTTCGCCTCCATGGTTGCCAAAGCCAACATCGTATAATTGTTATCACCGCCCTGATACCAATTCTCGGAATAATAATTTTGGGTAAACTGAAACGAATAATCTCCTTTGAATTTCCAAAAATTAGGACGCCGTACCTTTAAACGTATGGTATCTACATCCTGTGTCAAATCAACATTGATCTCATTTTCCACCAAATGGGTCACAGCAGGCAATTCCGGTAAGACTTCTTTCTGCAACCCACCGGCTTTTTCCAAGTCGTCTTCCGTAGTCTGAATCAACCATGGAGTACGGACATAAGCCTGCATCAGCATCCTATTCTCCTCTTCCAACACCAATCGGTCTTTATCTCTATAATCCAACAAAGAAGGGACATTCTTTTCACGTCCCGGAAGTGTGAAATTCCACTTTACACCAAACTCCTGCTTCATGGGGGCATCATAAAGCGTCCCCGGAGCAAACAACCGGAAATAATACGGAGTGAATCTCACGGTTGAATCCGTCTGTAAATTGCTTGTTTCCCAGACAAGTGCATTCAACAGAGCTGTATATCTTTGCACTACAGCGTTCATCGACAATGTATCCACAATACACGTACGCCTGTTTCGAGCCCCGATATCAGTACTGAACAAGTATGACAATATAATGATAAAAAAGAACCTTATTTGCATCCACGTTTTCTTTTGTCGACACAAAGATATATCTTTTTTAAAGGAAAAGTCCCACGGAACTCAAAATTTTTTGTAATTTTGCAACTTAATAGTTGTATTATAATTGAATTCTAATCCAAAAATTATAACATTGTGGGAGAAACAAAGTATATCTTCGTTACTGGCGGAGTAGCCTCATCATTAGGCAAAGGCATTATATCCTCATCTGTGGGTAAATTGTTGCAAGCTCGTGGATACAACATTACCATTCAAAAATTCGACCCCTATATCAACATCGACCCGGGTACGCTCAATCCGTACGAACACGGCGAATGCTATGTTACCGTAGACGGTCAGGAAACGGATTTGGATTTAGGACATTACGAACGTTTCACCGGAATCCAGACTACCCGTGCCAATAATATAACTACCGGTCGGATATACCAAAGCGTTATCGAAAAAGAACGCAGAGGGGACTATTTGGGTAAAACCATTCAGGTCGTACCTCATATCACGGACGAAATCAAACGGAACATCAAATTGATGGGTAAAAAATACAAGTTTGATTTCGTAATTACCGAAATCGGGGGAACGGTAGGTGACATCGAATCCCTGCCCTTCCTGGAGGCCATCCGCCAATTACGTTGGGAATTGGGCAAGGATGCCATCAACCTGCATCTGACCTACGTTCCTTATCTGGCGGCTGCAAAAGAGTTGAAGACCAAGCCGACCCAAACATCGGTCAAGCAATTGCAGAGTTTGGGTATACAACCGGATATTTTGGTACTTCGTACGGAACATGAACTGAATGCAGACATCCGGAAGAAAGTGGCTCATTTCTGTAATGTGGACGAAGAAGCAGTCATTCAAAGCCTGGACATGCCGTCCATCTACGAAGTACCTCTGAGCATGCAAGCCCAGAAGCTCGATGCCATTATTTTACGCAAGATGAATATGCCGGTGGGTGAAACGCCCCAACTCGGTCCATGGCGCTCCTTCCTCGACCGTCGCAACAAAGCTACGGAAATCGTCCACATCGCCCTGGTTGGCAAATATGATTTGCAAGACGCATATAAGAGTATTTTAGAGTCACTCGCACATGCCGGAACCTACAATGACTATAAAGTCAAGACACATTTCGTCAATAGCGAAAAACTGACCCGTGAAAACGTGGAAGAGCAACTGAAAGGTATGGCGGGAGTGGTTATCTGTCCGGGGTTCGGACAGCGGGGCACCGAAGGTAAAATCATTGCTGCCGAATACACCCGCACCCACGATATTCCGACGTTCGGTATTTGTCTCGGCATGCAAATGATGGTTATCGAATTTGCACGTAACGTATTAGGATACGTAGATGCCAACAGCCGCGAAATGGATGAAAAGACTCCGCACAATGTCATCGACATCATGGAAGAACAGAAAAATATCACCCAAATGGGAGGTACAATGCGTCTGGGAGCCTACGATTGTGATGTACGTGAAGGCAGTAAGACTTTTGAAGCATACGGACAAAAGCAGATTTCCGAACGCCACCGTCACCGCTACGAGTTCAACAACCAATATATTAAGGAGTATGAAAAGGCCGGCATGCAATGCGTCGGCACCAACCCCGACAGCAACTTGGTGGAGATCGTGGAAATCCCGACATTGAAATGGTACATCGGTACACAATTCCATCCGGAATACAGCAGTACGGTACTCAAACCGCATCCATTGTTCCTTTCATTCGTAAAGGCAGCCATTGAGAATTCATTGAGCACCAAAAAGCAATCTAAAGACAAATAAATAAGAATATGGACAAAAACACGCTTACAGGATTTATCCTCATTGCGGCAGTACTTATCGGATTCAGTTATTTCAGTCGCCCGAGCGAAGCAGAAATGGAAGCCCAACGCCGACAGGACTCTATCGCTACCGTGGCTCAACAAAAGGCACAGATGGCACAAGAAGCCAAGGAAGAGGCTGAAATAGCGCATCAGGCACAAGTAGCTTTAGACACGACGTCATTGTTTTACGCCCACAGGAGAGGAGAAGCACAAAACGTCGTATTGGAAAACGAACTGATTAAATTAACGTTCAACACACGTGGGGGAACCGTCCAAAAGGTTGAACTCAAAGAATATAAGAACCAACAGGGCTGCCCGGTGACGCTGTTCGACGAAAAAGACGCACGCATGCAATTCATGTTGGGCGGGAAAACGGAGAACATCAACTCCGGTGACTTTTTCTTCACCCCAATCAACGTCAGCGACACGACCCTCACCATGCGTCTCCAGGCTTCCACAGGAGGTACACTGGATTTCGATTACAAGTTGTTGCCCCATTCCTACATGATCGACTTTACCATCCAAGCCAACGGTTTGGGCAATATCTTCGCTCCGTCTATGAAAACTCTGGACATCGCATGGAATGAAATGGCACGCCAACAAGAAAAAGGCTTCGATTTCGAAAGCCGTTATTCTTCCCTGACGTATAAAATAAAGAATGAGGGAACGGATTATCTGAGCGAAACCAGTGCCGAATCCGAAAAGATCGCAGAACCCTTAGACTGGGTCGCTTTCAAGAACCAGTTTTTCAGTTGTGTATTGATAGCACATCAGGATTTCACGGAAGCCCACCTCAGCAGCACGCCGCAGCAAAAAACCAGCGGATACCTGAAAGATTACGAGGCCGACATGAAAATGCAGATGCTGTTCGCTCCGAACAATTACCATCTGTTGCAACACACGAACAAACTCAGTACCAGTGACAAAGACTTAGAATTGGAAGACCTTGTTTATCTGGGCTGGCCGCTCTTCAAGTGGATCAACCGTTTCTTCATCATCTACATTTTCGATTGGTTGAGCAGTCTGGGACTGTCAATGGGTATTGTCCTGTTGTTGCTCACGATATTGGTGAAAGTACTGGTCTACCCCACCACACGCAAGTCTTACTTGTCTTCTGCCAAGATGCGTGTGCTGAAACCGAAGATTGACGAGCTTAACGCCAAATATCCGAAACCGGAAGACGCCATGAAGAAGCAACAGGAAACCATGCAGCTTTACAGCCAGTACGGGGTCAGCCCGATGGGCGGATGCTTGCCGATGCTGTTGCAGATGCCTATCTGGATCGCTTTGTTCAACTTCGTTCCGAACGCCATCGAATTGCGCGGAGAAAGTTTCCTTTGGGCTTCCGACCTTTCAGCATACGATGACGTAATACGATGGGACAAGTCCATCTGGCTCATCGGAGACCATCTCAGCATTTTCTGCTTGTTGTTCTGCCTGACCAATATCGTCAACACTTGGATCAGCATGCGCCAGCAGCAGAACAGCATGACCGGCGAACAAGCACAACAAATGAAGTTCATGCAGTATATGATGTATATCATGCCTGTAGCCTTCTTCTTCATGTTCAACAACTACTCGTCCGGATTGAACTATTACTATTTCCTTTCCGGTCTGACCAGCATCCTCATCATGTGGTTCCTACGCAAGACCACCGATGACAAGAAGCTTTTGGCTAAGCTCGAAGCCAACTACCAAGCCAATAAAGCCAACCCTAACAAAAAGATGTCGGGAATGGCCGCACGGTTGGAAGCACTGCAAAAACAGCAGCAAGCCATCTTGGAAGAACAGAAAAAGAAACAAGCTCAAAACAAAAAATAATAATACATCCTTAAGAATCATTCCGGGCTATCCGCAACCGTCCGGAATGATTCATTTTTTTTAGCTCACATCTATTATGAATCTCATTCATGTTATGACCGCAGCCCTTACCTTGGCTTCCGCCAGTCCGGTATCCGGAGCCAACGACGGACAAATCATCGGAAAAAACCAGATTACACTTACCGGAGACCGCCTCACTCCCGAGGCATTATGGGCCATGGGACGGATCGGGACTTTCGCCGTCTCTCCGGACGCCCAAAAGATTGTGTACACCGTCAGCTATTACAGCGTACAGCAGAACAAGAGCCATACCGTTCTTTACCTGATGGATGCCGACGGCGCGAACCCGACCCTGCTTACCACCACGGCCGACAACGAAAGCGAACCGGCTTTCACTCCGGACGGACAAAGAATCACCTTCCTGAGCGGTAAAAGCGGAAGCAGCCAGATATGGGAAATGGCCTTGGACGGCACGTCACGCCGTCAAGTCAGTTTCTGCCATAAGGACGTGGAAGGATACAAGTTTTCCCCCGACGGAAAAAAAGTCATCATCGTCCATTCTGTAGACACTTATACTTCTATCGAGAAAAAATACGACGACCTGCCATTATCCAGCGGTATGGTCATCACCGACCTCAACTACAAACATTGGGACCGTTACGTGACCACCATCCCCCACATCTTCGTGGCGGATGTCCAAGACGGACGGACGGGTGACGGCATCGACCTCCTGAACGGCGAACCGTTTGAATGCCCGATGTTACCGTTCGGAGGCAGCGAACAATTCAACTGGAGTCCCGACAGCCGTTATATCGTGTACACCTGTCGCAAAAAGACAGGCCGGGACTACGCTATCAGTACGGACAGCGACATCTACCGCTATGATACGGCGACCGGACAAACCGAGAACCTATGCAAACCGGCCGACTACAAAGAGCCTGAAATCGACCCGTCGCGTTCCATGGAGCACCAAGCCATAAACCATCTGGACCGGGATTGTAACGTGGGCTACGACACGAACCCGGCTTATTCTCCCGACGGGAAATATGTGGCGTGGCTCAGCATGGCGCGCAACGGTTACGAAAGCGACCGTACCCGACTGTGCGTCCTGGACCTGAAGACGGGTGCAAAAACTTACGTTACGGAAGCTTTCCAATCCGGAGTAGACGGATTCTGTTGGGCAGCCGACAGCCGCTCGTTCTATTTCACCAGCGTATGGCAGGCACGTAGCATGGTACACTCCACCAACCTCAAAGGCGAAGTGAGACCGCTGACCACGGGGGATTTCGACTATGGGGCCGGACTGGCCTTATGCGGTAAAAACCTCATCGTCACCCGCCACAGCATCAGTGCGCCGGATGACATCTACAGCCTTTCCTTTAAAAAGAAGAAAAATGCGGAAGTCAGGCAGCTCACCCGGGAAAACCAATATTTCCAGGAACGCCTGAAGATGGGTGAAGTCAAAGAACGTTGGGTCGCTACCACGGACGGCAAGAAGGAACTCTGTTGGGTGGTTTACCCGCCTCATTTCGACCCGTCCAAAAAATATCCGGTACTCCTGTTCTGCGAAGGAGGCCCGCAAAGCCCCGTCAGTCAATTCTGGAGCTACCGTTGGAACCTACAAATCATGGCTGCCAACGACTATATCGTCATCGCTCCCAATCGCCGCGGCCTGCCGGGCTTCGGCATGGAGTGGCTGGAGGAAATCAGCGGCGACTACAGCGGCCAGTGCATGCAAGACTACCTGAGTGCCATCGACGACATTTGCAAAGAACCGTATGCAGACAAAGACCGCTTGGGATGCGTGGGGGCCAGCTTCGGAGGCTACAGCGTGTACTATCTGGCCGGACACCACGACAAACGCTTCAAATGCTTCATCTCGCACGACGGAATCTTCAACACGCAACAGCAATATTACGAAACGGAAGAAATGTGGTTTCCCAACTGGGACCTCGGCGCAGGCCCTTGGCGTAAGGGCATCAGTGCCGACCCGGACAACGCGGAAAAGGTGGACGACCAGCAAAAGGTGAATCCCTTCACCACCAGTCCCCACCTCTACGTAGACCGTTGGGACACGCCCATCCTTTGCATCCACGGCGAGAAAGATTACCGCATCCTCAGCTCACAAGGGCAGTCGGCTTTCAGTGCCGCCGTCATGCGTGGTATCCCCGCCGAACTCCTGTTGTATCCCGACGAGAACCACTGGGTATTGAACCCCCAAAACGGCATATTGTGGCAGCGCACTTTCTTCCGCTGGCTGGACCGTTGGTTGAAAAAATAAATTAAACGATAAACGTCATGAACCAAACTTCGAATCAAAAATTAAATGACAAGACGTGGGCACGTTGGTCTGCCCTCTTCGTTGTGGCTTTCACCATGATGGCCGCTTACTACGTAAACGACATCATGGCTCCGCTCAAAAGCATGCTCGAAGGCGAACTGCACTGGACAAGCGGTGAGTTCGGCTTCTTCACGGGAGCCTACAGTTTCCTGAATGTCTTCCTGCTCATGCTCATCTGGGGCGGACTGATTTTGGATAAATTCGGCATCCGCTTCACAGGTATGCTGTCCGCCATCCTGATGGTAGGCGGCACGATATGCGAATACGCTGCCATCACCCGTTTCGGCGGAACCGAAGAGATGCTGTTCGGTTACAAACTGGATGTCTTCATGGCCTCGGCCGGATATTCCGTATTCGGTGTCGGTGCCGAAGTGGCCGGCATAACGGTGACAAAAATCATCGCCAAATGGTTTCACGGCAAGGAAATGGCCTTGGCCATGGGCGTACAGGTCGCCTTGGCCCGCGTCGGCTCGCAAGTGGCATACGCAGTAGCCATCCCTGTAGCCAAGAACTGGCACCTCGATACTCCGTTGCTCATCGGTGCCATCCTGCTCGTCGGCGGACTGGTTTCTTTCCTGTGCTTCACTTTCATGGACCGCAAGCTCGACCGCCAGGTCACGATCGACACCTCCTGCGGCGATGATGAAAAATTCTCCTTCAAGGATGTGGTGGCCGTAGTCAGCAATCCGGGATTCTGGCTCATTGCCCTCTTGTGCGTCCTGTTCTATTCTTGTGTATTCCCCTTCCAGAAATTCGCTACCGAATTGATGGTGACGAAATACAACGTATCCGAAGACATCGCCTGTACCTTTGCGGGTCTTCATGCTTTGGGCGCGCTGTTTCTGACTCCTGTGTTCGGCGGAATGATAGACCGGAGAGGAAAGGCTGCTTCCATTATGATGTTGGGAGCTTTTATGCTCATCTGCGTGCATGCCATCTATGCCATTCCTTTCATCCACGCCTCTTGGGTAGCCATCATCCTGATGATTATCCTGGGCATCGCCTTCTCCCTCGTCCCGTCCGCCATGTGGCCTTCCGTGGCCAAGATATTCCCGGTCAAACAACTGGGTACGGCATACGCCCTGATATTTTTCATCCAGAACATCGGATTATGGGGTATCCCGGCTCTCATTGGCAGCGTACTCGAAAACTATTGCATCACGGGCCAGGAAGTGGTAAACGGTAAAACAACCAATCTTTACGACTATACCCTCCCCATGTGCATTTTCACCGGTATAGCCATTCTCTCCCTGTTAGTGGCCTTCCTGCTCAAGTCCGCCGATAAGCAATACGGTTACGGATTGGAAAAAGCCAACCTCAAGAAATAAATCTTTCCACAGCGGGAAAAGCCGGTATTTGGAGGTACGCCGAAAAATACCGGCTTTTGTTTTGCCTTTTTCTGTCTGTCTGGTTTTATTCCTCTTGGAAATACAATGTAAAGGTCTTAGCCGTCCCACAAAATCAGCATCATAAAAAGCTGTATTTCAAATACTAACAAATCACAAATTAATCTCCGCAGAACGAAAAAACGATTGGCTGTGATTGAAAAATCAATCGGCTGAGACTAAAAAATCGTTTGGCGCAGAACCGTGTACCGATGTCCTTACCCCTCTACCGAGTTGTAAAAGAAAAGAAATCCAAATACTGAAATTCAGAGTAACACTCATATATTAATATAATATAAAATAGAGTGAATATATTTCTTCCTATATTAAAATTACTATATTTGCAGAAGAAATAGTACATTCATGCTCAAGGAAATGAAGGGAAGCATTCCCGTATGCATGCAAGAAAAATACCGTTAACTTCCCACTTAAACCAACTAAGCAATGAGAAAAAGACTATTCTATTCTTTATTTTTAGGTGCGGCATTGTGTATGACAACGGCGTGCAGCGATGATGACAACAACGGAAATGAAGGTCCGGGCGGTGGAAATGGAAACGGTAACGTCCCCGTCACAACCGTAGAGCAGGCACAAGAGGAGATAGACCGTGTGGGCAAGGCATTGGCCGCAAAGATAGATGTGGAACGCCTCAAACCAACCATCTCGCTGTTGGAATATTGCGAAAACACGTTCTTCAACGAGGATGACGAGGTCATGCTCCCCGACAATCCGAACCGTCCGGATTACGGTTGGAGAAGCCTCATGCGCACCATGCGCCTTAGCGCACAAGGAGACATTGCCGCACTGGCCTCCAAGCGAGCTATCGGCGATGTGTACGAAATCAGCCAGCTCCACGGAGAATGGAAATGGAACGAAACTACGGAAGAGTGGGATCAAATTGCCGATGCATCGATGAGGAATTCCGCCATCTATACGTTCAGATACGAAGGAAAAAACTGCGTAGCCGAAATGAAAGGCAGCGGCCAAGAGTTTGAATTCGTCCGTAAAGATGCAACCGGGAATGCCTATTCCGAAACCATCAAGATTCCGGCCACCCTTACAGGCACCGTAAAACTCGACGGCAAACTCATGGCCCAGCTTACCGTCAACACGGAAGCCTGCGACTATGTCGGCAAGCAATATTCCGCAAATGCAACGTTCGAGGCTGCCGATGCCGGTTATAAAGTCACCCATTCTTTGTTTGACAATAACAGCGATGCTGCCGTAAAATCGGAACTTTACAGCGGAAACGAACGACTGATTACCATGTCATGCAGCGTGAACGGGCATAATTTGGCTGACATAGATTTGATCGAATCCGGATATTTCGACGGAAACGCCAACTTGAAAAACGGAATCCTGGGTTGCAACATCATGGACGACATAAGCCTGAACATCACTGCCGACAACAACAACGGGCTGGTAGATGCCTTCGATTATGACGGGTACTATTATTACTACCAAGGAAATGCGGAAGGTTCTTTGGAAAGCGTAAAAGAGGCTGCCCGATTGGAAACACAAAGGGCTGTCGATGCCGCCAACCAATACGTACAGGCTGCGATGTTCTTCAAGAACAGCACCTATTCCGTACCTCTGACATGGCAAGCCGTCCATTACGATTATTCATATCCCGGAAGCTATTATTATTCCGGTGAATGGTCGGCCGAACCGGTATTGAACTTCGAAAATGGTACGACCTACACGTTCGGAGAGTATTTCACGGTTGCACGTTTCCAATCCTTGATTGCTGCGTATGAAGAATTGTTCGGGCGCTTCGAGAATTTATAACATACTTTTTTAATTTAACCATGGCAGGCTGACTCGCGTTTCCACTTCGTCGGAATCCGTTGTCGGCCTGCTTTCACGTGTGTCCGGCATACTCGCATGTACAAAACCATTAGCACTTTGTTCCTGCTCGTTGGGTTCCACCAAAATCTACGTGCCTCGCTCGCAGACAGCCTGCAAAGCGAACGAATGGAAGAAGTGGAAGTGAAGGCTTATAGTCCACGCACTTTATCGGACGACCGGAACGGACGTTTGTACTGGAACATGGAGTCGCTGGCAGACATGCCTCATGTATTGGGCAGTGCAGACCCCTTACGCAGCCTGCAACTTCTTCCGGGAGTAGCCACCAACAACGACTATACCTCCGGCATCCACATACAGGGATGTGCGGCTTCCCAAAGCGTATTAAACATGGACGGGGCACCGATATTCAACGCCTCCCACCTGTTAGGCCTGTTTTCCGTATTCAACGCCTCTCACTTCCGCGGCATGGCATTGGTCAAGAACCGTCACGATGCCGCTTTCTCCAACCGTTTGGGCGGAGAAATTTCTTTCTACCCTACCGATTCCATAGCCCGTAAAGTCCATCTTGATGCCACTGTCAGTTTTATGGAAAGCGAAGGTACGTTGACGCTCCCGACCGGCGAGCATTCCACGCTCTACTTATCCGGACGGGGAAGCTATTTGAACCTGCTCTACGGCAACCTGTTGGAAATAGACGAGATGCAACTCCGCTATGGCCTGCAAGACTATAACCTGACTTTTGTGCAACAAGCCGGAGCGCACGACAAAATCCGCCTTAGCCTGTATCACGGACAAGACCGTATGAATCTGTTGCAGGAAGACTTTGCAGACGAAAACAAGCTGAATTGGCAAAACACGGCTGCCGCATTGCACTGGCAACACCATTCCTCCCGGTTTATCCTCCAACAAAACGCCACTTTCAGCCGCTACCGTAACACATTGGACATGGGTATCAGTTCCGTATCCCTCAACTTGTCTTCCGGAATCACGCAAGCCGGTTACGCCGCCCGTTTGGAATGGACACGGGGCAATCTGCAATGGAACGGCGGTGTGGAATACAACTATTACCATTTCCGTCCCATGCAGTTCGAGGTCTCCGGTTCGTTCATCGAAAACGAAACACCCAAATTCCGTGAAGATGCCCACGAAGCCAATGCCTACCTTCAGGCCGACATTTCCATCCGCCCCTCTTGGTCGGTACTCGGAGGATTGAGATTGTCATCCTACCACAGCCATGGCCGCAGTTTTTTTTCGCCAGACCCACGCATCACCCTGAACTACCATCCCTCGTCCTCCCATACTTTGTCTGTACATTACGGCCTGTACCACCAATACCTTCATCAAATGTCCGTCTCCAACGGTGGGTTGCCCGTAGACTATTGGACCTCTTCGTCTCCTTCCGTACGCCCCCAACAAGCTCATTCCATTGCCTTGGGTTATTATTTCCGGTCACAAAAAGGAATGATGGAAATCAGTGCGGAAGTTTACTATAAGAAGCTGAGCCATCAGCACGAATATTCAGGTTCCATATTGGATTTCTTCACGCAGGTCTACCACATAGAAAACAATATGATACATGGGAAAGGCTATAACTACGGTCTGAATCTCATGCTGAAAAAGAACAGAGGCAAACTCTCCGGTTGGGTCAGTTATGCCATAGGAAGCAGCCGACGCCGTTTCCCCGAACTTAGTCCGACAGAATGGTTCAATTCGACTTTCGACCGACGCCACGACTTGTCCGTAGTAGCCAACTACCGGTTCAACCGGCATTGGAGTTTGGGAGGAGATTTCGTATACGCCAGTGGCACGCCCTACACCAAAGCCAAAAGCGTGTACGTCATCAATAACAATTTGGTGAGCGAATACGGAAAATACAACGGCTCCAACCTTCCTGCCACCCACCGCATGGACATCGCCCTGACCTACCGTTTCACTCCCCGTGGGTACAGGGAGCAAAGCCTGAACCTCTCCATTTATAATTTATATGCCCGGCGTAATGTCCTTTTCAGTTATTTGGGCTTTCAGGAAGAGAACTTCGGCTACAAACATGTGTATTCCCTTTGCCGCATGCTGCCTTCCATCGGTTATACTTTAAAATTCTGAGCCATGAAATCATATTGCATATACACACTCGGACTGATACTTCTGGCATGTGCCACACTTACGGCCTGCATGGAGGAAGAAGACGCTGAACTCCAAACGCAATTAGTCGTAGAGGGATGGATTGAGGACGGCGGCTACCCCGTGGTCTTATTGGGCGAAACCCATGCCATAGACGCCGGTATGCAGAATATCGAAAACTATATCGTACGTTGGGGGAAAGTAACCATCTCTGACGGGACCGATAGTGTGATTCTGACCGGAGGATATGACAATGACTTCTTTCCGCCCTATAAATACACGACATTCAAAATGACCGGACAGGCCGGAAAAACTTACACGCTGACTGCCGAGTATCGGGGGAAAAAAGCTACAGCCGTCACGACCATCCCCCAGCCCGTCGAACTGGACTCCCTGCATGTCGTCCGCAGCGAAAGCGACACCTTATTCTATATAAAAGCTTTTTTTGAAGACAATCCCGACGAAAGGAACTACTATGGACTGTTCAGCAAAAGACACGGAAAAGACAAAGCTTTTCTCTTATCTTTCATGGGGGTATTCTCGAATGAAGTCATCCCCACGCACGTGGCGGCCGACGTGTACTGCGGGACCTCCGTCTATACGGAAGCCGACAGGAACGCATCCGCCTATTTCAAAAAAGGCGACTTGGTACAAGTAAAACTCTGCCGTATGGACCAGGCCGCTTACGAATTCTGGAAAAGTTACTCCAACCTGAACAACCTGTCTTCCAATATGTTCTTCCCCTACACTAACGACTTGGAATCCAATGTCCAAGGTGGAAAAGGCTATTGGTGCGGATACGGAGCCAGCACCCTATCTGTGCGCATCCGCTAAATCGCAGCCTCCCCATATATCCATAATCAATAAAAATATCCTATAACTCCTTGCCCCTCTAAAAAGAAAGACCTATCTTCGTGATAAATATTCCTTTTAAAAAACCTAAAAAACATTGGAGAAACATGGCACGCTTC
>OGLI01000908.1_pt1 | contig 21525 bp, 17 predicted proteins | sample 1572661 | NCBI WGS metagenome assembly OGLI01 (sample SAMEA2581901, study PRJEB24529) | metagenome | biome: Human gut stool | place: China | collected 2011 | reverse complement strand
GGGGGGGGGGGGCGGCTTGGCGTCCTGAGGCCGCGAGGCGTAAGATAGTCGTCACCTCATTCAGTGCACCAGCCATGCAGAATTTTCACGAACTGATTCAGGGCTTCCACAACTTCAAGGAAGACTACTTCCTCCGCGAGCGCGAATTCTTCAGCAGCCTCGTCCACGGCCAGAGTCCGAAGACGCTCGTCGTAGCCTGCTGCGACTCGCGCGTCGACCCCGCCATTCTGATGGGGTGCCGTCCGGGCGACCTCTTCGTCGCCCGAAGCATTGCCGCGATCGTTCCCGATGTCGAGAAGGCAGGCGAACATGATGCGGTCGTCTCCGCCGTCGAATACGCCGTGAAGCACCTCGACGTGCGCAACATCATCGTCATGGGACACTCGAACTGCGGCGGCATTCACGGCCTCCTGCACCCTGAAGTCGTCTCGAAGGAGCCCTACATCTCTCGCTGGCTCTGCCTCGCCCATCCCGTCCTCGAAGAACTCGAGCATGAGGATCCCGACGAACCCGCCGACGTCCGCGCACGACGATGTGAGGAAGGCACCGTACTGCAGTCCATCGACAGCCTGCTCTCCTACGACTGGGTCAAGTCCCGCGTCGATGCAGGCACGCTCGCACTCCACGCCCTCTACTACGACCTTGCCAGCGGTACCATGTACGTCTGGAATGCCGAAGCGGAGGACTTCGAGGCAACCAAGCTCTCCGAGCTCTGAACAAGCTGCGCAGACTTTTCCGCGCCCGGCCCTCGCACCGCGAATTCTCTCCGACTGAACTCCTAGCTTCCAGACTCCAACAACGGGAAACATTTCAAATCATGATGAAGCCAATCGATCTAGACCGCGCATATCGACTTTTGAACATCGGCGCCACGACGCTCGTGAGCGCGGCTCACGAGGGCGACGCAGACATCATGGCCGCCGCCTGGGCTACAGCTCTCGACCTGACGCCGTGCAAGGCCACAGTCGTCATCGACAAGAGCCACTACACCCGCAAGCTCATCGAAAAAAGCGGTTTTTTCGCTCTGATGATTCCAACGGCAGCCATCGCTCCGATCGTCATGAATCTCGGTACGGTCAGCAAGAACGACAATCCGCGCAAGCTTGAGGAATGCGGTACTCGTCTCGTGACGCTTCCCGAATATGACATGCCCTTGCTCGAAGGCTGTGCCGCCTGGATCGTCTTCCGCGTCGTGCCCGAGTTGCACAACCAGGAAGCCTACGATCTGTTCATTGGTGAAGCCGTCGCCGCCTTTGCCGACGATCGCGTCTTCGTCAACGGCCGTTGGAACTTCGAAGAGGCTCCCGACGACTTGCGAACGCTGCACTACGTGGCCGGCGGCCATTTCTACACCATTGGCGACGCGCTTGAAGTTCCGGCCTCCGCCTGAGTCAAGATGCGGCTTTTTGCTGAAAGCCCGGAAATCAAAAAAGGAGTTGAGCCAGCGCCCAACTCCTTTTTCATTTCTCCCTATTGGGGCAAAGCCCTTCCGCCCGTCATCGCCTCGGGAAGAAGAGGTCGATCGCCTTCGCGGGAGATGCGGGCGTCAGCCTTGAGCCAGCAACGAAGAGCACGGCCGCCACGACCATGCAGGGTGCGATGGCATGCGCGCCTCCCATCGGAATCTTGAAGATCGTGACGGCGAGATAGAAGGCGATGCTGCCCGCAACGGAAACAAGTGCACCTCCTGCCGTTGCGCCGCGCCAGAAAAGACCGCCGATCAGCGGCATCAGGAAGGCGAGTTCAAGGCCGCCGAACGCAAAGAGATTGATCCAGGCGATGACGTCAAGAGGCTCGAGCGCCAGAATCAGCGCAAGGAGTCCGAGCGCCCCCGTCATGAGCCTCGTCGTCATGCGAAGCCTGGCCTCGTTGCGGCCCGCCTCAGGGCGGTGAAAGAGCACGAGGTCCTTCATGATGGCGGAGGCGGCCGCGAGAAGAAGCGAACTCACCGTCGACATCGTGGCGGCCAGAGATGAGCGTCACGCCCGCCGTTACGGGATCCATGTAGTTGGCGATCAGGTAAGGCATCACGGCGTCCGTCGTGCCGCCCATCTCGGAGAGAGGCACGTCGAGCATGCCTCGGGCAAAGACGCCCATCACGGTCATGCCGATCATGAGCGCACCACAGACGACGGTCGAGACGATCATGGCCTGATGCAGGTCGGAGGAGCGGCGGTAGCTCATGCAGCGCACGGCCGACTGGGGCAACCCGAGCGTGCCGAAGCCCACGAGCACCCATGCGGACAAAAGCAGCGACGTTGCTAGCGCGCCGCCCGAGGTGGGCGAGAGCAGCACGCCCTCACTGCCCGCCCCGCGGGGAGCTGCGGCGGCGACGTTCGCCATCACCTGGGCGAGTCCGCCGCCCGTCTCGAGGATGTTCCAGCCGAGCGCGCCCATGCCCACGAGCATCAGAACGGCGCAGGCCGTGTCGGTAACGGCCACGGCCCTGAAGCCGCCGAAGGCCGTGTAGAGCACGGTGACGGCACCGAAGAGCACGAGCCCCCAGCCGTAGCTCACGCCCGCGGCCTTCGAGAAGATCTGTGCGCCGCCGATGAACTGACCGATCATCATCGTCGTGAAGAAGACGAGCATCAGCACTGCGAGCAGCGCCGCAAGCGTCCGTCCGCCCCGGCCGTCGCCGTAACGTGCGCGGATCATGTCGATGACGGTCAGCGCCCCCGCGGCGCGCGAGACGACGGCCATCTTCTTGCCGGCCACGCCGAGAATCAGAAAGCCCGCGATGATCTGCGGCGCGGCGAAGACCACCCAGCCGAGGCCGAGTTGCCAGGCAAGGCCGGGCCCCGAAACGAAGGAGGAGACGGATCCGTAGGTCGCAACGAGCGTCATGGCGAGCACGAAGCCCTTGAGGCTGCGGTCGCCGAGGAAGTATTCGCCTGCAAAGCGGTTGCGGCGACCCGCGCGCTCGGCCCAGAGCGAAAGCCCCATGAGCATGACGAGAAAGAGCGCGATCGGAAGGAGAATCAGGAAGGTGTTCGTCACGACTGATCCTCCCCGCCGGCCTTCTCAAGGTTCCCCGCCGAGTAGCCGCGGGCGGCTTCATCAAGGTCGATGTCGGTGAAACAGCGCTTCACGAGCACCCAGACGGCCGCGACGCTGACGAAATAGCCGCCGACGCAGGATGCCATGAACCAGACGGGCATGGAGAGGATCGTCATATCCGAATCCTCAAGGAGCCACACCGCCGCCCAGAAGTACGCCATCGTGAAGGCCGCGACGGCGAGCGTGGCCGCCGCCTCGCGCCCCGAAGCGCGAAGTGCGCGGTCATAGAGAGTGCGATCCGGCGACACGGCGTCCCGGATCTCGTTGTTGTTCGTCATTGACGATGTTACCTCCGGCCCTCGCCCATGAGGATGACGACGGCTTCTTCGGCGTCTTTGCGCCATTGGGGAAACACCCCATCCTTGTTGTCAGTGTGTGTGATGGACGGGAGCGAGTTTGATGCCCGCTTCGCGGATCAGACGCCTGAAGAGCGTCAGATCCTCCCAGGCCTTGGCCTTTTCATCGGGAGCTCGAAGCAGGTAGGACGGATGATAGCTGACGACGGCCTTCGTGTCGAAGTCGCCGATCGTCACGTCGTGCACACGTCCTCGCTGGCTGCCGATCGAAGCGTCGGGTCCCAGACCGAGCAGCGTCTGCATGGCGAAGCGTCCCATGATGAGAAGCACGTCGGGGCGAACGAGAAGAAGCTGCCTGCGCAGATAGGTTGCGCAGCAGGCCACCTCGGCGGGCGCGGGATTGCGGTTTCCCGGCGGGCGGCACTTGAGCACGTTCATGATCGCGATGTCGCGGCGGCGCTCGATGCCGATGCTCTCGAGCATCTGCGTGAGCAGCTGGCCCGACTTGCCGACGAACGGAATGCCCTGAAGGTCCTCCTCGCTGCCGGGCGCCTCGCCCACGAGCGCAATGCGCATCCCGGGACCGCCTTCGGCGAAGACGACGTGCTGGCGGCTTTTGGCCATCGAGCAGCAGGTGCATGCGCCTGCAAGCCCTTCAAGCGTCGCCCAGTCAGCCTTTTCACAGGCGGCGACAACTTCGGGCGGAAGCACGAGTGCGGGCGCCTGCGGGGCGCTTGAAATCGGTTCGGCGACGGGACGAACGACGGGGGCGGGTCTCGCGGGTGCGGGACGGGGCGCGAACTCGGGAGGCATTCCCGGCGGCAGTGCGGTGGATCGTGCGGCGGGACGCGGCGCAGGCCTCGAAGGAGCAGCGGGCGCGGCGGAGCGAACGGCCGGTGCGGGCTGCCTGAGCTCGGCGCGAAGCGCGGTTTCGGCAAGCGTCACGTCTTCGGTCTCGCGCAGAATCCACTGCGGACCGATCTCGAGGGCGTCCCACATCAGGCTGTCGGCGGCGCTCAGCATGCCTCACCTCCGAATTCAAGCGTCATCAGGACCGCATGCTCGCGGCCTTCGGCCGTGCGGTAGTAGTTCTTGCGAAGACCCACGCGCACGAAACCCGAGGTTTCGTAAAGACGGATCGCACGCTCGTTCGATTCGCGCACCTCGAGGTGGCAGCGCGTGCACTTCCGGGTGCGCATCGCATCCGTCATCCTGTCGAGCATGGCGCGGCCAAGCCCCCTGCCCTGCAAGTCGGGACGAACGCCAATCGTAAGAAGCTCCGCCTCGTCAAGCACCGGCATCACGACGGCCCACGCGCCGATCGAGCCGTCATCGAGCTCGAGCACGTCGCAGAACCAGCCGTTCCTGAGCACGTCTGCGAAGTCGCCCACCGTCCAGGGGGTCGGCTCCACCATCGCCTCGAGGGCGGCGAGGACCTCCTCGTCGCCATGCCTCACGGACCTGAAGCGGAGTCCGTCCGTCACAGGCGCTCTCCCCTCGCACGCTCCTGCATCGTGAGCGCAACACGGTCGCGCACGTAGAGCGGAGAGGCAAGCGCGGGGATCATCGTACGGCCCTCAGCCTCGTCTGCGAGGCCGAGACGCGCGATGCGCATCACCATGTCTTCGGGAATTTCGTGAACGGGGAAGCCTTCGGGGAGGTTGAACGCCTCGGCATAGACGCCGGCGGCGGAGCCGCAGAGCGCATCGACCTTCGCCTCCTCAAGCCAGCGGCGCGCATCGGCGGGCTTGACGAGTTGCGGCGCAAGCACCTCGCGCACGCCTCTCGGGCCCTCGACCACCTCATAAAGGGCGGAATAGGCCTCCTGCATGCGGGCGTCGTTCATGACGGCAAGGCGCGTGCCGGGCGCGAGCTGCGCGGCCTCGGCCGCCGCAAGCGCGTCGGCCTCGAGATTGCACACGGCGGCCACGTCGGTCCTGAGCGCCCAGGCGATGCCCTGAGCGACGCCGCAGGCGACGCGAAGGCCCGTAAAGCTGCCGGGACCTGCACCGAAGGCCGTGAGCGCGATGTCCTTCTTTTCCGCGCCGCATTCGGCGAGGAGCTCGTCGATCATGGCGAGGATGCGCTCGGCATGCTTGTTGCCGACCGTCTCGGACTTCCAGGCCGAAACTTCGCCGTCGCGGCTCAGAAGGGCCGCGCTGCACCGCTGGTGCGCCGTATCAAGAGCAAGAATGAATGAAGGCATGACCGTCCAGTTGTTTTCTGCAGGCCTCGAAAAGGCCTCCGAACGCCCGAAATCGGCGTCCCACAATGAATTCGATCATTATACCATCGAGCCTCCGGCGCCCCTCGGAGGCACGAAAAAGGCCGTCCATCCCTGCGGATGAACGACCGTTTTGCCTTGTTTGGCTTGCTGTGATCGAATCTCCGGCCGCCCCTGCGTACGGCTTGCCGTCCGAACGTCTATCGGGCCGAGGCGCCGGCCGCATAGGCCGCGCGGCCTTCGCCGCTGCCCGTGAGCTGAACGTGGAATTCCGTGATCTGCTGACGAAGGAGCTGACGTTCGTCGCGACGCAGCTTGCGCGTCTCCTTCGACATCACGGCCCCCGCCTGCTCGCTGCAGAAGCGCTTTCTGAGCTTGTCGCGGTCGGCTACGGACATTTCCCTGCGCATGTCGCTGCGCTCGCGGGTGCTCATGCTGCGCCAGTGCATGGCGCGGGAAACCTCGTCGAGATAGGGCCACAGGTGCGCACGCTCGCTCGCGGACATCTCGGTCCACTGGCGGATGCATGGCGCCTCGACCTCCTGACAGTGGTCCCCGAGACCCGCAGCGGGCTCGGCCCTGGGCATGGCGGCCGCCGAACTGCATCCGAGGCAGCAGAGCACGATGATGGCGCTGTTTCTCATAAGCTAGCTTCCCGTCATGAAATCTGCAGACGAATTTTCCGGCCTTCGCCTCAAAACGCCTGCGCCGTTGTCGTTCAGGGACAGCCCGCCATTTGGCGCACAAGGGTTATCCCCAACCATGTTCGCGGGATGGGTTCGAACCACCGGGCCCGACCGTCTCCCGACCCCGCACCGTCAATATACAGTTCGCCGCTCTTCTAGGCAGAAACCATGATTTAGGACCTGTTAACAAGAGGCTGATTTTGTAACACGATTTTGTTTTCCTTCCACGAGGCATTTGTAACAGGCGACAATGGGGTCATGCAAAAGAGTGTCCAAAAGGCACGGCTTACTGTCCGACACGGCTTTCGCGGCAATCCCGCCCGAAATTCCGATTTGCAACGGACGCTGATTCCGGAGAACCACCGTGGAACGCAATCCCAAAATTCTCGTTGTTGACGACGATCCCCGACTTCGCGACCTTCTGCGCCGCTATCTCGGCGAAAACGGCTTCCAGGTATTCGTGAGCGAAAACGGCGCCGCGATGAGCCGCCTCTGGGTTCGCGAGCACTTCGACGCCCTCATTCTCGACCTGATGATGCCGGGGGAGGACGGCCTTCAGATTCTGCGCCGCCTTCGCGCCGCCAAGGACATGACGCCCGTCATCATGCTCACCGCCCGCGGCGAGGACGTCGACCGCATCGTCGGTCTTGAGCTCGGCGCCGACGACTACATCGCCAAACCCTTCAACCCGCGCGAACTGCTTGCCCGCATCCATGCGGTGCTCCGCCGCCGTCCGGCGGGCGACGCCCCGGGCGCTCCCTCGCTGGAAAACGAGACGGTCCGCTTCGGCGAGTTCGAGCTTGACCTCGGCACCCGCGTACTCAAGAAGAACGGCGAGGTGCAGCCGCTCACGACCGGCGAGTTCGCCGTCCTCAAGGCCTTCCATCCGCGCCAGCCGCTCTCCCGCGACAAGCTGATGGAAATGGCCCGCGGCCGCGAATACGAGGCCTTCGACCGCTCGCTCGACGTGCAGGTTTCCCGCCTTCGCAAGCTGATCGAACCCGATCCCTCCAAGCCGCGCTACCTGCAGACGGTCTGGGGCCTCGGCTACGTCTTCATCCCCGACGGCCACAGCTGATCGCCGGGACCGCATCAGGCCAGTTCTGAGAAATTCTGAAAGCTCCCGTCCGCCACAAGCGGCGGGAGCTTTTTCCGCAGTACAGAACCGCTACACTTTCACCAAACGGTTTCAACCCACACCTGCCGGACACACTCATGCTTTCCCTACGCAGCAACCATCGCCCGAGCCTCTTCTGGCGCACCTTCATTCTGCTGTGCGGCCTCATCTTCTTCAGCGTCGTCGGCTGGCTGCAGAGCTTCCGCGTGCTCTCCGAACTTCCCTACTCGCAGGGCGTCGCGCAGCACATCGTCTCGACCGCAAACCTGACGAAGTACGCGCTCGTGACGGCCGACCCGCTCTTTCGCGTCGACCTGCTGAAGCTTCTTGCCGCCCGCGAAGGCCTTCTTCTCTCGCCGCGCGATGCGACCGACAAGGTCGTCGTCCTCTCGGGCGACGGCTTCAACGGCCTCATCGAGCAGCTCGTCAAGCACCAGCTCGGCCAGGACACGATCCTCGCCTCGAGCGTCAACGGCGTCTCGGGCCTCTGGGTCTCGGTCGACATCGACGGCGACGCCTACTGGATGCAGACCGACAGCGGCATCCTCAATCCGCCGCTCGGCACCGCCTGGCTCTGGTGGGCGCTCGCTGCCTGTCTTGCCAGCCTCTTCGGCGCCACGCTCCTCACCCGGCACGTGATCGATCCGCTTGCCAAGCTCTCGCAGGTGGCCGCGCAGCTCGGTCAGGGCAAGGTCCCCGATCCTCTTCCTGAGGATGCGGGCACGGCCGAGATCCAGGCCGTGAACATGAGCTTCAACCGCATGGTGCAGGACCTGCGCCGCATGGAGGCCGACCGCGAGCTGCTTCTCGCGGGCGTGAGCCACGACCTTCGCACGCCGATCACGCGCCTGCGCCTCGAGGTCGAGCTCGCCGACCTGCCCGAGGACTCCCGCACCGCCATGGTGAGCGACCTTGAGCAGATGGAGAACATCGTCAACCAGTTCCTCTCCTACGCGCGTCACAGCCATGAGGAGCAGGAGCTCGTCAACCTGGGCGAGGCCGTTCAGAACGCCATGTCCAACGCCAGGCTTGCGAGCGACTCGACCGTCAAGATCACGAGCCACATCGCGCCCAACGTCTTCATCGTTGCTCACCCGCTCGAGCTCTCCCGCGCCGTGCAGAACCTCTTCACGAACGCGATGCGCTACGGCCGCAGCGAGGACGGCATCCTCAGGCTCCACATTACGACGGGCCTGACCGACAACGGCAAGAACGCCATGCTCACCGTCGGCGACGAGGGCGCGGGCCTTCCTGAAGACCAGCGCGAGCGCGTCATGCGACCCTTCGAGCGCGGCGAAAGCGCGCGAAGCGGCGTGACGGGCACGGGCCTCGGCCTCGCCATCGTCGACCGCATCGTCCGCCGCTCGAGCGGCAGCGTGCAGCTCGACAGCATGGATCCGCACGGCCTTCTGGTGCGCGTAGGCTTCCCCGCCGCCGATCCCACCGCCATCAAAGCCAAGGAGGAGAAGCGGGCCCGCGAACAGGAGAAGCTTGAGAAGAAGATGCTCAAGGAATTCCAGAAGAACCAGCCCGCAGCCCCCGCCGATCACGTCGACGAAGACCCGAAGGCGTGATGCGCAAACAAACTGAAATCACCTGAAACACGAAGGGGTCGCTCTCACGAGCGGCCCCTTTCCCTGTTGGGACGGGCTTCAGATTCGCCTCAAGCCATCCTGCTCATCAGCACGACAGCCTGAGCCATCATGCCCTCCATGCGTCCGACGGCGTCCATCCTCTCATTGGTCTTCGCCTTGACGTTGACCACCTCTTCGGAGACGCCAAGCGTCTCGGCGAGCGAGGCCCTGATGGCGGGCATGTGGGGGCCGATCTTCGGGCGTTCGGCCACGATCGTCGCGTCGCAGTTGACGACGGTCCAGCCCTTCTGTCTTGCGAGCGCCACGACGGCCCTGAGGAGCACGCGGCTGTCCGCGCCCTTCCACTTCGGATCCGAGGGCGGGAAGTGCTGTCCGATGTCGCCGAGGGCGGCAGCGCCGAGCACGGCGTCGGTCACGGCGTGCAGGAGCACGTCGGCGTCCGAGTGGCCGTCAAGGCCGAGTTCAAACGGAATCTGCACGCCGCCCAGAATGAGCGGACGGCCTTCGACCAATCGATGGGAGTCGTATCCCTGACCTACTCGGAAGGGCACCACGGCGCCGTCTCCTAAGATGAGGCTCGCGAGCACGCCGTCGGCGGGTTCGGTCACCTTGATGTTGGTAGTGCGTCCCGGCACGATCCTGACGGGACGGCCGAGCCTCTCCATGGCGCTCGCCTCGTCGGTGATCCCCGCGAGGTCGCCCGAAAGCGCCTCGACGAGGTCGTGCACGCGGAACATCTGCGGGGTGGCCGCGCGCCAGAGATCCGAGCGCGGCACCGTCTCGAGGATCATGCGGCTCTTGTCCGCACGCTTGATCGTGTCGGCGACGGGCACGGCGAGGATGCCGCCCGAGACACCGCCGTCGGCGAGCACCTCGTCGATGAGGCGGGCGGCCTCGCTCGGCTTCAGGCAGGGTCTCGCCGCATCATGCACGAGCACCCACGCGTCCCTGTCGAACCCTGCGTTGAGAAGGCCGTTGACGACCGACTCCGCACGCTCCCTGCCGCCGCAGCGCAGCACCCTGACGTTTTCAGGAAAGTGGCGCGCCACGTCGTCGATGTAGGGATCCGTCGGGCTCACGACCACGACGATCTCGCCCATGCGCTCGACGGCTCGAAGGGCGCGCACCGTATGCACGAGCATCGCCTCCGAGCCGAACTTCATGTACTGCTTGGGAGAGCCGAGCCCCATGCGGCTGCCGACGCCGGCCGCGCACACGAGCCCGACCACCTTCGTGGCTTCACTCATCCGTTTCTCCTTCTTGTCCCGTGGCCTCCGCAGGCGCGGCAGGCCCTGATGGGCACATTGTACCGAGGCTTAGCTACAAAGCGTTTTCCCGCAGGAAGAGCACTTTGAACGGACCTTCCGCTAATATCGAAAGACATCCGCCTATTTTCAACACATTTTCCCACGGAGGCAGGCTTTTATGCAGTCGCTCATCCACATGGCCGGAGGCATCGCCCTCCTGCTCTGGGGAGCCTACATGGTCAAGACCGGGATGCTCCGCACCTTCGGTGTGGCCCTCAAGGACTTCCTCTCCGTCCGGCTCAAGAACCGGGCCATCGCCATGGCGTCGGGCACCACGCTCGCATCTCTTCTCCAGAGCTCCACCGCCGCCACGCTCATCGTGGCGAGCATTCAGGCCGAAGGCTTTCTCACCACCAACATGGCCTTCGCGACGATTCTCGGCGCCGACTTCGGTTCGGCCCTGATGACCCGCGTGCTCACCTTCGACCTTTCGTTCCTGTCGCCGCTCTTGATTTTCATCGGCACCTGCCTCTTCTTCATGCGCAAGGCGGACACGCGTCAGGGCCAGTTCGGCCGCATCCTGATCGGCCTGGGCATCATCATGCTTGCGCTCAGCCTCATCGTGGCCGCCACGATGCCGCTGCGAACGAGCACGGAGCTCGCGCCTCTCTTCCTCGAGATCTCCCATTCGCCGATCCTCGCCGTACTGCTCGGCCTGTGCCTCGGCTTCGGCTGCTTCTCGAGCCTTGCCGCCGTGATCATCACCTCAGGCCTCGTCACCGCAGGCGTCATCCCCGTCTCCACGGGCCTCTGGGTGGCGCTCGGCGCGGACATCGAAAGCACGATCCTTGCGCTCATGACCACGATGACCGCCTCGCGCATCGGCCGCCGCGGTCCGGTCGCCAACACGATGTGGCGCACCGTGACGCTTTCGTTCACGGCCCTGCTGCTCGCAACGTGCCCCTTCATCGCCGAGGGCTTCGGCACGATCCCCGACAGCATCATCTACTTCCACGTCACGCTCAACCTGATCATCTCGGGCACGGGCCTCTTCATCATCAAGCCCTTCGCAAGGATTGCCGACCGCATCATCCCGGAAAAGAAGGCTGATGCCAAGACGGGCGGCGAGGCCGCAGACCTCTTCGCGAAGGAAAACCTGATCTCGAGCGGCATGTCCCTCAACGTTGCGCGCACGGAGCTGCAGCGCATCACGGGCGACGTGCGCAGCTTCTGGCACGACATCGAGATCATGCTCCGCATCAATCCCGCCGACGGCGAGATCCTCATCCTGCATGATCGCGGCAACTACATCAACCAGCGCACGAGCACGATGACACGCTACCTCGGGCTCGTCATGCGCGGCCAGCTCACCACGGCCGAGGCGATCGAGTGGCAGTACCTCAAGAACGCCAACGGCAGCATCAAGGTCGCCCTCAACACGATCGACCGCATCATCACGGTCATCATGAACGAGAAGTGCCGCAAGAACCGCTCGTTCACGCCCGACGGCCTCAAGGAGCTTCAGGCCCTGCATCACCGGGTCGGCGTCTGCCTCGAGCAGCTTGCCATGATTCTCGCCGAGAAGGACCTTGAGAAGCGCCGCGCCCTCTGCAACACGCTCAACAACGAGCGCGAGGCGATCCTGCGCGACAGCTACGAGCTGACGCTGCGCCACATGGAGCGCGTCTCCCGCGGTCTGTCGGGCGCCATCGACACCTCCGCCCTGCACCTCGAGCTGCAGTCGCTCTTCAACCGCGTCGTCGGCATCATCGGTTCGGCCGCCTCCATGGACTACGGCACTCCCAACGATCCCGAACCTCAGGGCTGACACCCGCTCGAATCCCCGTCCAATGGCCCGGTCTTCATTGAAGACGGGCCATTTTTGCACCCATTTTCCGAGGATCTTCGGGCCCATTTCGGACTATTTTCAAAGTATTTCGGATTACCATGCCGCCCCTTCGGGGAAGGCTCATCGAGACGCTTCCCCTTGCATTCAATTGGAACACAGGGATTTACACGATTTCATTCACTTCAGCGAGCATCATCCGCGCGGATTAAGCCGCCCATCACTTGGGGTTAACCCTTTGAAAGATGATTCGTTTTCGGTCCTTTGATTCTTCAAAATTCCCTCAATTCATTTTTTCGACGGCGCCCGTCGCGGGACGCCTCGCTCAGACTTTCAATTGACAGGAGTTTTCCGTTGAAGAACCCGACTTTCAAGATTGCCGCCGCTGCGATGATGGTTGCCGGCGCCTTTGCCACCCAGACCTACGCCGCGGGCTTCCAGCTCTCCGAGCAGTCCGCCATCCAGATGGGCCGTGCCATGGCCGGCGCCGGCATCGTGGGTGACGACCTTTCCGCCGTTCACTACAATCCCGCCGGCATGACGCTTCTCTCCGGCACGCGCATGCAGGCGACGGGCACCTGGGTTGCGGTCAATCTTGACTACGAAAGCCATGACGGCTCCGTCACGGAAAACGGCCGTCTCAAGGGCCAGACCATTCCCGCCGGCTTCATCACCCACCAGATCAACGACAGCCTCTGGGCCGGCCTTGGCCTCACCGTCCCGTACGGCATGGGCACCGAATTCAATGAAAACTGGGGCGGCATGGACCGTGGCACCGAGTCCATGATCCTCACCTTCGACATCAACCCGAATCTGGCCTGGAAGGTCAACGACAAGCTCAGCGTCGGCGGCGGCATCTCGCTCCAGTACGCCAAGGCCGAACTCGGCTTCGGCTTCGGCTTCGACGTTCCGAGTTTCAAGACGGCAGCCCATGCCAACGTTAAGGGCGACAGCTGGGCCTGGGGCTGGAACGTGGGCATGATGTTCCAGCCTGTCGAGACCGTCCGCGTCGGCCTCGCCTATCGCTCTCACATCGCGCACAACGCCGACGGCCACACGACTCTCGACATCAACGGTATGGGTTCTCTGACCAGCGACATGAAGGTCCGCATCAAGACGCCCGACACGATCACGCTCTCCGCCACGTGGGAGGCCACCGACGCGCTCCGCCTCTCCGGTACGGCCCGCTGGTCCAAGTGGTCGAACTTCAAGTCCCTCTCTCTTGACAACAGCGGCTTTGACAATCAGAGGGTCGATCAGATTGCTTCCGCCCATTCGACCATCACCAACAATTGGGATGACACGTGGTTCTTCTCCGTCGGCGCCGACTACAAGCTCAACGGCCAGTGGACGGTCCGCGGCGGCGTGGCCTACGACCAGGGGCCGGTTGAAAACCAGTACCGCATGGCCGTCATTCCCGACACCGACCGCGTCTGGTTCTCAGGCGGCGCATCCTACAAGTACACGGACAACCTGACGTTCGACTTCGGCGCCACCTACATCAAGGGCGTCGGCGACAAGGAACTCGTGTCCGCCAACGAGAAGGCCTCCGGCGAATTCAAGTCGCTCGACTCCTACATCTTCTCCGCCCAGATGCAGTACCTGTTCTAAGGTAGTCCTTCAGGATTAAAAAAGCACCGAAAACCCTCTCCCAGAGGGCTTGACGGTGCTTTTCGTCTTTCAGGAGACTCATCATGCTGACGGATTAGCCCGCTTCTAAAACTCTGTTGCAATGTGTTAGGGTGCACACCTCGTTCGGGAAAACACGCATAAAAATCCCGAAAAGCGACATGTGTCGCGCACTCCAATCCATACCAGGAGCAGATCTTGCATCAGAACTTCATCCGCGCCGCCGCTGCCGCCGCCGTGGCCGCCACCTTCTCCTCCGCCGCCGTTGCCGGCGGCTTCCAGCTGACGGAGCAGTCCGCTCTCGGTCTCGGCCGCGCCTACGCCGGCATCGGTGTCGACGGCACCGACGTCTCGGGCCTCTACTACAACCCGGCCACGATGACGCTTCACACGGGCACGCAGGCTCAGTTCGGCTTCGTCGGCGTCGGCCTCAACCTCGACTACAACAGCAAGGACGGCGGCTCCATCCATGACGAAAACGGCCGCAAGCAGCCCGAAGCCGTACCCAACCTCTTCCTTTCGCACCAGATCAATGACGTGACCTGGATCGGCTTCGGCTTCACGGTGCCGTTCGGCCTCTCCACCGAATATGACGACAACTGGGAACAGGCTTATGAGGGCACCGATGCCAAGATCGAGGTCTACGACTTCAACCCGACCTTTGCCTGGAAGCTTTCCGACAAATTCTCCCTCGGCGCCGGCGTCTCCTACCAGTACGTGAAGGCCAAGCTCGGCTTCAACAAGTCCGCAGTCTCGAACGGTTTCATCTCGAACGGTTTCATCTCCAACACCCACACCCGCCTAACCGGTGACGCCTGGGGCTGGAACGTCGGTGCCATGTGGACGCCTGTTGAAAACGTCCGCATCGGTGCCTCCTACCGCTCCGCAATCGGTCACACGGTCAACGGCGACCTCAATGTCACCGTGAACTCGACCGTGGATAATCAGGTCTTCTCCAAGGTCATCACCACGCCCGCCACCGTCTCGATGGACGCCCCCGCCTGGGCCATGCTCTCCGCCGCCTGGGACGTCAACGACTGGCTGAGCCTCTACGGCACCATGCGCTGGGCCGACTGGTCGAGCTTCAAGGCTCTGACGGTTGAAGCCGGCAAGTTCAGCTCCTCCCAACCCAAGAACTGGAAGGACACGTACCTCTACTCCGTCGGCTACGACGCCCGCATCAACAGCTTCTGGACGCTGCGCGGCGGCATCGCCTACGAAACGTCCACGATCGACGACAAGTACACGCGTACCGGCACGATTCCCGACGCCGACCGCTGGTGGTTCGCCATCGGCTCCTCCTTCCACTGGACGAAGGACTTCCAGACGGACGTGGGCTTCGCTCACCTGCACGGCGTGCATGAACGCAGCCTCTACAACTCCAAGCATGAGGAAATCGGCAAGTTCCGCAAGCTTGATGCCTACATCATCGGCATCCAGGGTCAGTACCGCTTCTAAGGTCTAGCCCGCGGCGAACTCCGCCGCATCCTGCACTCCGAATCCCGGCGTCTCCCAGACGCCGGGATTTTTGCTTTCGGGATACAGAAAATCGACAAGCAGCGTGCCGAGGTCGGCGCCCTCGGGCAGTGCGGGGCGCTCGAAGCCCTCGAATTCGGGGCAGTCGGTGAAGCCCGCGCTTCGGCAGAGGACTGCGGTATAGAGCGCAAGCCCCGTCTCCATGCTCGGACGAAGGCCGAAATGCTCGAGAAGAAGCGTGAGAAGCGCGAGGTCCTCGTCCCATAGAGTCTCGGGAGCGGGATGAAGGGAGGAGAGAAGGAGGACGGGAGACCTGTCGTCATGAAGGAGGCATTCGCCGGCCGTCGGGCGCGTGCTGTCGGCGTGAAGGCACGCAAGGTCCGTCACCTCTCCCTCGGTGAGAAGAAGCGGATCCACGGGCGTGCAGCGGATGAGTTCCTTCAAGCGCGCCGCATAACGTCTGCATCGATGAGCTCTCAGCATGGTCGGGCCTCCATCGGCCGCTCGCAGATCGGGCGGCCTTCACCTAATCCTACGGCATATCGGCCGAAGGTGTCGCCCCTCGCCTGTCGACCGCCCTCTGAGAGTCCTCCGGTTTGTGCTATCGTCACTTCCGACTCAAGACACAAAACGGAGCCCACACATGTTCAATAGCGCAATCCCAGACCTGATTTCCGAAGACATCTTCCGTTTCGGGCCCGGCGACAGGTACGCGCTGCCCATCGGCACGGCGGCACCCGACGCGCTCGCGCTCTCGCAGATGGCCGAGAAGTGCCGCACAAGGCATGAAAGACTCCTCGTCATCTGCGCCGATCCGCTCGACGCCGTGAGGCTCGGGCAGGAGATCCCTTGGTTCAGTCCCGAACTCGGCGTCAGAAGCCTCCCCGACTGGGAGACGCTCCCCTACGACGTGCTCTCCCCGCAGGAGGACATCGTCTCCGAGCGCCTTGAGACCCTCTACCGCATGACCTCGGGCACGAAGGGCCTCGACGTCGTGATCGCCTCCGCCGTCACGGCCGCCCAGCGCATGGCGCCCGTCGCCTACGTGGGCGCGAACACCTTCTTCTTCCGTCCCGGCGACACGCTCTCGGTCGAGGGCCTTCGCTCGAACCTCGCCGCCGCAGGCTACGCAGGCGTCAAGCAGGTGCTCGCGGCGGGTGAATTCGCCGTTCGCGGCAGCATCATCGACGTCTTCCCGATGGGCTCCGACAGGCCCTTCCGCCTCGACCTCTTCGACGACGAGATCGAGTCGATCCGCTGGTTCGACGTCGAGACGCAGCGCTCCATGGAGGCCGTCAACGAGATCAGGCTGCTTCCGGGCCACGAGTTCCCCGTGACGCCCGAGGCCGTCACGGGCTTCAGGCAGCGCTGGCGCACGCGCTTTGCAGGCGATCCGGGCAAAAGCCTCGTCTACCGCGACATCGGCAACGGGGTCCTGCCGCCGGGCATCGAATACTATCTGCCGCTCTTTTTCGAGCAGACGGCCACGCTGGCCGACTATCTGTCGGCGGGCACGCGCGTCGTGCTCGTGGGCGACGTGCAGACCGCGCTTGCTGGCTTCATGAAGGAGACGCTCTCGCGCCAGCGCATGCTCGAAACGGACGCGGACCGTCCCGCGATGAAGCCCGAGGAGCTCTGGCTCACGCCCGAAGCGTTCTTCACGAGCCTCTCGAAGTTCGCGCGCTTCACCTTCAGGCGCGAGGGAGCCCCCGAAGACGCGCTCGCCCTCAAGGGCGTTGCGGTCGACCGCAAGAGCCAGAACCCCGTCTCGAACCTCATCGCCTTCACGACGACCGAGAAGACGCGGGGCCGCCGCACGCTCATCGTTGCGACCTCGGTGGGCCGCATGGGCACGATGGGCGAGCTCTTCAGGGCGTCGGGCCTCGAATTCACGGAGTACGAAAACTGGGCGGACTTCCTCGCGGGCGACGCGCCCGTGGGCCTTGCGGCCGCGCCGCTCTTTGCGGGCAGCCTCCTTGAGAATCCCGGTACGGCGATCCTCACCGAAACCGAGCTCTATGCCGCCAGCCCGAGGCGTTCGCGTCTGCGCCGCAACCGCCAGTCGACCAACATCGAAATGATCGTGCGCGACGTCTCCGAACTCAAGATCGGGGATGCCGTCGTGCACCTAGAGCACGGCATCGGCCGCTATCAGGGGCTCGTGCACATGGACACGCCCGACGGAGAGGCCGAGCTTCTGCGCATCGACTACAAGAACGAGGCCAAGCTCTTCGTGCCGATCGCCAACCTCCACCTCATCTCGCGCTACTCGGGCGCCGATCCCGAGAACGCCCCGCTGCACGCTCTCGGACGCGGCGACTGGGAAAAGGCGAGAAGGAAGGCGGCCGAGCAGGTCCGCGACACGGCGGCCGAGCTCCTGCACCTCTATGCGCTGCGCGAGACCCGCAAGGGCGTCGTCTTCCCCATCGACATCAGCGACTACGAGGCCTTCTGCGAGGGCTTTGCATTCGACGAGACGCCCGACCAGGCGGCCGCCATCGGCGCCGTCCTCAACGACATGACGACGGGCAAGACGATGGACCGCCTTGTCTGCGGCGACGTGGGCTTCGGCAAGACCGAAGTCGCACTGCGCGCGGCCTTCGTCGCCGTCTCGGCGGGCCGGCAGGTGGCCGTGCTCTGCCCGACGACCCTGCTCGCCGAGCAGCATGCCCAGACCTTCCGCGACCGATTCGCGCCCTGGCCCGTGCGCATCGCCGAACTCTCCCGCTTCAAGACGGGCAAGGAGACGACGAAGGCGCTCGAAGGCATCGCCGACGGCACGGTCGACATCGTGATCGGCACGCACAAGCTTCTCACTGACAAGGTGTCCTTCAAGCGCCTCGGCCTCGTCATCATCGACGAGGAACACCGCTTCGGCGTTCGCCAGAAGGAGACGCTCAGGAAGCTGCGCGCCGAGGTCGACGTCCTCACGCTCACGGCCACGCCGATCCCGCGCACGCTCTCGATGAGCCTCGAAGGCATCCGCGACTTCTCCGTCATCGCGACAGCCCCCGAGCGCCGTCTGGCGGTCAAGACCTTTGTGCACGCCGAGGAGCCGGGCCTCATCCGCGAGGCCGTCATCCGCGAACTCAAGCGCGGCGGCCAGGTCTACTTCCTGCACAACGAGGTGGAGACGATCGAGAACCGTCGCGAGCAGCTCGCCACACTGATTCCCGAAGCACGCATCGCCGTCGCGCACGGACAGATGAGCGAGCGCGAGCTTGAGCACATCATGCGCGAGTTCTACCAGCAGCGCTACAACCTGCTCCTCTGCACGACCATCATCGAGACGGGCATCGACGTCCCGACCGCCAACACGATCATCATGCAGCGGGCTGACAAGCTCGGCCTCGCACAGCTCCATCAGTTGCGCGGCCGCGTCGGCCGAAGCCACCATCAGGCCTACGCCTACCTGCTCACCCCGCCCTCGGGCGCCACGACGAAGCAGGCGAAGCAGCGCCTCGAAGCCATCCAGTCCCTTGAGGAACTCGGCAGCGGCTTCTACCTCGCCATGCACGACCTCGAGATCCGAGGCGCGGGCGAAGTGCTAGGCGAACACCAGTCGGGCGAGATCGCCGAGGTCGGATTCGACCTCTACAGCCGCATGCTCGCCAATGCCGTCAAGGCACTCAAGCGCGGAGAACTTCCCGACTTCACGGAGCCCCTCGTGCCGACCACGGAAATCTCGCTCCATGCGCCCGCACTGCTGCCGAGCAGCTACGTCTCGGACGTCTCGCAGCGCCTCGGCTTCTACAAGGAGCTCTCGTCCGCGACGAGTGTCGAGGACATCATCCGCACGACCGAATCGCTCGCCGACCGCTACGGCAAGCTTCCCGAGGCCGCGCAGAGACTCACTCAGATCCACAGGCTGCGCCTTCGCTGCGAAGCGCTCGGCGTGCGCAAGATCGACTGCGCCGACACGGCGACCGTCATCACATTCACGGCAAGGCCCGCCGTCGAGCCGATGGCACTCATCCGCTTCCTGCAGTCGAGGAAGGACGCCCGCATGCTCGGGCCCGACAAGCTGAGGATCGACTCGGGCGGCGCAACGCCCGAAAATCGCCTCGCACTCGTGCAGACCGTGCTCGCGGCGCTCGAAGCGCCAGGTCGATGAACTGAATCGAATGGAGGGACCGGAATCATGGGCATTGAAATCGAACGCAAGTTTCTCGTGAAGTCGGACGGCTGGCGGAAGCTCGGCTGCGCCGTGCGCTACGCTCAGGGCTACCTCTGCAGCGACAGGAACCGCACGGTGCGCGTGCGAACCGTGGGCGACAAGGGCTTTCTCACGGTCAAGGGACGCGGAAGCGGCATCGCGCATCCCGAGTACGAGTACGAGATCCCGTACAACGAGGCCCGGACCATGCTCGACGAACTCGCCGAAAAGCCCGTCATCGCCAAAACCCGCACGAAGATTCCGTTTGCGGGCTTCGTCTGGGAGGTGGACGAATTCTTCGGCGACAACGAGGGCCTCGTCATGGCCGAGATCGAGCTGCCATCCGTGGATGCTTCCTTCGAGAAGCCCGAGTGGATCGGCGAGGAGGTGACGGGCGATCCGCGCTACTACAACTCGATGCTCGCAAGGAATCCGTACAAAAACTGGCGGCGCTGATCCCAAAAACAAGCAGTGCCCAACCCGCGCAATCTCAGGCATTACCCTGCCAAGCACGCGAATGCCGGCGATTTGTCGCATACTTTCAGTCTGGCAGTTTTTTCAATCGAAGGATTCCCCATGCAGGTACCTCAAACCGAATCGCCCTCCGAGTTCACGACTTCCGCCGTTCTGACCGCCTACAAGGCGCTTCCCGAATCGCTGCGCCCCTTCTATGCGCACATCCACTGCGGATCCGCCGCCATCGTCGCCGCACTCGGCCTGACGGCTGAAGACAACAACGTTCTGGAGACTGCCGTCAAGGCCATCGGAGACCTTGCCGACGATGCGGAAGCCTTCGACCGTGACGCGGCCGCCGAGAGCGGAACCCTCGCAGACATGATTCGCGAGCTCGCGGGAACGCTCGGAGACGACAGCAATCCGCTCGTCGTCTCGCTCGACGTCATCTGGGGCGCGATTTCCTCCTCGTCCATCGTCACCGGCGCGGATCCCGACGACGATGAGGATCCCATCGAGCACTATCTCTACGACAACAGCGACCTCACGGGGCTCATGGGCGCCTACTGGGACCTTCAGGGGGTTCTCGAGATCATGTTCGGCGAACTCGGCATGAACGCCGACTTCCGGGGCAGCCTCATCGAACTTCCGACCGAGGCCGCTAGCGTCGCCGAGCTCAACAAGAGCCTGCAGCGCCTTTCGTCGAGTTCCCGCGCCTGCTTTGCGTGGTGCCACAACAGGATCGTCTCGGTGCTTCGAGACCTCTCGAACGACGACCCGAAGGTTCTCGAGAAAAACCTTGAGAGTTCCGGCATTCAGCCGCTTTTCATTCCGGCCGTGCTCAGGCAGTTCAACGAGTCCCGCACGGCAAGCGACGTGCTCGCCGCAGTCTCCAGCCGCTTCTCGCCCTTCGACCGAGAGCTCGATGCCGTTTTCGAGCAGTTCTGGAACCTTCAGCGCGCCGTGAGCCAGAAGGCCGACCATCCCGCCAGAGTCGCTCTTGCCCTTCTCGTCTCCGCCCTGGCCGCCATGCTCGACTGTCGTCCCGAAGACATCGACTCCCGCGCGAGCTCCCGTCTCGCGGAGTCTGACGATCTTGCGGCCTCCGACCGGGGACTCGCCCTCCATCTGGCCGGCATCGTCGCCGGCGTGGAACTCGTCGAATCCGACGACCCCGTGATGCAGATGTGCAGGAGCTTCGACGAGGCATGCGAAAGTGCCGAAGCGAATCAGGACATCTGTCTTCCGCTCTCATGCGCACTCACCGCCGTCAATCATTTCCTGAAGGACGAGGCCGCCGCAAAGGAACACTTCAAGAAGCTCCATCTGGCAGACGCCACTACCGAAACCTTCCTTCCCAGCCTTGCCACGCTTTCGGAATTCCTCGTGCATCACACACCCGAGAAGGACGACGGCTCCCTTCTCAAGAAGCACTTCGCCCCCGTCATCGAAGGCGATTACGATGGCCCCACTGCAGGCGAACACTACGCGAAGCTTCTCAGCGAGACACTTTCCAGGATGGACGAAGAGAGCCGCGCTCTTTTCACGGCGTCTTTCCTCACGCTGGGCTACCTGATGAGCGGCATCTTCGCCCGCACGCCTGAGGAAATCGAGGAATTCTTCAAGCAGGCGTTCCCCGGATTCATCGTCGATCCGATCATCGCCATGTGCATGTCCATCCTGCCCGCCGCCTCCAAGCTCGCGGTCGAGGCCACGGAAAAGGTCAATAACCCCCGCCTA
>OGLI01000893.1_pt1 | contig 21852 bp, 36 predicted proteins | sample 1572661 | NCBI WGS metagenome assembly OGLI01 (sample SAMEA2581901, study PRJEB24529) | metagenome | biome: Human gut stool | place: China | collected 2011 | reverse complement strand
TCCGACAATTCTTGTATCAGCAAGACTGTATGTAAGCTGTATTAAGTTTCCTAAAAATACTGGAATCGCAAATCCTAAGATCAATGTTGAAATCTTTCCTTTTGTCAGATCTTTCATGATCGATCCTCCGCTTTCTGTAATATTCCAAACTGCGCCGTCAGCCGCACAGACGGTCACTTCGCCGCCCGCAACATAGCCATGCCACAGGCCGCGCACAGGGCCGGTGAAGGCGTGCAGGGTGTTATAACCCGGCCTGACGCGCAGGTGATATTCGCTTGTAATTTCGAAGTTTTTGAGAACGGACGCTTCACCCATCTTCAGCTGCGTATCGCCGTCCGTGGACTCGTTCAGCCCGAGGAACTTCTTGATCGTAAAAATTCTGCTGTCGTCTTTAGTTGAGATCGTCGCCATAAAGTGCCTTCCTCCAAGAAAAGGGGTGCATTGCTGCACCCCTTATTCTGTGGTATTGCTATCAGTTGGTCGCTTCTGCGAGGTCGGACCAGAACATGCCGGTCTTCGTCGCAGCTGCGCGGACAACGTCGCCAGCCTCTGCCGACGGCTTGGACGAACTGTCGTAGGTTGCCGCCGTCTCTGAGAAACGCGGGTCGGATCCGTCGAGCGTGTACTTGATGGTCTCGCCGGTGCCTGCGGTCAGGGTGATGGTGTTGCTCGTGATGGAGATCGTCGGTTTCGTGCAGACCGTACCGTTCGCGCAGGCAACATAGATGCCAGCTGCCATGGTGGGCTTCACGAACGCGTCGTACATCACGCGGCCTTCGACCAGGTTGCCGCTGATGCCTGGAACGTTGGTGTGGATCTTGTAATCCTTCAGCTTCATCGGCGAGATCGCCGCATTCTTCAGGATCAACATGAAATAGACGTTGCTCGGCATGGTGGCAATCGCCTTGACGGGCGTGCCGTCGAAGGTGCCGATAACGCCCTGCTCCAGCGACTTCCGGCCAAGTACGTCAATGCCGATCCACTCGGACGCGAGCTTTAGATACTTGTAGTAGCTGATGTCAATAACGAACGTGCGGTTCTTCTTCGGCACATGCAGCTTGTCGAGCGCGACGTTCGCGTCCATCAGCTGCTCTACGATGGTTGCCTTGCTGGGCGCAGCGGTAAGCGCGACGTGCTGACCGGCCTGCTCTGCCCATACCTTCATGCGGTACTCGTCGATTTCGGGCGTGACCTTCTCGCGCATCTGGCGGCGCAAGCACTTGCCAGCCTCCTTGATGTTCATCTGCTCGGCCTGGTTGCCCTTGTCGATGGTGAAGGTGAAAGAACGGTCCTTCTTCATCTGGAACTCGTAGATGTTGTCGTTGAGCTCCTTCGGCGTACCGTAGCGAGACGTCCCGCTGCGGGTGTAGTCGTTCATCGGGGCGGTGTCAACTTCGTACACGCGGACGGTCTTGACACCGACGAATTCTGCGTCGAGGTCCTTGGAGAACATGGACTGCGTATAGCTGTCCTCGTAGAATCTCTCCTGTACCTGCTTGGAATATTTTTCTGCAAGATTGATGGTCTTTGCCATTTAAGCCTCCTATTAGTCGTCGCTAAGGAAGCCCTCCAGGAACGGGTCTTTGCCGGTTTCCTGCTTCGTAGACTGCAGGCTTCCCAGCGATTTTTGTTTATTGCTTTCGTTTTTGGTACGGATAGCCAACTTTTCCTTGGCCTCCTTAAGCTGGCGTTCCAGCTCCCGGCGCTGATAATCGCCGTATGCATCCGTCAGAAGCTCACCGTCGCGAACCGCATTCCAGACTTCCTCCGGAATGGTCTTCGGGTCGACGTCCTTGTACTTCTTCTGGAATCTGGCGATGTCCTCCTTCTGCCGCTGCTCGGCCTCGCGCTTCCCGCTGGCCGCGGTTTCCTCGGCTTTTTGCTGCGAATGAAGCTGCCGCTCCGCGTCTTCGCGCAAAATGCGTTCCCGTGCTGTCTCCTGACTGATGCCCTGCGAAACAAGGCTGTTGATTCGAATCGCCGTCAGGTATTCCGGCAGGCTCTTTCCGGAAGCCTCTGCGGCAGTCTTCAGCATTTCGATCACGCCGGAATTCTCGTCCCGGAATTTCGAAAGTTCTGCGTTTTCCTGCTGCAGCCGGTCGCGCTGCTCTGTCACACGGTCGTAATTCAGGCCCTTCTGCGCAAGCTCCGTGACCTGCTGCCGTGTGTACTGCTTGGTCTCCTTGTTGTACTTGAGGTCGAACAAGGCTTCTTCGGCTCCGGCCTGCTCGTCAGCAGCCGTGTCCTCGTGTTCCTGCTCGTCCTCGCCCTGCGTAGATTCCTGCTCCTGCGAAGATTCTTCCGTTTCGGCCGGCTCGGTCTGGTTGCCGTTGCCGTCGTCCTCCGTCAGATTTTCGTATTCGCTCAGATCTACATCGTAGTTGTCATCGTCGATATCTTCCGTGACAACGCCGGTTTCGTTCTCGTTCATGGTGTCCTCCTGTATTTGGCTCTGGTAGGCCAATTTAACGGCTATGGTAGGCCGTCAGTTTACATGATTAGCAGCACAATCCGCCGTAGTAGGGCGTGATATCCTCCCACTTAGAAGCTTTTTTCGCTGCAAGCGTCTGGATCAGCTCAGAATACTTTGCATTGAAAAACGCCGCCATGGAGTCATTTTCACCCAACAGCAGATGCGCTGCGAGGCCGTAGGGCATAATACCCTGTGCAAGCACGTCGTCCAGATCGATCACGTCTGTAAACGCCTTAATCTCCGTGCAGACATCGCGCGTCCCGTCCTCCCGTGCCTCGTAGGTGTCGGAATACGGGAACAGCTCGTGCCGCAGGATATTGAGGATTGACAGCGTGCGCAGCTTGTATTCGGAAGTGTCCGCCGTCGAGGTCTCTCCGGTCGTTTCGTTCTGCTCGTCCATCAGATGGATCGCGCGGGCAAATACCCATGCCGCCGTTGTCGTATTCATACCTAAACCCCTTTATGTATTCAGTAGCCGATATAAGAAGCGCTTGGCGCACCTCCGGTCATGTACTCGTCGTAATCGTCCAGCTGGTCTTCCTCGTAGTCGTCAACCTCGACCGGATTTTCCGGTTTCAGTGTCCGCATCACGCAGAAATAGCGCAGTGCGTCTACGTCGTGCGTCAGCTCGTGCGGCTGCTTGGCGCAGTCGTTCGGATTCTTTTCGTCGTGCTGGATGGCCTGCAAATCGTCTATCAGGCTCTTGCAGCTCTCACAGATCAGAAGCCCCGGCTTCCCGTCCGGCAGCGACTTTAACATTTCCTTTACGGCCATAAAGCCCTGCACACGGTTGTTCGCTGCTTTCAAAACAGGCAGGCCGCATTCGCCGAAGATCTGCGCCATTGTCTTGCCGGTATCCTTCTGCGTCGACCACATATCCGGCGGGGCAATCGTATACTCGATACGCTCCCGCGCAGGCGTCAGAGAAATTGCCGCGCTCGACGCCTCGGAGACAATGAGCTTGGATTCGTTGTACTGCCGGTACACATAGCAGCGCCCCGAGAAGTCGACCGCTACCCAAAGGCATGCAAACATGTCGAGGCCGTAGTCGAACGCCCGGTACTTCGCCCAGCGCGGGTCAATCGGAAAATCCTCTGGGAAGGTATGCACCCCGCGCCGGAACTCCGGGAAGAATCCGCCGGACAACGCATCCCAATCGCCGAACCGGTGCGCCCTGCGCACATCCTCCGGCAGAAGGTCAAGCGCATTGACGTAATCCGGAGAACCTTCCAGCAGATCCACGTTGTCTTCGACCGTCGCTTTGATGAAAAGATAGTCGTCCGGGTTCTCGTTCGGCAGAAAGTCCCGCTTGACAAACAGACGCTTTACCCACTGGTGCCCGATGCCGCCTGGGTTGCACGTCAAATACATCCGCTTCGGGAACGGCGTCGCACCTCGGCAGCAGGCCGCGATTCCGCGGAACTCCTGTTCCGTGAACTGCGTCGCTTCTTCTATGAAAATCCAGTCGTATTCCTGACCCTGATATTTACCGGCAACCGCAGAGCCGAATCCGTCCATATTGCCGAACTTGATCGTCGAGCCGTTTTTGAACGACAGAAGATGCTTCTGCACGTTATACACGGCGACGCTCTCCGGAACCAGCTTGACAATCGGATCGATCACGCTGTTCTCAAGGTCTTCGTACCGCCGTCTGAGGATCAGGATCTTCAGCCCCGGATAGTACAGACAAGCCCCGACCGGTTTTCTCTGCGTACACCAGCTTTTCCCGCCGCCTCGCGCGCCGCCGTAACAGGTGTACTTCACCGTCGAGGCAAAGAACTGCCGCTGCGGTTCGCTGTTCGGCTTGCCAAGGTCGATCTTTACAGTCTCGCCCGGCGCTGTTCGCTTGTACGATTGCTTGCCCATGCAGTACCTCTGTGCTGTGCTCGTCTTGCCTGCCGGGTGTTCCTGGCACCCGGCAGCACAAGAGGAAAAAGAGTAATGGAGGAGGATTGCCCGTCTGCCGTTGACAGGCAAGACCAACACAGCACGGCCTTTTTTGCCTGATTTTTGAAATTTTACAGAGGCGGCTTTCAGAAGGGGGCCGCCTGTTTTGTAGGGCCCCTTTGGGGTGGGGATTACATGTGGATGGGATATAATATATACATAGGATTGAAACCCCCGGGGTGTTTTTCCGCCACCCTCCCCTATGCCCTCTTGATTTGGCGGAGGGGCAGGCGCTCCGGCCTGCGCACACGCGCGGCGCGGGGCCTTAATGGCCCGCGGGCCGGGCCTCTGACGCACGCGCACAGCCCAGGCACGCGCAGCCGTATTGATATTGAATGGAGTTTTATACACTCCATCGGCCCGCTTATGCACTGCATAATATTCGCACTATGCATGTATATCTGTATATTGTTCTGATATCTCACAAAAACAATATGTTTTCAGAACATTTTGACAAAAGTGAACGCAACAAAATGGATGTTTGGTGGCGTTCACTTGAAAGCGTCCATGTCTCCGGCCTTATTTCCAAATGTTACATTTACCTGTACAGCGTTCCCGTTGAAGTCCTTCTGGCCTCCGAATTTGTCCATCAGAATTCCAAGAACCGTCGCAGCTTGGAGCGCGTTACTCTTTTGCAGTTTGTCCGGGAGATCGTCCAATACAACATCAATGGCAGTCTGCACCTTGTCAAGGCGGCTGTCTGCGAACTCTTTCATGCGCTCCTCGGCGGTCTTTTTTACCGCTTCGGCAACGTCCATATTGTTGTTAATGAGCTTCCGCGCCGTTTCCCAAGACACGCCGCCTGCTTTTGCAGCATCTGTGATCGTGCCGCTGCTGGCATACTCGGCAATGACGGCGGCTTTCTGCTCAATATTGATCCGCTTTCCCCGCTCGCCCTTCGCCACGGTGCCACCTCCAAGAGCGTTAAAATTGCGCTTGCGCGTCGCCTGCGCACGCTTGCAAGCTGGCTTGCAGCTGCGCTGCTAGCGCAAGCATAACAGCAAAAATGAACCATGGTAAAGAATTTGACCACAGGCGAAACAGGCCCGAAGCCTTGCGGCGCAATGGTTTGAGCCCATTTTAAAATGGGTAAATAAAGCTATTGACACGGGGTAAAGAAAATTTTTTGCAAAAACCTCTTGACATACTCCGGTGTATGCGCTATGATGAGGCCACAGAAACAAAGAAGCCGCCCCGGTGCTGGAACACCGAAGCGGCGAGCCCAAACAAAAACCAGTCACGATTTAAGAAAGGACGTATTTATTATGACACAGTATTTCGCAGATTGCAAGACCCTTGACGAACTCCGTATTGCTTACCGCAAACTGGCCGCGATCCATCACCCGGATATTGGCGGCGACGTTGCCACGATGCAGGCCATCAACGCCGAGCACGACCGCGTGTTTGAGACGCTGAAAGCCGCGCACAACGCAAGCGCCGACGAGTACCACCAGACCACCGAAACCCCGGAAGAGTTCCGCCGCGTCGTTGTCGAACTTCTGAAGCTCTCCGGCCTCAACATTGAGATCTGCGGCTCTTGGCTCTGGATCGGCGGCAACACCCGCGAACACAAAGAGGCGCTAAAGGCCCTCGGCTGCAAGTGGAGCAAGAACAAGATGCTCTGGAGCTGGCACCACGAGGAAGCAGGCCGGAAGTGGCGGCGCGGTAATTATTCGATGGGCGATATCCGCCGGAAGTACGGCTCTTACAACGTCCAGATGTCCGAAACAGCGGTGGCGGTTTAATCCGCCCCGCATCACAGGAGGAACACAACATGAAAGCCGCCGGATATTGGCCCTGCAGAAACGAGATCATCGCCGCGCACCTGTCCACCCCGCACAAATACGAGCCATTCACCGAGCTTTTCGACGTGGACCAGCTCGACGCCATCCGCAACAAATACGGCGTGGGACTTTACCGCGAGTGCTACGCCGACGCGCTGCATGAGGTCACAGATGCCGCCAACGTCACAACCCATCTTCGCGCCCTGGGCGTTGAGTGCAAGCCGATCTTCACCCCGGACGACTGCCACGTGAACTTTATCGCCGTGTTTTCCCTCGGCAGCACAACCGCCAAGCGCATCAACGAGATTGCCAGCAGAGCCGATCTTTGCGTCCTATTCCAATGCCCGACCCACTAATCAACCCATAAAAAAACTTTGGCTTTGCTCCCACCCTGAAAAACATCATTCCTGGCAGGCCGGCAGCGAAGCCGAAAAGGCGGAAGCATACGACATCTAAACGAGCGCCCGCCCCGGAGGTTACGAGGGCAGGAGTTTTACCATGGAATACACAAGGGGCTTTTACGAAGAGCGTCGCAACCTGCTTTTGAAGCAGCCGGACACGATCAACACCATCAGCGATTGCAAGCACTGGGGCGCGTATGCGTCCCGGTACATTGCAGAGGCGCAAGAGACCATCAGGCAGATGCAGGAATACCAGGCGCAGCTTTATGCACGCGTGCAGCTTTTGAGCGTCGCGCCGTGGCATTACGAATTGAAACTGGCGCGCCGCCGCAGCTACACCGAAAACCGCGTATATTACGATTTGACGTTGACGAAGGTTTTTGAAGATGCTACAATCAAGCCGGAAGAAGTACAGCGCACCACCTACCCAGGCGCGGAGCGATACGCCGCGTTTGCAGCTTATGAGGCAGAGCGGAAAGCCCATCCCGGTATTATTGCCGTCAAGGACATTGCAAAATCCGCGTGGGAACGCTGACAGGAGGAGCCACCATGCCAGAAGGACAGAAGCCGAAGCGAAAGACGCATACCAGTAGTGAAGTAAAAATGCGCTATAATGCGAAGACTTACCGCAAGTTTACGCTTACGCTCCGAATGGATAACCCAGAAGACGCAGTATTGATCGATGCTATCGACCGCCATATTGTCAACGGCCGCAGCCAGTCGGAAGCCATCAAAGCCATCATGCGCGGAGAATAAACGAAAGCGCCCAGCCAATCAAGGCCGGGCGCTTCGCTTATTGTCCCAGTTGTCAAGCAGCAGCTGCACAGCGTCCACAAACTCTTTGGAGATTTCGCCTTTGCCTGACAGGTATTTGTAACACGTCTTGCCGGAGTACGGTATGTACTCCGGCAGTTGATTGATCCTGATATTGCGTCGGTGCAGCTCGGCCCTCAGCCGTTGCCGCGTCCGCTCGCGTCCCCGCATTGTTGCACCTCCTTGCATTCCCTGACGTCCAAGTGCTTTAAGCAGTGGTTTTGGCAGTTCTGCGTAAAGCTATCGCAATAGATCTCCGTGCAGCATAGCTCCGGCTCATCCGACCACTCTTTCAGGTCGTCTTCAACGGCTTTCTGTATAATTGCCGCTTGCAGCTCCTTTTTGTACGCCGCGCACAGAAACGCAGCGTTAGTTATAACGTGCCACATTGACGGCAGGCCGCTATCGTCGTCGATAGCAAGTGGATTATCCCAGATATGCAGAACGTGGCGTAGAAGGGCGTCCAGCCACTTCTCACGCGGTACCTTGCGCCAGTCCTCCGCGTCGGCGTATTTTGCCTTGCCAAACTCCCGCACCTGCATGATCGCCTCAATCGCCTCCACCGGCACGAGCGACGGCCTCGGCTTGCCCTCGTCGTACTTTGCCCCCTTGATTTTGGGCTTTAGGCCGCCTTGCTCGTGGAATCCACAATTCGGGCATTTACCAGTTGAAAGCAGATCCTCGTCAAACTTCTCATTACACACGGGGCAAATATACCGCCCATCCTTCGCTTTGCCCCAATATTTATCCATCAATAATGTTGCCTCCCTTCACGTCTTGCGCGGTTTGCGTCCCGCAGCGTCCGCATGCAGCCCCGCGTGGACGCGCACCGCGTCATGTCTTTTAGCCGCTCCTGCTTGTATCTGTCCGCCTCCCGGCGGAATGCTATGTATCGGGTGCAGTCCGTGTGACAGCCGGTGTGTCTGTCCGCACAGCCCTTGCACGGGGCCTGCACCGGTGTGAGCCCTAGATTTCCCTGCATTCGTCCACCCTCACACATACCCGCTTGCCGCCCACCTCGACGACATAGCCCGTCCGATTTGTCCTGTATTTGTATTTTTCGGCAGGATATATCCGCCCGCGAACGGGCCGCATTTCCGGGTATACCGGGATTGATCGTGTAATCAGGATCCGCACGCGCTCCGCCCGGCCCATCACAGCTTCCCTATGTGCCGTCCATGCGCACGCCTCGCTGCAAAAATTGTATTTTGCCTTGTACTTCGACGGTGCGCGCATAAACGTTTTCCCGCAGGCATCGCACATCAGCTGCATCGGCGGTCTTGGTGGCTTTCGCTGCGTTTTGCTCATGGCCTCCACCCGGAAATCCATTTTACCTTCTCCCAGTCCGTCAGCGTGCAAAACTTAATATAATCCGGCAGATCCGAATTGAGAATCGCTTCTCTTATCAAAAGCAAAACAAACACGGCAGCCGCAAATAAAAGCAGCATTTCAACGAATCTTTTCACTTACAGCTCTCCTTCTTGTTTTTCCAGTCACAATATTCCTCGCAAAGCTCCTCACTTTCAAACGACGAATCATACGGGTTGATTTTTTCAAAGTCACAGCCGCTTCTTGCAACGGCTCTAGGCCTGTAATCAGATTCATTCTCCGTTTTGCATTTTACAGAATCGTAAAATAGTTCCATTCCTCCCCTCCATTCATGAATTCTGTACAGCATCAATTCCCGCGGCTTGTATACCAGTGTGCTCTTTGCGCATGTGCAAGATTCTGTCATTTTCCGCCCGCAAGGTGTGATGAAATGGCGTAACCTTTTCTCATCACATAGATCGCATTTCGGGCCTTGCACCCACTCACCTTTTGCTTCCCACGTCGTTACCAGATTATCGCCAAGCAGCTCTTTCAACCGCGCATCTTTGTATTTCTTTTGCGCCTCCGTTTCCGCCAGCACTGCCCTTCTCTCTGCCGCCGCCAGCTTTTCCAGATACATCTTTCTGTCGTCTCTGAACATCCGCAGGCTCTTTACTTCTTCTTCCAGCGCCACGATTTTGTCTTTGATTTCCTCGCGTGCATTCACAATCAGAGCCTGTTTAAATTCATCGATTTGCCTGTCAAATTCGGAACATTCAAAATATTCATCGTCGTCAAAATCAAAAACATCAGCAAAATTCATAGCTTTACCCCCTTGATGTACTTATCGAAATACGTCACGGCGACAGCCATCGCCGCCCACATATCCGCAGAGAAGCCGTAGAAGAAGCCGGGGTCTTTCTTCGTGCCCTTTCCGAAATTCGGCTGACCGGGCGCGTAGCGGTCGACGAGGGCCTGCCGGATGTTTGCATCTTTGGCAGATAGCGAACCGCACAGATCCAGCTTTTCTTCCCGGCGAAATATCCGCGTCGGCCCATATCCAGTCTGCCACAACACGGTTTGCCAGAACCGCCCGATCCAGACGCAGGTATCAAAAACCTCTTGGCCTACCGTCATTCCCATACCCGCGATCATCTCGATTGCCACGTCATGGCCGTTCCCGTAAAGCTTCCGCTCAAGCATCGGCAGTAGCTCATTGTTACCTTTCTTCCCGGCCTCCAGCACGCGGCGAATTTCTTCGCCGTCGTGCTCAACGATGACATATCCAGATTTGGTATTGCCGGGGTCAATCGCTAGAATCGTTCCCATCGGGCCACCACCTTTGTTCAAAGTCTTTGCATTCCTCTCCGGAAAAGAATCTCCGTTCCATTTCTTCCTCTGAGAACCGTTCTGCCTTATTCAGCAAGCACCGGTACGGATAAACGTAGTTCTTTCTGTATTCCAGATTCTTGCATGTCAAACAGCAATCCTGCATCAGTTTTCCTCCTTTCGCGCTCCCACGAGCAAACCGCAGTCCGCTCATTCGGCTGCACCATCCATCTTCGCCCCGCAGCCTGGGCAGTATTTCGGCAGGCAATCCGGGTTATCCGTGCCGTCGTCGATGCAGTATCCGCATTGAGAGCAATGCCACACATCAAGCACAATCTCGCCGTCTGCATATCCGTCGCCCTCACCTTCCCACTGCCCATACGCCACCTCCGCAACGTCGGCGGCGGGCTGGCGCAGCAGGAGCGTTTTCACCCGCTGAGGTGTCCAGTTCGGATTTTCCGCGTTGCAGGATTCAAAGTCTTTCAGCGCCGCCTCGCGGCTGATGTATTCCTCAGGCATTTTCTCTCTTCATCCTCCTCTTCCGACACTCCGGGCAAAACCATCCACGTTTCCCAACGCGCCACCCATCGCTTCTCGCAATCCTCGCGGCAGTAGATTGTGAAACCGTGTGGTTTACCCAGTTATATGTGGCTCCGCACGTATCGCAAGAAAAATAAACGTTATACGCCATCCTTCTTGCCCTCCATTTCCTGCAGTGCCCGCGCCGCTTCTTCGTGGGTTAAAAATACGGTTTTTCCTATAGAACTTTCCACGCATGGGCAGAACGGGTACGTTTCAATGTCCCACCGTCCCTGTATTGCGAAGTATTTCATGCTCCCGACTCGGTGCTCGAAGATTTCTCCGGCAAACACTCTGTATAATTTATCGCCCACCTTGCACGGCAGCACAACCACGCGCCCGTCCTTGTCGGCCTCGGCAAGCTCGCGGAGGCGGTCAAACCCGCCGCACAACTCGGCAATGTCCTCGTAGGCCACCAGCCGGTCTAACAAACGATTGCGGCAATATAGCGCAGTGCAGTCAGCCATCGGCTTACCATGCTTACCCGTCCAATCCGCTTTGCACTTCTCGCAGTCCATCATTTCCTGTCCATCGGTGTCTCGCTTCGTCAGTCGTTCCATGTCTCTTCCTCCACATACCGCCAGCTCTGCGGCGGGCGGGTGATCGGCTTGGGTTTTGCCTTGAGCGCTACCTCTACCTCATTTGGCACAGCGTAAAATTCCCGCAGTTCGCGCGGAGTGTCGTAAATCCTGAGGTTGGATATGTGCCAGCCGAAGCCGGTGGCAGCTCCGAGATACTGGTGCAGCTCCGCAGGCTCTAGGCAGGTTGGCCGCGCAGCATCCGACGGGATCCTTCCCGCGCCGTTAATGTTGATGATCTGATCGCACAGAAATTCCCCGATGACTTTGCCGTTTCCGCATTTGTAGATGTAGCACTTAAACGGCGTATCCATCTTCGGGCGCGTCTTGCGCACTTCAATGGTCTTCTGCCCGGTCATGATCTTCTCACACCACTCCGGGCGAATGCTGATCAAAACAGCTTTCCTCATGCTTGTCTCCTTCCTCCGGCTCTTCCGGCGCTCCTCGTAATATATCTGCAAACTTCGGCGCGCTCGGCAGCGGCATCCAGTGGGTGACTATACTGCCAAGGCAGTCCCGCATAGCTATTCCGTCATATCTTCTCCATGTATCCGCGCTTGTGCGGTACGCCTCGCCGACAAATACGCCGTCCGTAGCAAGGACGCGTTTCCCCGGCTCCGGCCTCTGTTCCTCCACGCTGATCCACTGCGGCACCTTCTCCCGCAGCGCCGCGTTCTCGGCGGTCAGGCGCTCGATGGCGGCAACTGCGGCCACATGTACCTCATCAATACAGACTGTTCTCCCCGTCCCCGCTGCTAGGCAGCTTGTACATGGGCTTCCAAGTCTACAGCACCGCAGCACCTGCACGATTTCTTTGTCTGTCATATATCCTCCATTCCTCCCCACTGTTCCGCCATCGCCTTTGCGATTCCTGGGAATGTCTTTGCTCGGTTCTTAGCACGGTCGGTCGTAAACATACCTTTGTGTTGCTCGCCATGCTTATGGCTATAGCTTCCGCTTGGGCACCATGTAGCGACTGGCTCAACAACATTTGTAGGCTCTAATGGTGGAAGATTTCTCAGCCAAAGGCATGTTTTTTTAGTGTACGGATGCCCAAATTGATACGGCTGGATGATTTGCGAGTATTCCGGCATTACAAAAATCTTACTCGGGACAGGATTCTCGACCGCCACAAGCGGTATATTCGCACGATAAAACTCCATAAAGAAGTCACGTGCCTTTATTCCGAACATTACCCTGTCCGCTTGCAGTTGATGCCCTTTCCACAAGTGCCGCGCGCCTGCATTGCTGAGGTATGTGCACGGCGGGTGTGCGATCAGCAAATCCCACTTCCCGACGTCATGTTTACCACCGTCCATCGTGGTAATGATTCCGCCATTGATGGCTTTTAGCGCATCGCCGAGGATGTGCCACTCCGGGTGTCCGCCGGACGGTTCTTGTATATCGCAGGAGTACGCCTCATGTCCAAGCGCACGGAACGCCTTGCAGACTTCCTGCGATTCTTCGCAGGCTACGAGAACCTTCACTTTTCATCCCTCCTTGTTTTCCGCAAGCATTCGCTCGACCGCCTCCAGCTGGAACGCATCAAGTTCGTCCCCGTGGCGCTGCACGCCTTGCTGCAATCGGGCAGCGCCCTTCGACACTGGCCCCATCACCCTGTCCACAGCCGCACGTTCCAGCGGATTCAGTTCGTCGTGGTGCCCCTGCACGCCGTAGCCGGGCTTTGCAGCGCGGCTGTACTGTGCAGGCTTTGTTCCGCCTTTGTCCTGTTCTTTCGCCAGCCAGCGGACGATAAACGCATTGATCCCACGCTTTGTTTTCCGTTTGGCCGGATTTGCGTCCAACCAGCCCCTCATATTCCGCAGTTGCTGTATCACGTCGACAGCAGGGTACAAGCCCGCCCATTCCTGGCATTGCTCCACGGAAACGGAATATTCCGTTCCATCATTCAGCGGCAGAGAGATTGCTGGCGGCGTGGATGCCGCTTGCGGCTCCGCGCTATCTTCCGCATCTCGAATAGCGAATTCGATTCTCGATTCTCGATTCTCGAATACGGGAACATCTGCACGCATTTGCTTGCAAATGATTTCATCCGCTTGTTTCCCTTCATCAGGCGACGGGAATTTGCTTACCTTCGCACGCTGCGTCTGATACTTGCCCCATGTTGGTAGGTAAAGGAAGCGCTTGCCCTCAAACACATACAGAGCAATCAATCCAGCACTCGCCAGCCCATGAAGAGCATTTTCTACAGTTTTGAGCGTGAGGTTTTCTTTCAGCGGGAAGAGGCGGTTTTTCACTACCGCCGCTCTCCCGTCAAAGCGTCCGAAATCATCACAGTTTACAATGAGCCGATAAAACAAAACTTCTTCAAACCACGAGAGTTTGTCGACGCTATCGCTTGTGCAGATGCTTTCACGAATAATTCTGTTCGGCATATTTCAGCCCTCAGAACGGCAGGTCGTCGGGTTTCTCGCTCTCCATCTGCGGCATATCCGGCGAAGAGAACGGAACCGGCGTTGTGCTCGGCAGTGGCTTGAACTCCGAAGAGGCCGGCACAGCGGCAGAAGCATTCTGCCCGTCCCGCTTGCTGTCGCCGAAATAAACGCTTTCTGCGACGATCTCGGCAGTCTTGCGCTTATTCCCTTCTTTATCCTCCCAGTTGCGGATCTGCAAACGGCCAGAAACGACGGCCATGCGGCCCTTGGAGAAATACTTGCTGACGAACTCGGCCGTGCCGCGCCATGCGACGATATCCACGAAGTCCGTTTCCTTCTCCGCGCCCTGCGCCGCAAAATCGCGGTCGCAGGCAAGCGTAAAGGATGCAACAGAATTTCCACTTTGCGTCTGCCGAAGCTCCGGGTCACGGGTCAGGCGGCCCATCAAAACGATTTTATTCAGCATTTGCGGTGCCCTCCATGACCTCGCCGGTTGCCTGATCGACAGGCATATTGTCTACCATTTCCGCATCTGCGACAACAGTAGGAACGCTGAACATATCGTCGCTGATTTCCGTCTTGACCGTGCCGTCCTGCGCGATCTGCCGGACAAATTCCGACTTCATCGGCGCGTATTTCAGAACCTTTTTCAGGACAGTCTTCTTCGCCATTTCCTCAAAATTGGTCTGCCACGGGCCGGAGCCGTATGCCTTGCTGTACTTCTGCGCATGGGCACGAACATCGTCCAGCGTCATGATCTCGAATCCGTAGCCGCCGTCCTTTGTTTTGAACATCGCCCAGACGTTCACCGGGTCGCCGCGATCTCCGTTCAGCTTCGGGATAAATTTCAGGCTGCATTCTGTACCATACTCGGCAATCAGCGTATCGTTTGCGTGTCCGACTTGTGCCTGGATCGTCTGGATCTCTCCGGAGCGGTATGCAAGGTCGATCATGCCTTTGTATCCAAGTTGGAACTGACATTCCAGACGGTTCTGTTTCCCGTTCCAATACGGGATCAAGTATGCCTGCCCAAGCGGCGTGTTCGGCTCCAAGCCAAGCTGCGCGGCGGTCATCATCGCGCCGAGGAAAGATTGCGGCGTACACTGCGCCAGTTTCGGATTCGTGGAAAGCGCGGAAAGCGTGATCCGCGTGAACCGCTCCGGCGTCATGACGGAGGGAAGCGCTTTCTTGATCTCACCCTCCATCTGCTTGATATACTGCTGCATTGTCGGATTTCCGCCGCTCTGTGCCTTCATAGCCGTCTGCGCGGTTGCCTGCTGGATTTTGTTCATGATTCTTCCTCCTGTTTCATTTCTGTAATTTTAAATGGCCGGGCCTGAACCGTTTTATAAAACGGTGCCAAATCGATATCCGGGTATGCCTCTTTAAAGGCTTTGGGCTGGAATGTCTGCCGGTTTTGCTGCTTCCAGGAAACGTTGTAGCCGTTGCAGGCGGCCCGCTCTGCCGTGCCCATATCGAGCTTGATCGTGTTTTCAATCTCGCGGCTGCGCTCCGCCAGTGCCGCCGCCTGACGTTTGATCTGCATATACTCAGACAGTAGCTGTTCGCGTCCGAACAAATCAAGCTGTTCGCCGCTGCTGTCGGCATAAACCGTGCTGATCGCGTCCGTCGTCGCCTCCGAGCCGTCCGGTGCAGGCGGGGTGTCTTCCTCGACGCATCGCCAGAAAAGCTTCTCCGCCTCCATTAGTGCGGAGATTTCCGCCTCATCGCGCTCGAGCGTGTATGTAAAGAATCCGCGCCCGAAGACGAGCACCGCTAAATACCAACGGTCAAGGCCGGTGACGGCCAGATAGTGCACGCACTGTGCATAGTAGCGTTCCGGGAACTCCACACCGTTGAACTGCCGAATGTCAAGCGTCGAGGTTGTCTTGCATTCCAGCCCTGCATTTTCGCTGGAAATTCGCCGGTCAATGTCTGCGTGCGCCCACGGATACGCGGGATTCCGAATAATGTAGTTGCAGCGCCGCACCTTTTTCCCGGACGCTTCCTCAAAACGCTTCGCAACATACTCCTCGAGATCTCTGCCAATGCGCATAGCCTCTGTGTCTTCCTTTTCCGGGAGACGTCCAGTCTTATCCATCCATACCGTGTACGGGCTTGCAAAGCGGCTCATTCCGATAACAGCCGCCGCATCACTCCCGCCGATGGACTTTCTGCGTTCCTCCAGCCATTCTTCGCGGCTCATCTTCACAGTGGAGATTGTATCGAGCATTTACTCTACCTCCTGTTTCATCTTTCCCACCAGCCACAGCGGCGGGAACAAATAACGATCTTCGTCCTCCGGCTCGTCCGGCTCGTACTCCGGCTCGTACTCCGGCTCCGGAATGCTCAAGTACAGGTTTTCGCCGTCATATGCCATTCCGGCTCACCTCCTGGCGGATCAGCGCTTCGCAGAAGCTCTGAACCGTGGAATAGCCCAACTTTTTCAGAAGCCTGTCCAGCTTCTTAGCCTGATCGTCCGTCAGGCGGAAGTAATACCGGTTCGTCTTCTTCCGGCGATCTGTGCGGTTCTTGGGCGCGTCCAGCGCCTTGATCGCCGCAGCTGCCTCCGGAACAAGCTGCACGCCGTATTTCTCCGGCGCTTCGCACTGAGAAAGCAGGCATTTGTTGAACTTCGGGTAGTCGGCCCGATGTACCGCGTCGACGCAGGCTTTCGCACCATGCCGAACGCGGGAATCCGTTAAACTTGACATAGTTCCCTTTCTGCCCTATAATAAAGGCGTCTTAAGTTTCCTTTCGGCCTCTGTCGCGTTGCCGCGCGGCAGAGGTCATTTCTTTAGCAGATCCGCTTCCGTCATGCCAGCCCGTACAGCAGCGCGACGAGCGCGACCAGACCGGTCAAAACGCATTCATACGTCATTTCCGCCATCCCGGCCACCGCCGACAGGATCATCGCCGCGCCGCTCACCCAAAGGCACATACCCTTCAATATTCGCAGTGTTGCCTTCCGGGCCTCCAATTCCTCTCGCAGCCGCTCCCGGCGCTCCTCGGTCGTTTCCACGACAAGGTTTGTTCTCATGCTGTCCTCTCCTTTTTGATTTCTGTTCGTTGCTTCGCAATTTGTTGCCGCTGCTAAGCTTTGCGTTGCTAGGCTTGGCCCCTCCCTTGCATTGCATTCGTTGCTGTGCCGTAGCTGCGCGTAGCCTTCGATGATTTGCCATGCCGCTGCCTGTCATTGCGTCGCGTTCCGTTGCTTCGCCATGCCTCTGCGTTGCTAGTCTCTGCCTTGCTATGCCATTCCATTGCTAAGCGGTGCTAAGCTAAGCCATTGCCGTTCATTGTATTCCTGAGCGCTTCTATGCTTTTCCTTTGCTGCGCCTATCACCGCTAAACACTGCCGTTGCGCATCTGCGCCCATCGGTACGAAGCAATTCCGTTGCCGTTCACCGCTGCTCTCAGCGACGCGCTTCCCTCGCAAGTCCCTGCGTGGCCTCACCCTTGCACTTAACCATTCAGAACCTCGTAGGTAAATCTGCCCTTGCCGGAGTTCCGCCACTGGCCGATGCCGCGCAGGCGGCCATACTCCAGCCATTCCAGGACTGCTTCCTTGTGTGCCTTTTCGTCGAGCATCACGATATCGAGCTCGATGGAGCTGCCTGCCGGGATCTCCTCGGAGTTCGCAAGGCTGACCCGCTCGCCCTGTGCGGTCTGTGCGCGAAGCGGTCTCTGGCATTCGCCGACCTCACCGTTGATTTCAATGGGAATCATGCGCGGCTCTACAAAAATCAGGCCGTCGATGATCTTCTTATAGGCTTTCAGCGCGCTGGATTTCTTGGATTTCACGCGTGCCAGCATACCGCAGGCGTCTTTGAAAAAACCTTTGACCTGATAATCGTACAAAATCGGCTGTCCGTCGGTACGCGGGAAAACGGTTTTTCCCTTTTCGGCAACAGCGTCCGCGCCGAGCGCTGCGATCTCATCCTCAATCGTGCTTGCGTCCGGGGCCTTGCTTGCGATAAAGTCCCGCGCAATGTTCTCGTTGCTCGGCCATGTGCCAAGAACCGGCTCCAAAAATGTAAGTTTTACTCTCATGTTGTCCTCCTTCAAATACTTCCTTTAATAATCGATTGCGTTCAGAAACACTTCGCGCGGGATCCCGATCTTCTTGCAAATTGCCATCATCCCGCGAAACTGCTTCCCCTGCGGATCCTTCATCCATTCCACCAACGTGCATTTCGCGGAAACCCCGGCGGGCCTCATAAGATCGTCATATGTAAAATTTGATGTTTCCAGATAGCCCTTAATGAGCCGCCGCATATTCAGGGATGTTTTATCCCTCCCCAGCTTCACCGCTGGCATGTTCGCCCCCTCCCTTCATCAGTTCCTCTTCCGGTACGCCGTAATGTTCAGCCAGCAGCTTTATGTGCTCCGGATGCGGTTTTGTGCCATTCTTCCAATTTTTGATCGTGCTTTGATGGACACCAATCAATTTTGCAAGCCTGTAATTTGATTCCTGGCGTTCAGCCTGTAGCCGCGCAAGAGTCCCAGAAAGATTCAAGTTCTCACCTCCAACTTATTGACAAATTAGAGCAAGCGTGATAGTCTAATTTTGCAGATATTAAATATCACACATCCGTCATTCCGGCGTGTTTTATCACGGCGGGCAGGGTTTTGTTCGCTCTTTACGCATTTAATTATAGACTATTATTAGAGCAATGTCAACGCTTTTTGGACTATTTCTAGAGTATATTTTAGACGATTCTTAGAGGTGTATTTTATGGAATTTGCACAATGGCTGAAAGAAGAAATGGAAAAGCGCGGTTTCACGAACTACGAAATAGCCAAGCGCGCAGGAATACATCAGACAACTATTGCTGGCTGGTTAGACGGGAAAAAGCCACAGCGTGAAAAGATAGATATGATAAAAGCTGCATTCGCTGAGTTCGACGAAAAAAGCCCCCTCGTCCATGCGGACGAAAGGGCTTTGGATGAAGAATTAGTTTCAAGGCTTACTTCTCTAACGCCGGAGGAGCGGAAGAAGGTTGACGCTTTTGTGCAAGGGCTTTTAGCAAATCGTTGAGCTTCTTCTTTTCCTCATAGGTCAGTTTTTCTATGTATTTCCGCGCTTCCTCCCGTGTCATTCGATTGGCTCCTTTCCTTTCTTCTATAGTACATTTTAAAACGTATGTTCGTTTATTTCAATAGGAAGTATTCCACAAAATCCGTATTCAATTTTCTACACAGAAATTTTGAATAAGTACAATTTATAGGACAGGAGAAGTTGTACAATGAAACGAAGGCAGATTATAAGCCTATTTTTAACGATTGTTCTTTTGCTGCCGCTTGTAATTCCAATGCAGGCAGCTAGCCCCGGCCTGTCGAACTTCAAGAAACAGACGGAATACACCTGGTTCTCTGATGTACCGAAGACAGCATGGTATGCGGAAAGCGTGAAGGCCGTCTGCGAGTACGGACTGATGAATGGCACGGGGAATGGAAAATTTAACCCAAATGGATATGTAACGATGGCCGAATCCGTAGCACTTATGAGCCGCCTATACGATATCTATAATGGCGGAGATGGTACGTTTGAGCCATCTTCCCCGTGGTTTATCGCGTATGATAATTACGCAGCAGCGCATGATCTGGATTCGTTCGGATTCTCTGGAGATTCGGACTTTTGGAGCGACCGCCCTACACGCGAGCTTTTCATTGATCTCGTATCGCAATCAATTCCAATGTCTGAATTTCAAATTATCAACGATGTTTGCACAACTGAACCAACTGGAAATGATTTCACTGATCGCCTGATGCGGCTATTTAACGCAGGCATTATAACTGGAAAAAGCAATGGTACTGGATTTGACGGAGGTTCCACCATTACCCGTGCTGAAGTCGCTACAGTGCTGACAAGAATAATCGAACCATCGTCCCGTGTAAAAGGACGCCCCACTTATATTGTTAACACTGCAAAAGGCGTAATATTGGCAGACAAAATGAATCGTCCGGGGGACATGGCTTCGCCAACTGAAGATCTTTTGATGTGGCTAAACGAGGATTACAGCATTTCAGCAATTGTCAATGGTATAAAGTACGATGTTATGCTTGACCGCGACGCCGCAAAGCAGGATCCGTTATGGGATGAGCTATATGCGAAATACGAAACATCATCTACTGCAGAAAGCGAAACTACTAACACCACCACACCATCGGAAAACTGTGATTACATCATCAACACCAATACCGGCAAATTCCATTATACATGGTGCAAGAGCGTAAACAAAATGGCAGAGAAAAACAAGTGGTATTATACCGGTACGCGCGACAGCGTAGTTGCGATGGGGTATGTTCCGTGCAAGAACTGTAATCCGTAAATCCGCCCCGCCGCCTGCTGGAAAGCGGCGGGGTTTCCCTCGCAGCGAGTGGGAGCGCCGCTTGAGTACGTTTCCAGTGTAGCAGACAATATTTGTAAAAGTCTACACCCCAGATTGCAAATCGCTGTTCAAAATCAAGAAAACGTGTGTTCAAAATTGCAATTTTAACCTATTTTGGGAATCTTGTTGTTGGAGGCGTTTATTTTGACATCAATGGAGAAGCTTGCACCGTTTTTTGAAGCCTATTCAGAAAAGGTCAAGCGAAGAAGAAACGAAGTCGGAATGACGATCAGTGCGCTTTCGGATAAGTCCGGCGTCCCATACTCAAATGTAAGCCGTGTGAACTCTGGTGTGCAGGCAAACCCGCTGTTGTATAACGAGGCTGCAATCGCCGATACGCTCGGACTGTCGCTTGACGATCTCTGCGGGCTTGACCATGCAGCCGGAAGTCAAAGTGATCTGCAAGCCAAAGTCCACAAGTTGGAGGTTGAAAATGCCCGGCTTACGGCTACGACCAACGCCCAGCGGGCGCAGATCAAGTCCGTGCATTCCTTCTGCTATCTCCTCATATTTTTCTGTGTATTTTTTGCAATGTCTATCACTGTTTATCTTGTATTCGACGCAAAAGTCAAGAACGCGGGACTGATTCAGGAGGGAAAGCTATCTATTGCGGTGTTGGTGTTTATCGGCCTGATTGTCGCGTCGATTGTAACTGCCGGTCTTGCAATTATTCGTATTATTCGCAAGGAGAACCAACATGAAGAAAGTCAAAGTCCCAGAAGCTGAAAAGCTTCCGTCCGGTTCCTACCGTTGCCGGGTTATGGTGAATGGGAAATCAAAATCATTTACAGCAGACACAAAGCGCGACGCGGAGCAAGCCGCGCTTGAGTACAAAATCGGGCTTCTTGCTGAAGAAGATAAAAAGCCAGAAATCACAATACGAAAAGCAATCGATGAGTATCTAACCCTTAAAAGCGGGTCGCTGTCCCCGGCCTCTGTGCGTGGGCACAGGATCAAGCAGCGGTGCTATCTTCAAGGTATTATGGATACTCCACTGTCAAAACTGTCTGCCGCAGCAATTCAACAGGCGATCAATAAAGAACAGTGCAGCCCGAAGACCCTTCGCGAAACATGGGCCCTGATAAGGCCGGCGCTGAAACGTTATAACTTATCCTATGATGTGTATCTTCCGGCTGTACAATCGGACGAGCACGCATTTTTGTCTGCGGAAGAGATTCCAGTATTCTTAAAAGAAGCGGAAGGGAGTAAATACGAAGTGGCGTTCCTTCTCGCCCTTCACTCATTGCGCGTGTCTGAAATTCTCGGCCTTCGTTGGGAAAACGTCGATTTGAAGAAGCAATCCATCACAGTTCGCGGAGCTACTTTGTTCGATGAAAACAACAAACTGGTAAACAAACCGTCAAACAAAAACCGCTCGTCAAGGCGGACAATTCCAATCATGATTCCACGTCTTTTGCAACTGCTTTCTGACATGGACAGAACCAGCGAATTTGTAGTTGTCGCAAATCCAAACAGTATACGGGCCGCTGCAAATAAAATCTGCAAACGTGCAAAGCTTCCGGAGGTTGGAACACACGGCTTGCGGCACTCTTTCTGCTCACTTGCCTATAAATTAGGAATATCCGAAAAAGTCACAATGCAGCTTGGTGGCTGGTCGGACTACGGAACCATGCGGAAAATTTACACGCACGTCGCGCAGACTGATATTTCCGAATCTGTCCAGCAGATCAAGGAATTCTTTTCTTGATTTTGCCACGATTTTTGCCACGGAAGAAAAAATATAGAGATTTCAACCATTTTGATCGCTAGTTTGATATTTCAAATCTCTCCTTCCGCGCCAGAAAAACCTTGAAAACAGATGTTTTCAAGGTTTTTCTTATTCTTCCCG
>OGLI01000891.1_pt1 | contig 21937 bp, 16 predicted proteins | sample 1572661 | NCBI WGS metagenome assembly OGLI01 (sample SAMEA2581901, study PRJEB24529) | metagenome | biome: Human gut stool | place: China | collected 2011 | reverse complement strand
TGACTCTTATAAGATCCTCAAATACTCCTGCATCCTCCTTTTGCTTTTCTGTGCTGTGAAGACTGATTGTGGAGCCCGGATGAATGACAAGTGTCTTTGTGTCTCCGATATTGCTGAGCGTGTATGGAATTGTCAGGCTGTCAATAAACTTAAACGCCTTTTCCTTGCTGCCAACCCTGATTGTAAGGATTGCTCCATAGCCGTTTGTGAGCTGTTTTTTGGCGATTTCATGCCATTTGCTGCTACAAAGCCCCGGATAATTAACCTTTATGTCAGGATAATTGTTTTCTATCCATGATGAAAGCTCAAGTGCATTAGAGCATTCTCTTTCCATTCTAAGACCGAGTGTCTCAAGTCCTATAATATTTAAGTATGCATTCACCGGAGCTAAACAGGCACCCATATTTCTGAAAAGACTGTTTCTCAGCTTTGCGATAAATGCCATAGGTCCATACTTCACATAATCTGCAAAGCCAGGATATCTGTTCTTATCCCATTTGAACTTACCTGAGTCTGTCAGAATACCGCTGATTGCATTGCTGCTTCCATTAATATATTTGGAAGATGAATTGACCACGATATCAGCTCCATGCTTTAAAACCTGTATCAGGTAAGCAGTCGATGTGGTATTGTCAACTACAAGCGGTATATCATGTGCGTGTGCTATCTCTGCCAGCTTCTTAATATCTGTGACATCCAGACAGGGATTACCTATAGTCTCTGCAAAAATCAGTCTGGTATGCTCATTGATGCTGTCCTCTATCTGCTGCCAGTTGTTGTTCTCGACATATCTGGTTGTAATGCCGAAGGCCTCAAGATCATGGAACAAATCTATTGTGCCGCCGTAGAGGCTGGCGCTTGAGATGAGCTCATCTCCACTGCTTAGTATATTTAAGAAGGTATTCATCAGTGCCGCCATGCCTGATGCGCATGCCACCGATGCTATTCCTCCCTCGAGCTTTGTAATTCTGTTCTCAAAAGCTGTAATCGTAGGATTGGCAACTCTTGTGTAACAGTAGCCCGGAGCTTTGTTTTCAAATATTTTTTCCAGATCTGCCGCGCTCTCCTGCTCGAAGGCGCTTGTCTGATATACCGGTGGCAGTGTAGAGCCATTTGTCTCTTTTGTCACGCCGGCATGAAGTAAGCTTGTATTAAATCTCATTGTTTTCTTCTTCTCGTTAATTCTTACATAGTCTATTGTGTTACTAGGAATTGATGAAATTATTATACAAACGTGTGTGTTGAAAGTCAATGCTATCAGTTATACAAATTATTTGTGCGTGGTTATAATTTCTAATTATATCCATCAGTTAACAGATACTCTGCAGCTGTCGTTGCGGCATTTGCGCCGTCAGATACTGCGGTTACCACCTGACGCAGTGTCTTGGTACGGACATCTCCCGCCACATACAGTCCCGGCTGGACTCTTCTATCATGGTCATCTTTTTTTGTTGCAGCATATGTGATGCCGTCCTCACCTGCCACTACATATCCACGCTCATCGAGCTGTACCAGATTCTTTATGAGCTCTGACTGCGGTACTGAGCCATATGCCACGAATACTCCGTCTAAGGCGAGCTCTCTGCCACTTTTAAGCTTTATGCCTGTCGGCTTCTTTTCTCCGTATATCTCAGTCACAGTTTCATTTATGACAAACTCTACATTTTCTTTCTGCTTTAGGAGCTCTACTGTACTCTGCGCACCGCGGAAGCTGTCTCTTCTGTGAACCAGATAGACCTTCTCACATATATCGGACAGATATAATGCATCATCCAAAGCGGTATCTCCGCCGCCCAGCACTGCGGCTGTCTTTCCTTTATAGAATGCTCCGTCACAGATTGCGCAGTAAGATACTCCCTTTCCGGTATACTCATCCTCTCCCGGCACTCCTGCCTTTCTCGGATATGCTCCTGCGGTATAGATGAGTGCTCTTGCCTCTGCTATCGTGTCATCATCGAATTTCACTCTGTATATCACTGATTCTTCTTTCTCACCGTTTTGCACTGCTTCTATCTGCACTGCTTCTTTTTCGATAAATTCTACATCAAGGGACACTGCATGCTCCCTGAATTTTTCTCCCAGGTCGTATCCGTTTATGTTTGGAAGCCCCAGATAGTTGTTCACATTTCCGCTCTCGGCTATCTGGCCTGTCCCCTCGTATTCTTTTTCTGCTACTGCCACATTCAGATTGGCTCTCTTTGCATATATTGCTGCAGACAGTCCTGCCGGACCACTGCCTATTATTATTATATCGTACATGGAATCGGTTCCTTTCATTGTCCCTTTATGATTAATCAGATTACTACATGCTATGCATCGATGATACCTTTTTACTCTTTAATCATTATATACATTATCGTAAAAAATACAATAATACCGCCTGCTTTTTATAAAAACAGACGGTATCAATATTTTACTTATCGTATATACATCCTTGCCTCATATGGTCTGAGCACTGACATATCAGAGGTATCCTTATAATTTGAAATCAGCACCTCCATACCCTCGCATTCCTTTGCAAGCGGCATTGGTATCTCCTTGTCAAAGAAATTGCACACAACAATCATGGTTTTTTCTTCATTCTTTCTGCTGTATGCAAAAATATTTTCATCATCCTCAAGTAAAAGTGTAAACTTACCATCAACAAATACCGGATAATCCTTTCTCAGCTGAACAAGCTTCTTGTAGCAGCTAAAAATTGAATCAGGGTCATCCACCTGTGATTTGGCATTTATTTTATCGTAATTGTCATTTACCTTTATCCAAGGTGTTCCTGTGGTGAAGCCCGCATTTTCCGAGTCATCCCACTGCATAGGTGTCCTTGCATTGTCACGTCCTTTTGCGTAAATGGACTTCATGATTTCGTCCTTTGAGTATCCTTTTTCAAGGCGCTCATGGTACATGTTTATGATTTCACAGTCCTTATAATCCTCGATATCATACTGTACATTTGTCATGCCAAGCTCCTCGCCCTGATAGATGTACGGTGTACCCTGCATGCCGTGCAGCAATATGGCAAGCATCTTTGCTGATTCCACTCTGTACTCTCTGTCATTGCCCCATCTTGACACGATACGCGGCAGGTCATGATTGTCCCAGAACAGACTGTTCCAGCCACAGTTGTAGAGCTCATTCTGCCAGTGAGCCATTGTCGTTTTGAGCTTTTTAAACGGAAGCGGTGCAAGGTCCCATTTCTCGCCGCCCTCCTTCTGGTCAAGCCCTATGTGCTCGAACTGGAACACCATGGAAAACTCGCTGCCATCCGGATTGCTGTAAAGCTTTGCGCGCTCCGTGTCTGCGCCCCAGGCCTCACCTACGGTGATCAGATCACCCTTTTGGAAGGTCTCCTTACTCATCTCCTTAAAATATTCCTGAAGTCTTGGTCCGTTTATGGTGATTTTCTTGTCCGGCTCCTTGGCTATCTGGTCGATTACATCCATTCTGAAGCCACCGACTCCCTTGTCCATCCACCAGAGAATCATATCGTAGATTGCACTTCTGACCTTTGGATTCTCCCAGTTTAAGTCCGGCTGCTCCGGTAAAAACTGATGGAAATAATACTGCCCGATTTCCGGCACATATTCCCATGCGCTTCCACCGAAACAAGCCTTCATATCACTTGGCGGCACGCCTTCATCTCCGTCTCTCCAAATATAGTAGTCATGGTATGGATTGTCCTTGCTCTTTTTAGCCTCCTTGAACCACCTGTGCTCGTTTGAAGAATGATTTAAGACAAGATCCATCATAATCCTTATATTGTGCTTCTTTGCCTCGTTTATGAGCTCCTCCATATCATCGAGACTGCCAAACGTTGGATCAATATCCCTGTAATCTGAAATGTCATAACCGTTGTCCGCCTGCGGTGATTTGAATACCGGCGAAAGCCATATTGCATTGATTCCAAGCGTCTCAAGATAATCAAGTCTTTTGATAATACCCTGTAAATCACCAAAGCCGTCTCCGTTAGAATCCTGAAAGCTCTTTGGATAAATCTGGTAAACTACCGCCTTTTTCCACCATTTTTCGTTATTGTTTTTGCTCATTATGCCCTCCTTGTCTCTTCATTATCTCTTTTAGTTATCTCTTTTTGTTATCTCTTTTAGCTGTCTCTTTTTGTAAAAATTCAGCCTAGTTTCTTTAATGCTGTATCAAATTATGCTATTTTACAAGCACCACCAAAACCTCACAGCTTTCAAGCTTAAGCTCGGATGCTCCCACTGAAACAGTGCTCTTTTCAGCATCATTTGTGTTGGACAAAAGCACCTTTTTCACACTGCCATCAAGCCTGATCTGTGCCTCTTTACTGCCAAAATTTGCCACAACCAGCACGCGCTTATTTTCATCCTCCCTGTAGTAAGCCATGATGCCATCTGTATCCTCATATGCCGGAACACATCTGCCGTAGGTGAACAGCTCCTTAAATTCATCTGACTTTCTGAGTGCCACAAGCCTTCTGTAATAATTCAAAACAGATGAAGGATCCTTTTCCTGCGCCGCAACATTGATAGCCTTATAGTTTTCATTGACCTTAAGCCATGGCTTTGCTGTGGTAAAACCGGCATTTGCCTCATCACTCCACTGCATAGGTGTCCTTGCATTATCCCTGCTCATTCTTCCACAGGCTGCAAGTGCCTGCTCCTTTGACAAGCCTGCTGCAAGTGCGGCCTTGTACTGATCCTTTGTGCTGATATCATCATACTCATCTATGCTGTTCCATTTTGCATTTTGCATACCGATTTCCTGTCCCTGGTATATAAACGGAATACCTCGAAGCAGTACACTGACGGTTCCAAGCATCTTGATTCCGGCAGGATTTTGTGCATACTCAGGTAAAAATCTTGATGCGCCTCTCGGCTCATCGTGATTTTCTATAATGTTGGCCTTAAAGCCGTACTTTTCTGTCTCAAGCTGTGAGCTGAGAATGGCCTTTCTCCATGTGTCAAAATCAATTTTTGGAGCATCATACCAGCCGTGCTCTCCATTACTTAAGCACTGCGCACAAAAATCAAATATCGTTGAAAAATGCCCATTCTCACCGATAAACTCCGGCAGCTCCTCCGGCTTCATATTGAATACCTCACCGACCGTAAATGCATCATACTTCTTAAATGTATTGTTCTTTAATTCCTCCAAAAACTCTCCGACGCCCTCTGCACTCTCAACCATCTTGTAGCAGGCAGCCAGTCCGTCCTCTGCATCCGGCTCAAAATCAGGGAAATCGAGATTTTTCTTTATATTTATTATCGCATCTATTCTAAATCCTGACAAGCCCTTATCTAGCCACCAGTTAATCATCTCATAAAGCTTTTGTCTTAGCTTCTCATTCTCCCAGTTTAAATCCGGCTGCTCCTTCGCAAACATATGCAGGTAATATTTGTCCGTGCCCGGCACCTTCTCCCAGCAGCTTCCGCCAAAATAAGAGCGGTAATTGCTCGGTGGATTGCCGTTTTTGCCTTTTCTGAAATAAAAGTAATCAGCATACTCTCCGTCCGGATCCTTAAGTGCCTTTTGAAACCACTCGTGCTTATCCGAGCAGTGATTTATTACCAGATCCATGATGATATGCATATCACGCTTCTTTGCCTCGGCAAGGAGCTCATCAAACTCCTCCATAGTGCCGAATTCTTCAGCTATCGCATAGTAATCAGATATGTCATAGCCTTGATCCACAAATGGCGATTTATATATCGGAGACAGCCATATGATGTCAATTCCAAGCTCTTTTAAATAATCCAGCTTTGAAATGATACCTCTTAAATCTCCTATTCCGTCACCATTTGTATCCAGAAAGCTCTTTGGATAAATCTGATATGCCACCTTGTCATGCCACCATTTTCTCTCCATAATGCGTACCTCTTATCTAATCATTAATTTTGCAGTCATTTACATCTTGAGCACTTCGTCTTGATGTATTATACTGCTATTATAGAAAGTATTTAGTATAAATTCTTGCAATATTTTTTCATTTCATAACACAATACTGCTCTTATAATTATTAAATGGTATAGTTGTAAAAGCTATGGAGAAACAACAATATGAAAAACAATAATCCGCTTGCCCTGGGGCAGAAAGAAAATGCAAAGCACGGAGATGTATTTTTCCCTGTTCAGAAATATATAACAAGACTTGCAACAGATTACCCTGTCATCACCACACACTGGCATGATGAGGCAGAGCTCACACTGATTACAAAGGGCTCATGCACCTATCAGATTGATTTGCTCGAGTATGAGGCAAAGGAAGGCGATATCATCTTTATCCCGCCACTGCTGCTGCATTCCATTTCAATAAGGGACTGCGATGAATTTTACTCGGAAACGTATGTATTCCATATCAATTTTTTAGGTGGAAACAACACCGATATATGCTCATCAAGATACCTGACTCCGCTAATCAACCATGAGTTTGCCATGCCTTACCTGATTGCACCGAAGCATCCGGCATATTCATCCCTTTGCAAATGCTTCATGCGCATAACAAATCTATACTCCGGTCAGGAATTCGGCTATGAGCTGGCTCTAAAGGCATTTCTGCTTCAGGCAATATTTCTATTGCTGCAATACAGTGAAAAAAATGCTGATTTTGGTGTCACCACATCCTCCGACAAGCTGAAAAATGTGCTCGATTACATCGAGGTGCACTATGCCGAAAGCATCCAGATTTCAGAGCTTGCCGGGCTTTGCTATTTCAGTGAATACCACTTCATGCGTTTCTTCAAAAAGCACATGAACATGACCTGCGTGCAGTATATCAACAATGTGCGGCTTGAAAAATCTGTGGAACAGTTTGAGCGCGGCAACACCTCAATTTTAGATGTCTCACTGTCTGTCGGATTTCACAATCTAAGCTATTTTCACAGGGCATTTAAAAAGAGGTATCATATGACACCTCTTTCATTTATCAAAAGCCTTGAATAAATATTTATTTGCACGCAATCACTCTGAGTATATACTCATATGACCTCTTTGCAGAGGATATGGAAAGCCTCTCCTCTGTCGTATGGATATCATACATGTCCGGTCCCATTGATATGCAGTCGAGCCCCTCAATCTTGCCACTTAAAAGTCCGCACTCGACACCGGCATGAATAGCCTCAACTGTAGGCTTTTTGCCATACACCTCCTCAAAAATCCGTACCATATCCTCGCGCAGCTTTGAGTCCTTCTTGTACTCCCATGCAGGGTAATCGCCCTCAAATGTAACCTCGGCCGCAAAAGCTTCTGCTATGCATACAAGCTGGTTCTTAAGGCTCTTTTTAGCCACCCCGACAGAGCTTCTGACTGCGTATCTTAATGTAACTGCAGTGTCATCTGATTTTAAAACCCCCAGATTAAGCGAGGTCTCAACAAGCTTATCAATCTCCCTGCTCATTCTGATGATGCCGTTTGGCAGAGCCTCAATAAGTGCGATAACTCTCGCGCTGTCCTTGGCACTTATAGCAGGCTCACTGCAGTCAGTTTCCTCTGACAAGGTAAGCTTAAGGTCAGGATCAGATGCCTTAAACTCCTCCGCAATCTCATCTGCTGCCTGCTCTATCGCAGCCTTCACTGCTGCAGCCTTATCCGGTGCTACAATAATCTGTGCAGTACACTCTCTTGGAATGGCATTGTCCTTTCTGCCGCCATCTATAGAAGCTATAGCTACAGGTGCTGATGCGTCGCGAAGCAGTCTGGACATAAGAGCATTGGCATTGCCCCTGCCCTTATCAATCTCTGAGCCTGAGTGTCCGCCGGTGAGACCTGATAAGCTCACAGTGAGCTTTGTTCCGCTCACTGTCTCTCTCTCTACAGGCAGCTTCACATCAGCTCTGCATCCACCGGCGCAGCTTGCGAGCATCACGCCCTCTTCCTCGCTGTCCATATTAAGAAGCTTCTTTCCCTTAAGCATAGACACATCGATGCCTGTAGCACCCTCCATGCCTACCTCCTCGCATACAGTGCATACAAACTCAAGGCGTGGATGCGACAGACTGTCATCATCTAAAATAGCAAGCGCATATGCCACCGCGATACCGTCATCTCCACCGAGTGTAGTGCCCTTTGCCGAGATAAAATCACCATCTATCAAAAGGTCTAGTCCTTCCTCGTCCATATCCTTATCACAGTCAGGTACCTTCTCGCAAACCATATCCATGTGCCCCTGCAGTATGATTGGCTCCACATCCTCATATCCTTCTGATGCTTCCTTTATGATTATCACATTGTGAAGCTCATCCTGGTAATGCTCAAGGCCTCTTGCCTTTGCAAACTCCACCAGATAATTACTGATTTTCTCTTCCTTGTATGATGGATGAGGAATACTGCATATATCCTCGAAAAACGAAAAAACGTTCTTTGGCTCTAAATCTGTTAATACTCTCATTTTACTCTCCTTAAAAAAAAAGTCTGCCGACGAATCCGCCGACAGACATATTATAACACAATCCGGTATTTAATTGTATATGTATTATAAGTGTTGTGAAATACATTTCTTTACACTAAAGGCTTAATCTCGTCATCCAGCGTACTCCTAAGCTCTGCAAAAAACTTAGCATAATACTTGAATTTAGGTAAAGCATGTTCCACTGTATTTTTGTACTCAGGATAATTAATAGATGCCTTTATGGCGCTCTCATTAGGGATAATCCCATTGCGGTAATGTGTTGCCGCATACATTACATCATCCTTGTCTGCATGCCATAGCAGGCAGAAATTACTCACAACCTGTTCTATACATTCATGCTTCATATTTTCAACAATGTTTAGAATTGATTTGCCCCTGAACCTGCTCTCATCAAGCTCTATCTCATTAATCAGATGTGACATGATATCTGCAACCTTCGGATTATCCTTACGCAGATCCTCTACATACTGCTTTGCCTCATCAATCTTCTTTTGCTTTTCCTCAGGAGTGATATCCCCCTCCTCCTCCGGATTGACGATATTCTGAATGAGATTGATGATATATTCATAATCAATCCTCGTATTACTGTATGCCATAAGCTCATAATCTGAGTCTATTTCCAGTTCTACCGGCGGATTAACCGGGTCCGGTCCCGGGTCTGGCCCAATCTCACTTTTTATGTTCAGGTAATGACCTGCATAGTCTATATATTCCTGTTCAGTAATTCCATAATCATCAAGCATACTTTCATCATATCTGCTGAAGGATTTAAGCTGTGCAAAAAGTCTGTCAAAACTCTGAAACATCTTCATGAAATGAAGCTTCTCCTCATCTGACATTGACGGAATGTCGTCCGGTATCTGAGCTGCAATTCTAAGTGCCGCAAGCGCCTTTTTAAAAGCAGGCTCCACATCATCCCACTCTGCAATAAGCGGTGTATCCTCTGTACTTCCTGCAGAGTAAAGCTTGACAGCATCATCCACACATTTCTTGAAAAGTACCGGTGCCTGAAAAGTCACAATCTGTCCATACGGCTTTGATTTTTTGTCAAAAATACGATTAGTTCTGGAAAATGCCTGTATTAAATCGTGAGGTCCCATCGGCTGCCTGTCAATAAAAATTGTCGACATGCATGGCGCATCAAAGCCTGTGAGCAAACGATCCACAACAATAACCAGATCAAGCTGTTCGTTTCTGCTCTTATACTTAGGATCTTTTCTAGAAAGTCGTTTATTTAGATTACTATTGTATGAAGTAATCTGTGAAATATCAAACTTTGTATCAAACATAGCGTTGTAGTCATCAAGAGACTGCTTCATCTTCTCCTGATTGACCTGCGAGCCGTCCTCATTTTCAGTCACAGAGTATGTAATGGCAAACTTAGGGAAGTCCGGTAAAACCTGCTTTATGCGTTCATCTATCTTTAATGGCGTTTCTCCGTTTTTCACCCTTGTGAGCAGCTCATAATATTTTTGTGCAAGCGAAATAGAACTTGTAGTCAAAAGCCCTTCAAAGGTCTTGCCTTTTCCATTTTGAAAGCCCAGCTTATGATATGACTTATTTAAAATAACCTCAAGCACCTTGAGCATATGCGTCTCATTTTCATATCGGCTGCTGTCAGTCTCATCAGTCACATCCTTTGGTCCATCATGCTCCACCTGAAATCCCAAAACAGCATTATCATGAATAGCATTCTGGATAGTATATTTGTGCAGACATGCTCCGTATAATTCCTCTGTTGTACGTGGCAAATCCCCCATCAACGGATAAGGATTCTCCGGAAAACGTGGTGTTCCTGTAAAGCCAAACCAGAGTGACTTTCCAAAAAAGCGTTCGATTATTCTCTTGGTAGCCGGAGATACAGCTCTGTGACACTCATCCACCACAAAAGCTATTTTTAATCCTCTTAACCTGTTATACTCAGCTGTGCCCTCCTTCAGACGCTTTGAAATGAGAATCTGCATCTTTTGAATTGTAGTAACAATCATCTGTCTGTCAGACGATTTAAGTTTATTTTTCAAATCAGTCACATTATCAGTATTATCCACATCAATTGAATCATTCTGAGAATATGAACTAAATGATGTATTTGTCTGCTCATCAAGATCTTTCCTGTCTATAAGGAAAATAGCCTTATCCAACGCCGGAATATCCATAAGGAGATTTCTTGTTGCCTTATATGATGTAAGCGTCTTTCCCGAGCCTGTAGTATGCCATACAAATCCCGACTTTCCTGTTCGTGATGCTTCACGAATTGCCTCAATAGCATGTATCTGATATGGTCTAAGCAGAATAAGCCGCTTAGCTTCATTATCTAAAACCGTATATCTTGCAATCATCTCATGTGCCTGTGGAATCTTAAGGACATTTTTTGCAAAATCAATATAATCAGAAACCGGCTGATTGTTCCTGTCAACCCATCCGCTGATAAATTCTTTCTTTAGCTCCGTATCACTTGCTGCAGAAAAATACTTCGTGTCAATACCGTTGCTTATAATAAACATCTGAACAGCCGAAAAAATCCCCCTGAACTGCCCTTCACCAATGTATTTCTTTATCTGATTGAATGCTTCCATATATGAATGCTGTCTGTTTTTCAGCTCAATATGTATCATTGGAAGACCGTTTATCATCAAGGTCACATCAAATCTACGGTCTCTTGATGCGGCATCCTCATCATCCTTCAATGCACTGTACTGATTTATAACCTCATACACACTGCTGCCACCTGCAATATGCTCATGATTCATCACAACCAGATGAAGCTTCTTAGTATCACGCTGTACATGCACCATGACCTTGCCGTTTTCGCCTACCAGCCACTCTCCAGCCTTATAAAATGTTGAAAACTGCAACTGATTCTTTACCTGCTCAAACTCTGAATCAGAAAGTGGCTCACCATCCAGCCTGTCCTTATTGTTCTGCTCTAAAATATATTTAAAATTGTTCCATAAATCCGCTTCTGTCTTTAAATCTGGTCTGTACGTCCATTGCGAATCCCCATATATCAACTGCTCAATCAATTTCTGCTCTATTAACGATTCCAACTCCGGCATGATAATTTCTCCTTCTTCAAAACCTAAACACTAACTATATTTATTATAGCAAATATAGGCATAAAATACCACAAAATTACTTATATCAAAATCAGCGTAAGCATATTGTTTAAAAAGCTACATTACAGTCCTGACAAAGTCCTCATTACCAGATCCACATCCTTATTTTCCAGTTCCTGAATGATATGCAGATATGTTTTCTGCGTTGTTGTCATACTCGCATGCCCCAATCTGCGCGCCACACTGGCTATAGAAACACCGGCAAACAAAAGCAACGATGCATGCGTATGTCTAAGTCCGTGAATGGAAATCTCCGATATCCCACAGGCCTTACAGTGTCTGGTGAGAGCGTCATTGACGGTTGAATTATAAATCTTTTCCTCTCCTACAAATATAGGCTCGTCCTCCGGCAACCCTTTTATCAGCTCAGAAAACTTTACTACTATCTGCCAGTCAATCTGAATCTTTCTCACAGATGACTTATTCTTCGTCGGTAGAAAACCGCCCTTACCCTTATAATCCCACGTCTTACTTATAGAAAGAGTTTGCCTTCCAAAATCAAAATCCTTCGGTGTGATAGCAAGAGCCTCTGAAAAACGCATCCCTGTCTTTGCTACAAGCAAAATAAACCAGTCCCAGTTCGGCTCTTCCTTTATATCAAGATCAGCTATCAAAGTATGCAACTCAAACTGATTGAGATATTTAATTTTTTTCTCACGTGGTGTCTTACCCTTGATGATAGCCTTTCTGGTCGGATCACGCTCTATCAGACCCTCATCCACCGCGTCCATTACCGCACCCTTTAGCTGATGATGGAAGTCAAGGGTTGTCTGTCTCTCATGCTCCTTTGCGTAATCATTTAGTATCTTCTGATACGCGGTCCTTGTCAGCTCACAAACCTTAAGCTCCGGAGCCAGCTTCTCCACCCACTTTTGAGTCATCCTGTACTTTGCCATAGTGGCTTCACGAATTGCATCTTTCTTATACACTTCTATCCACTGTGCGTAATAGTTGTAAAATAATGCATCCTTGCTCATATCCTCTAGCATACGCTACCTCCTTTATTAGTACTGCTTACGCTGATGTAACCATAATTAGGCTTGCTTTGTTTGAGGTTGGTTTATGTTTGATTTGTTGTCAAATTTATGGTAACCATTGTATAGATACGATGCTACTTACGATAAAAAACAGTTTATAAATGCATGTTCAAATGTAATTTGTGCTGGCGCTGGTGAAGAGTGATGAGATTATCAATGGAATGAAAATAACTTCCAATCTTTATCTGTTCTTCGTATTTAGGAAATGTCACCGGAATGATAGAAAGCGTAGGAAACTGCACTCTTTGTTTTTCTATCAGTGAACCAGTTGCATATGTTCGATATAAACGTATTGCCTGTGGACTTTTTAGCCACGTATTAATGTAATATGTATCATAATTCTCCTTGGCAACCATGGTGGTATAATAGCCCGAAACTGCAACACTTTTCGCCATTCCATTATATCCAACTGCTCCCAATGTCATGTTCATTGGATTATATACAATATCTCCAGGACGAACTTCTTTAAAATTATCATCTTTCTTTACAAGAAATTCTCTGTTATATCTATCAGATTTCTTTGTTAATCCATCTTCGACAGTTAAACTCCAAAGTTCTATTTCATCTTCCTTGGGATTTACCAAATTCGATGTCTGCTCGAATACATCTCCCAACTTACGCTGTTCCCAATCGTTTTCAATATTTATAATTTTTTATTGGCTTACGATGAGATATAGTAGAAACTGATTTTTTTATAAAAATCTGTCTGGCGCTGGTGAAGAGTGATGAGGTGATCGAGCTGCTTGAAATAGGTTCCGATTTGCTGTTGTTCCTTACTATCACTTGGAACATTTACATCAATATCAGCAAGGTCATTTGAGTTAATTGCAGGATAACTTGTTCCTGTGCATCTATCTAAAACAAGCTTGACAAAATCTTCATTCTGTAAAAGCGTTAGCAAAAAATAGCTATCATTAACAGGTCTTAATTGAGCGTATCCAGTTGAGAAAACCCAGTTATTATCATTCTTTTCAAAAATACAGTTATTCTTTTGATATGGTCTAACCGTCTGATAAAATACATCGCCTTTTTGTGCCAATCGTTGTGCTCTTGAAGGTGCGGAAGATTTACTTTCAGTTCTATGTGATAAAATATTTGTTCCCACCACGGATTCTAAATCAATATATTCAAAAACATCTGGCAACTCTGATTTAGGATTGAATTCCGCACACTCTCTGAGCTTACGCTGTTCCCAAACTTTTGGTTTTATTCACCATATCACAATGGACTTACGCTAATAACGAGTGGTGCCACTTTTCATCACTTATAATATAAAAGACGTGGGTCAAATTGTCCCACGCCTAAAATTAATTAAAAGCACGGATGAATGCTCTTAAAAGTAATCAAAATTTTTTCATATTTTATATTCCATCTCTCACCATCATAAGTGCAAATCCAAGCAGATTCTGTCCTCTCCACTTTTCCATTTCCAGTCTTTTAGGATCTGTCATTGACAATCCAATTCCCCATATGCAGTCCCTCACAGCACCTTCCGCTAAAACCGCATCTCCTGTAGCTTTTAGTTTGGATTTCAATTCAGAGTTTTGAAATTTTGCACAAAGTCCCTTGTAAACAACAATCTGTCGCTTTCCATTCCAGATTGTTTCATTATAATTTGAAACCTTTCTTCCCAAAGCCTTAATTTGTGCAACATCTGTAGTTTCAAGGATTTTCTCCGCTATTTTAGTATCGCCAAAACAATTTGCTTTTTGATACATCATATACTGTTCCATTGATGAAAATCTTATTCCATCACATTCAAACTCACTTAAATACCAGTTACTAAGGTATCCATTTTCCTCATTTGGATTATGAAAACAAACTATATTCATTTATACTTTACCTACCTTTTTTACCGCCAAATCAAGCTCTAAATCATGAAGTCCACAATAAGCCTTCCTCAGAAAATCGACCGGTACTTTATTTATTACCTCTGCGCTTGGAATATCATAATACCACTGATAATAAGCATAAAATTCACCAATCCAATCAGGCATAAATCCTTCGATTGCTTTCCCCTTCTTTAACTTATATTTTTCTGTGTCTGAAAAGTATTTCCACAGTTCTTTTGCATCCATAGTATTAACATAAGCCATCGCATCATCAATGTTTTTTCTGGTTTTACTTTTCATATACGTATTTATAAAATCTTCTGTATCACTATCAGGATAAGACTGTGCCACAAAATCAAATAATTTTCCCTGATTTTCCACCACGTCACCCAGATACGCTTCTGAATATGCGCCCATTTTCTCACCTCTAAAACAATGTACTAAAAACATTCGTAACCTTATTTGCATCTGAATCTACTAAATTACGCATTTTTTTTCTTGCTTCAATATCTCTTTGATTATACTTATTGTTAAATTCATTGTATTCAACTTGAAGTAAATCACTTTCTATCTCGCGTAAATTTGCATATGCTTTTTCTGTCTTAATACAATACTGAATCCCCAATCCGCCTAACGAAAGCAATTCTTCAAGAATATCTATATCAATATTATCTCGGACAAATTCTTTTGCAATGTAGAAATATGATGCATTTGCGCGCCATCCCTTTATCACATCATATGCATCGGTAGCAATACCATATTTATCAATAAACTTTGCTGCAAGCATCCTATAACGCTTGGAATCAGCAGCATCGCGATGTTTCATAAGCTCTGCAAGCCACGATAAAACATCTTTCTCCTGAAAATCAAAAATTTTTAGATTCCTTGTATTTAACTCATACTTATGAACCCATCCATTCTGTTCATTAGGTCTGCAAACCGCCCATTCCTTTGCTAAATCTATGTTTTCTGTCAGATAAAATCCACGACCATAATCATGTTTATCATCTCCACCACCAAATACCGGTGTTACTATTTTGTTAGGAGAACCATGATATAAAATTATTGTATCCATTTTAATTCCCTGTGACATTCTTAACCCTCCCTTCCTTCAAGAGCTCTCATATCCCTAATATCAAATGATTATATAAACATATTTTGTAACATATATTTTTTCATTTTCTTAAGTTCATCGCACTTACGTTGGTGAAGAGTGATGAGGTGGTCGACACTATCAAAATATTCGCCAATCTTCTCCTGCTCAGCAATAGATGTGATTGGTACTTCGACATCTTTGATTGCTCCTATTGGAAGTTGTTTTAATGCTGAACCCGTTTGTCTTTTTAATAATTCATTTTGTCCTGTCCAAGATAACAAATACTGAATCAGAAATTTTCCATATAATTCACTTTTGTCAGTGCGCAATATTGCTAATTGAGAATTAATGTTCCACCCTGAATTATCAGTATTTACGTAGCCTAGTGCACCTAAGGAACCTCTAACAGCAATCACAATATCATCTTCAAGCAAGTGACCAGATGTAAGTTTGGAATGTTTTTCGGGAGTAATATAACTTGCTCCATCAAGGGATAATTTTCCGTCCTTTAAATTTCCGCCTGTAAGAAAAGGTACTCCACTACCGCTATCAGTCATATCAGATGATTTTGGATAAGCCTCTCCATAGTTGCCATCTGTGAAAAATGTATTTGTTGCTCCCAACTTACGCTGTTCCCAATCGTAAGTAAATCCATCAAATCTAATTTCTGGAACTTTTGCTCCATTTTGAGGAAACATTTTTTGAAGCATATATTTTTTCAATTTTTTTGTCTGTTCACACTTTCGCTGGTGAAGAGTGATGAGGTGGTCAAGTTCTTCAAAAAACTCTGCTATTTTTGCTTGTTCAATCTGCGAAACCGGCATAACAATCTCACTTCGCAATATATTATCATTATATAAATGCTTGACTGTAGACCCTTCTATCAACCACTTTATTACTTGATAAGATATCTTGAGAAACTTTTTATTAATGCTTCCATCTGTCTTAAGCCATACAACATTTGAATCCTGAAAATACTCATCTTTCCCTGTATATTCAGCAGTTCTTCCAATGCTTCCAACTACTGAAATCAGTGTATCTCCTACTTCTGGATAAGGATATAATCTACGAAATTCTTCATACATTTCTCTCGAGATATATGAATCAGGTTTTAATCCAATAGTTCCATTCTTAAAAAAAGGAATGTCCCCCTTTTCCGATGTTTGATCTTTAAAAATTCGTTTGCATGTCTGAACTGTCCCAAGTTCCCCCAGCTTACGCTGTTCCCAATCCTTAGTAAACCCTTTAAATCTAATCTTTGGATTCTCCATACAAATCACCCCTCAATCATATCAATATAACGATTTAACGATGCCATTATATTTTCATCGGACGATGTCAGGTCTTTTAACAAATTCACAAACTCACCTTCGACCTTTCCTATCTCGTCATCTGTTTTTTGCATATCCTCGAGCAGACCATTTATATCGACTTCCTCTTCCTTTTCAAAATTGTCTACATATCGCGGTATGTTTAGGTTGAAATCATTCTTTTCAATATCATCAAAGCTTGCCAGATAGGATTCTTTGTCTACAGTTTCCCTTCTGTTATACAAATCCATAACTTCATCAATATGTTCGTCTGACATTTCGTTTTGTTTTTTGCCCTTAATGAACTTCTTTGACGCATCAATAAACAGTACATCTCTGCCATCTCTATGCTTTTTAAGTACAACAATACATGTAGGAATAGACGTATTATAAAATAAATTAGCCGGCAATCCTATAACCGCATATATGTTTCCTGAACGAAGGAGCTTTTCTCTTATTTTTCCCTCTGCTGCACCTCTGAAAAGCACTCCATGTGGCAAAACGATGGCCATTGTTCCATTGCTTTTCAGATGATAAAGTCCATGAAGTAAAAATGCATAATCAGCCTTTGATTTTGGCGCCAAAACACCATATTCTGAAAATCTTTCGTCCTGTAAAAATCCTGATGCAGCACTCCATTTTGCAGAATACGGCGGATTCATAAGTACCATGTGAAAGTCTGTTTCCTCACCAGTTGGCCAGTCTGCATCAAGAGTATCTCCATGATGCAGATTCTGATTCTCCGCAGCTACATCATGCAGGAACATATTCATCCTCGCCAGATTATATGTAGACATGTTCAGTTCCTGTCCATAATACTTTATATAGTTTGTATCACCTTTATAGTATCTCTTTGCGTTAAGAAGCAGCGAACCTGAGCCCATACATGGATCATAGATTGACAAACCTTTCACATTCTCCTGTCCTGTTATTGCTATTCTAGTAAGAATTTTTGATACTGCCTGTGGTGTATAGAATTCTCCCGCCTTCTTACCGGTCTCTGACGCAAACTGTCCTATCAGATATTCATATGCATCTCCAAGTATTTCACCATCGGAATTGAGCAAATCCGCCTGGTCTATTACTTTTATCAGTTCTGCAATTGTATCACTTTGTTTCTGGTCTCCCGCTCCAAGCCTGCTTGAATACAAATCAATGTCGGAAAACAAATCCACAAACAACTCTCCGCTCTGCTCAATATTATTGAATGCTTTCTGTAATTGCTCACGATTAAAGCAATTATTCCTTGCATCCTCTGCAAAACATGTATATGTAAGCTCAGGCTCAATTACATATTTACGATCCTGCTTTAATTCATCAAGCAAATCATTAGCATATTCGCCCTTCAACTCATTTTTATATGCCTCAAGTGCCACCTTGAGCGATTCCGGTTTCGCATCATTTATCAAATCATATACTCTAATCAAAAATGAATCTGATAGGTATTTATAGAATACAATTCCCAAAAGATAATTCTTATATTCATTCGCGTCCATTTTAGAACGAAGTACATCAGCGCCACTCCAAAGTACACTGATTAAATCCTTACTGTTTTCCTGTTCTGCCATTAATTGCTTCCTCCGAACTTCTATAATCTTTTGCTTTAATATTACACTCCACTTACCTCTTCCGCAAGCTTCCTAACCTTACCTGCATCCGCACACTGATAGCAGTTTTTCATCGCTTCATCATACGAAAAATCCACTGCATTACCCGCTGCTGTCACATCACACTTCCAGGAACCACACGAGCTGTGCACCTGCGTAATTCCCGTGTATTCGATAAGTGCTCTCACATTGGTATCATTCACGCCGCTTCCGGCCAGAATCGTAATATCTTTTCCATATTGATTTTGAAGATGCTTAAGCTGTTTTCTGCCATCCCATACATTTACTGCTCCACCGCTTGTGAGGATACGATCTGCGCCAAGCCTAATAAGCTTCTCCGCTGCACCGTCCTGATTATTTATGCAGTCAAAGGCGCGGTGAAACACTGCCTCTTTGCCATACTCATGAATGAGCTCTATCATTTCCCTCGTGCGCTTTTCATCAGGCATTTTTTCCTCTGTCAGAAATCCAAACGCAATACCATCTGCACCATGCTCTAAAAGAATTTTTGCATCCATAAGCATAGTGTCGTATTCTTCATCCGAATAGCAAAATCCGCCGCCCCTCGGCCGAACCATTGCCACTACCGGTATATTGCAGTTCTCCTTTGCATATATTAAATTGGCGAGTGTCGGTGTCAGCCCGCCCATGTATAGGGCGCTGTTGAGTTCAACCCTGTCTGCACCATTTTCATATGCTGTTTTCACATCTGAAAAGCTGCCGCAGCAGATTTCAAGCATCGGTTTCATCATACTTTCCCACTCTTTCCGCTAAAATAAAGCTTAACCTTCACACAATACATGTGTGGTCGACAATAATTACATAAATCAGTTTTACGATAATCAATATTCATTGACCACAATCTCGAATACTCCGTCCTCATTAATTTTTAACCTCAATGACTTAACATATTTATTGTAAAAATCCTTCATTTCTCGCTCTGTCGATGTAATTTTAGTCCTCTCGTATATCTGTCTTGTCATCTCCCAGCCATTTTTTCCGACAATATCATTTGTCAGATTTTTCAATTCACTTATCATGACTTTTTTCTTTAAATCACTTGCATTTCCTGTATAGAAATCGTCTATTGAACAATGAAATATACATCGTTTTGTAAGTGCATCCTTGATTGGCTGTCCGCACTTGCTATATTCGTACATCACGAGGAAATGAGCATCCTTTACCGATGAAATAAGTCCCCAGTAATCCGAATCACTTGAGCACAAAATAAACGAGTCTATGTTGTCCTTATAATACGCCTCACACACTCCCGCAGTCATCTTTATATCAACAAGCGACTTTCGGTCTGTCACACGTTCCACCTCCTCGTGGAATACAGGGATATGTATGAATTTTTCCAGCCAGTCCCATCCACAGGATGTATGATAATCATCATAAAGTATAATTTTTTCTATTTTGGACATTTGCTCAGAATTTAAGTTTTTTAATACTCCATACAGCTTGTATACATCAGAATTTTCACAATCCACAACTATCACAACACGCATACTTTCACGGATAAACTCATATATATTTTCCTTTGTATCTTCCACTGCATCCCTGTATTTTGAACCGTCATTGAAATAATCACCATGCTGTCTGTATATTGTCTTTAATATACGTCCGTCGGAATTGAGCAGATTTCCCCTGCCATCCGGGCGCCAGTGAATGTACATCCCGTACGGATACTCTTTTCTGTGCTCTTTATAGACAGTAAACTCTGCCTTTAGCTTCTTTGGCTTTTCATAATCCGCTATAACAAACAAATCCCTGATATACTCCCATTTTACCCAGTCTGGGAAAAGCTTTTTGCATGCATCCACGTGCTCATTTATCAGCTTGTTAATATGTACGCAATACTTGTCAGCCGATGCATTATACAATATAATATGCACTTCCCAGCTCTCAAGCTTATTTATATTCTCTGCATCAAACCACTCCATCCTGTTTATATTACCCAGATTATATTTTATTTCATTGTCTGTTTTTTTATAGTTGCGCAGCAGACTTGTACGTGCCTTACACAGATATCTGAGTATCCTCGCATTTGTACTTTCTCTTAAGCTGTTTAAAAGCTCCACATACTCATCACTGCACATATTATCAAGTATCTCATTTCTGACACCTATAAGATACGATAGAATCGTCACAAGCTCATATTTCTGTACTGTTTTATATTCCTTTTCCTCTGTAAATTCAAAGTCCAACGCATATGTTTCTTCATATGCTTCTTCATCTGTTTCCTGTATCACATTATTAACTTCATCAATATCTGTCAAATCTATTTCCCCTTCATTTTCAAAATATATTAAAATTATATCATATGTTGCACTCTTTGTATTGTTAACATTTACTTAAATCTATATTATTTGCCATTTTCTCCTACACATGCTACAATACCTTTGTCCGGATTAATGGTGATTATTATCAGACACTTTTTAGTAGACAGCGAAAATGTCAACGACAACTGGCTGATGCTGTTTGATATGGCAGATGAGGACGATGAAATCATAGTTTTTTATACCAAAAAATCACCTCACATGTCATACATGTCAGTCATCAGGCTTATGGAAAATAACAGTATTAATGTACGATTTGAGGAATGCTATGAGGGAACGAATGCCCTTGATTTTCAGCTGGTATCCTATATGGGTTATCTGATGGGACGTAACGATACCCACAGTGAAAATAATTCTTCAGCTACTCCTATCGTCACAGACACAGCAGATGTATCAGCAGCCTCATGTGCTGATGAGTACATCATAATGAGCAACGACACAGGCTATGACCCTGCTGTCAGATTTTGGAAAGATAAGGGATACGCTGTGCGCAGATTCAATGTTAATTTCTGCAAACAGGCTGTCCAGCGAAGGAAAAACATCAAGTATCAGGTGGTCGCAGATATTCCGTCTAAGGAAGATAACACCAATACCAATATCGATACAAACATCGATACCGATAATGATAATGATGCTATCACTGCAAAGTCTTATAATCTGAATGAACTTTTCGATGGCAATCATAGCAGCTATACAGACAATGAACCGTTAAGTGATGAGCTTGCGGCTAACGATGATTTACCGTCAAATGATAAGCTTATGGCCAATGATGACTTACCATTCACTGACGAACAGACACCTCATAACGGTTCTGGTAACAGCTCAAATAAAAACGAAGCAGATGAGGCTAAATCCTCAACGGACAGCATTGATACATCAGATATTTCTGAAGTATCGGCAGCATCCGAAGACTTCGACCATTTTGAGGTAGATTCTTTCTTAAACTGCATGGGAAAAGACAATCTGCTCAAGCTTCATGAGACACTGGTTCATGTTTATGGTATGAAACAGGGTCAGACAATTTATAAAACCATAAAAGACAAATCCTACTCTTATACGCCTGAAAGGCTCACGCGTAAAAAGAAGGTAGAGCGTTTTACAGGTATAATTTTCGCTCATAGTGATATTAATGATCCCGGAGATTTTGTTGATTTTCTTGAAAAAAACAGGAATAAAACAAAGAATCTCAATGGCATAAGATCTGCCATCACAAAGAGC
>OGLI01000885.1_pt1 | contig 21989 bp, 18 predicted proteins | sample 1572661 | NCBI WGS metagenome assembly OGLI01 (sample SAMEA2581901, study PRJEB24529) | metagenome | biome: Human gut stool | place: China | collected 2011 | reverse complement strand
GGGATTGTGGCAGTAGAGGCACCGCATGGGACAGCCCGGGAAAAACACAACATAGCGGATTCCGGGGCCATCCACCGTGCCAAAGCTCTCAAGGGAATGGATGCGTCCAGTCAGTTCCGACATGGTAATCACATTCTTTCGTGGAAGGTGCGGGAGATGACCTCATCCTGCTGGGCACGGGTCAGCTTGATAAAGTTGACGGCGTAGCCGGAAACACGGATGGTCAGCTGCGGATACAGCTCGGGGTGAGCCTGAGCGTCCAGCAGGGTCTCGCGGTTGAGCACATTGACATTGAGGTGGTGCGCATGCTTGCCAAAGTAGCCATCCATGAGGCCGACGAGGTTGGTCACGCGCTGGTCATCGTTCTTGCCCAGGGCATCGGGAACGATGGAGAAGGTATTGGAGATACCGTCCTGGGAATCCATGAAGGGGATCTTGGCAACAGAAGCCAGGGAAGCAACAGCACCGTGGCTATCGCGGCCGTGCATGGGGTTGGCACCGGGCGCGAAGGGCTCGCCGCCCTTACGGCCATCCGGGGTGGAACCGGTATTCTTACCATAGCTGACATTGGAGGTGATGGTAAGGATAGAGGTGGTATGGATACCGTTACGGTAGGTGGGATACTCACGGATGTAGTTGATGAAGCGGTGCAGGATATCCTTGGCGATCTCGTCTACACGGTCATCATCGTTGCCGTACTTGGGGAAGTCGCCCTCGGTCTCAAAGCCGGTGGCAAGGCCGTTTTCATCGCGCACCACCTTCACCTTGGCGTACTTGATGGCGCTCAGGGAGTCGATGACATGGGAGAAGCCTGCAATGCCGGTGGCAAAGGTGCGGCGCACATCGGTGTCGATGAGTGCCATCTCGGCTTCCTCGTAGTAGTACTTGTCGTGCATATACTGGATGAGGTTCAGCACGTTGACGTACAGGCCGGCCAGCCAGTCCAGCATCTTGACGTACTTGGGCAGTACTTCGTCGTAGGTCAGGTACTCGCCGGTGATGGGCGCATAGTTGGGGCCGCACTGCTCGTGGCTCTTCTCGTCCACGCCGCCGTTGATGGCGTACAGCAGGCACTTGGCCAGGTTGGCGCGGGCACCGAAGAACTGCATCTCCTTGCCGGTCTGGGTGGCAGACACGCAGCAGCAGATGGAGTAGTCATCGCCCCACACGGGCTTCATCACGTCGTCGTTCTCGTACTGGACCGAACTGGTGTTGATGGACACCTTGGCGGCGTACTTCTTGAAGGCTTCCGGCAGGGCGGAAGAGTACAGCACGGTCAGGTTCGGCTCCGGGGCGGGGCCCATGTTCTCCAGCGTGTGCAGGAAGCGGTAGCAGTTCTTGGTGACCATGCTGCGGCCGTCCATGCCGATGCCGCCCACTTCCAGGGTGGCCCACACCGGGTCACCGGAGAACAGCTGGTTGTAGCTGGGGATCCGGGCAAACTTGACCATACGGAACTTCATGACCATGTGGTCGATGAGCTCCTGTGCCTGGCACTCGGTCAGGGTGCCGTTGTCCAGATCGCGCTGGATGTAGATGTCCAGGAAGGTGGAGATGCGGCCCACGCTCATGGCGGCGCCGTTCTGGGTCTTGATGGCGGCCAGATAGCCGAAGTACAGCCACTGGCAGGCTTCCTTGGCGGTCTTGGCGGGCTGAGAGATGTCGCAGCCGTAAGCCTCAGCCATCTTCTTCATGCCCTTCAGGGCGTTGATCTGACGTGCGATCTCTTCGCGCAGGCGGATGACGTCATCGGTCATGGTGCCGTCGCCGCAGTTGGCGAAGTCTTCCTGCTTGAACTTGATGAGGGCGTCGATGCCGTACAGTGCCACACGGCGGTAGTCGCCGACGATACGGCCACGGCCATAGGTGTCGGGCAGGCCGGTGATAATGTGGGTGTGGCGGGCGGTCTTCATCTCGGGGGTATAGGCATCGAAGACAGCCTGATTGTGGGTGCGGGTGTAGTCGGTGAAGATCTTGTGCAGCTCTTCAGAGGGCTGGTAGCCGTAGGTAGTGCAGGCCTGCTCCGCCATCTTGATGCCGCCATAGGGCATGAATGCACGCTTCAGGGGCTTGTCGGTCTGCAGGCCGACGATCTGCTCAAGATCTTTCAGGCTCTCGTCGATGTAGCCGGGGCCGTACGCGGTCAGACCGCTGACGACCTCGGTCTCCATATCCAGCACGCCGCCCTTGGCACGCTCGGCCTTCTGCAGCTTCTGCAGTGCGCCCCAGAGCTTATCGGTGGCCTCGGTGGGGCCAGCCAGGAAAGACTCGTCGCCGTCATAAGGGGTGTAGTTCTTCTGGATAAAGTCGCGGACGTTGACTTCCTCTTTCCAGATGCGGCCCTCAAAGCCTTCCCACTGTTCAAAATCGATCATTGGAACCTCCTTGCTCTTTACCATTTCCTCGATGGTTAGCATAATCTAACTAATGAGCCTTTGAAAAACCGCTTCTCGGCGGTCTTCTGGGGGCGTACGAATGAGCTGCAAGGCGCAGGCAGATGCAGACACCCAGCAGCCTCAAGAATATAATATCAGTGTTTTTTGCAAAAAGCAAGAGGGAACGGATGGATTTTACACAAAGGCGGGAAAGGTTTCTTAGTGCAAGTGTCCAATTTTTGGAGAAAAAGCTTTTTTCGCAAAAAATTTCAAATCAGGGCTTGACAGGCATGACAAACTATGGTATCCTGTTGTCACGGCAAGGTTAGTTAAATCTAACCGAGGCTGCGAAACCCTCTGCAAAGGGTTCCGATTCCTCCATTCCATACTCTCTTTTTCTTTTGGCAGGGTGCGGCATTCTGGTTTGCTCCGCCCCTCCTGCGCGGCAAAGGCGGCTCTGGTACAGCGGCCTTTGCGAAAACAGAAAACAAAAACGGGACACACAGCTTGACCACCTGTGTGCCCCGATTTTTGTTTGTAACGGTCTATTTCTGTGCATCCATCCGGTCCAGATGTTTCTGGGCGAAGAGGGAGGCCACGGCGGAAAAGCCGAAGACGAAGTAGTAGCTGGCGATGCGGAAGAGCATCAGGGTGCTCATGGCCTCGCCGCGGGTCATAAAGGAGCCGAAGACGAGGAGAAAGGCTGTCTCGATGGAACCCATACCGGCCACATTGGGCAGGGCATTGGAGAGGAAGAGCATCAGGCTGGCGAGCAGCTGCACCTGCCAGAAGCTGAGGCCGCAGGGCAGGCCCATGAACCGGATGCAGAGATAGGGCAAGGTGTACATCAGAAAGAGCTTGAGGGTGTGCAGCGCGAAGATCTGGATGCAGCGGCCCTTGTCGGCGAGGAGGTGGCGGCTCTCGGTGCCGAGGGTGTCCAGCTGCTCCAGCCATTTTTCCCGGCGGGTCTGCCAGGAGTCAGTCCTGGGCAGGCAGCCCAACGCCCAGCGGGCCAGCCGCTGGATGAGGGGCGATACGCAGACCAGCACCAGCGCCACGATGATGGCGGCCACCACGGCATAGGCCATGGGCAGATAGTTCATCACGCCGGAGGTGTTGGCGGCGAGCCACCGGTGCTGCAGCAACAGCATCACGGTGGCGTAAAGCAGAACGGTGGTCTTGTGGAAGACGTATTGCAGGGTCATCAGGCCCACGCCGGGGCCAAGCGGCAGGCCGCTGCGGTAGAGGTAGTAGGACTGCATCGGCATGGCACCGGCACCCAGGCAGATGACGTTGCCGAAGGTGCCCATGAACGACGATTCCAGCGCCTGCCGCACGGTGAAACCGGGCATCCGGCTGCGGATGATGACCCAGCTGACCAGACCTTCCAGCACCGGGTAGGTCAGGCCCACGGCCAGCACGAGCAGTATCTGCCAGAAGCGCAGCTGTGCCAGCGCGGCAGAGATCTCAGCCCAGTGGCGCTGGAAGATCCGGAAGACGATGCCGGTGAGCACCACCAGAACGGTGAGCGAGAGGATCGTTTTTTTGCGGGACGGCTGCTGCGGGGTGGACTGGTCCATCAGAGAAGGCTCCTTTCGAGATCGTTGGTTGCAGTATACCACAGCAGCCGGAGCGGTTTGTGAACTTGTACGAAATTTTTCTCGTCAATTTGAGCGAAGTGATAAAAAATCCTCCGTACAACCTCTCAGTCTCGCTCACGCTCGACAGCTCCCCTGGTAGGGGAGCCTCTGGCGAAACCATTGACTTTGCGAGGACTGCCAAAGCCTCCCCTACAAGGGGAGGTGGCATTGCGAAGCAATGACGGAGAGGTTGTACGAAGGAAAAGTTAAAATTTTAATGTTGTTCGGTCAGCTCTTTCACCGCAGCGGTGAGAGTGTCGGCGAAGGACTGCTTGGAATAGTGCTTTTCATAGAGCTTCCGGCAGTCGGCCCGCATGGCGGCGAGCTTCTCCGGGTGGAGGATGGCCCACTCCAGAATGGAGCTCAGCTTTTCTGGGTCGTCGTCCGGGTAGGTGAAACCATCTACCCCCTCGGTGATGAGACCGGCGGTGCCGGTGTGTTCCGACACGATGGAAGGTTTGCCAAAGATGAGGCCCTCGGTGACGAAGGTGGGCATCGGGTCGTCGCGGGAGGCGCAGACGAGGCAGGTGCACTGCTCCATCAGGTTCTTGATCTCATCCCGGCTGAGCCGCTTGCAGTAGAAGACGTTGGCCGGGTATTCGGTGGTCAGGGTGCGGACGGCGTCCATCATCTCCTGGTCGGCAGCTTTGCCCACGAAGAGGAAGGTTGCTTTTTCCCGCACGGCGTCGGGCAGCAGGCGGATGGCCTTGCAGAAGATGTCCTGCCCCTTTCGGCGCTCGAACGAGCCGACCGTGGCGAAGAGGGGCTTGTCGGCGGGGTAACCCAAATCGCAGCGGGGGAAATCCTCAGCGGCATAATCCGGCAGGCCGTAGATGAGGGGGCGGATGTCGAACTGGGGGCGGACCGAGTGCATGGCGGCGGCAGCGTGTTTGCCGACCGAGTAGAGCTGCACATTGGGCGCAATGTGCTTGGGGATCTGGTGTGCGATGTGGGGGTAGCCCGCAAAGGCATCGTGGAGCCACCAGAGCACCGGCACCGGCGCGTTGCTCAGGGCGCGGATAACGCGGGCCTCGACCACGGTGTTGGCCAGCACGAAGTCGGCGCAGAGCGCCAGCCCCCAGAGGGTGTTCGAGGAGGTGCAGCCCGCGCGGGTGATGACGGCGGCTCCGGCATCCACGAAGAGCTGGAGCGAGCCGGAATCGTCCGGGCCGAGGACCACGACCTCATAGCCCATGCTGCGGAGCACCGGCACGGCGCTGACCAGCACGATGGGGGCACCGGTCATGTCCAGCACATGGCTCATGACGAAGGCCCGCTTGCCGGAGGCGGAATAGGCATCCTCGGCGCAGATGTCCCGCTCGTAGTGGAGCAGGGCCTGCGGGATGCAGACCGGAGCCTGGCAGAGCTGCGCGGCCAGAGCCAGCAGCTCGGTGACGCTTTCGGGGTCCCGCGCGGCGGCGCGGCAGCGGGCCAGCAGGCCGCGGCTGACGAGGGCGAACTTGTTCTCGGCCAGATGCCCATGGCTCTGGTAGAGGGCCGTCTGCCCCGAAAAGCCGAAGACCGCGTTGCAGACGGCGTAGTCCGCGCCGTCCCGCAGGGCCTGGGCGAAATAGGTCAGGGTGGTGGAGAGGCAGGCGACGTCCTCGCTGACGAGGAGCACACCGGCCACCGCGTCGGTCAGCTCTCCGGCCAGATGGTCCACCAGACGGAATTTGCGGTGGAGCTGGTCCTGCAGAGCCTGCGCCAGAACGCGGCTGCGCAGCGGCGCGTAGACGAGCAGATAGGTGCTCTGGGTGTCGGTGTAGGTCTGCTTTGCCAGCTGTTCCCGCTGCAGGGAAGTGTAACTGTTGTACATGCGCGTCCCTCCCGGCTCAGTGGCGGAACAGCCCCAGCAGGCGGCGCAGGGGCCGTGTCAGCCTCCAGCTGCTGCTGTTCAGGACGCCTTCCAGCGAAGTCTCGTAGGCCTGACGGCGGGCTTCCGCCTCGGCGTTCTTCTGGTGCAGTTCGCTGATCTGCTGCTGCAGCGCGGCAATGGCCTGCTGCTGTGCGGCGATCTGGTCGTTGAGACCGGCGATGTGCTGGGCCTCGCTGTCCCTGGTCTTCTGGCAGAACTGGAGGCCCTCCAGCACGGTGTTGAAGAGCGGCTTGTCGGCCAGTGTTTCCAGCGGGCAGTAATGGTAGGAGACGCCCAGCTTCATCCCGGCGGGGAAATGGGTCACACCGTCCAGCAGATAGTTGGGGTCGCGGTCGAGGAAGAGGGTGCTGTCGCTGGGCAGGGTCAGGCCGTTGGCCGGGCGGCAGAGCACCCGGTCGTCCGAAAAGCTCAGATTGGTGATGCAGCAGGGCAGTTCGCCCGGATCGAGCCGCAGGGCGCGGGCGGTCACGGGCAGCTCAAAGGTCGCGATGACAACACCCGTCAGCTCGTCCACCTCGTAGTCCGGGGCGGTGAGGGTGTCTTTCTCCGAAAAGCCGAAGCCCGCATCAAAATAGAGGGTGGGCTGCAGCAGAGCGGGGGAGTCGGTGTGCTTCTCGTTCTGGGGATGGGCCGCAAGGTAGGACTGCACTTCCTGTTCCAGCCCAAGGCAGCGTTCTGCCAGACGGGAGACGCCCTCGTCCGAGAGTTTGAGCTGCTGTTCGAGATCCGCGATGCGGGCCTGCAGGGCAGCCGTGGAGGCAGGAGCTTCGTTGTTCATAACCGGATTCTCCTCATTTTATATAAATTCACTTCAGCGGGGAGACCCCGCAAAAATTCAGTGTCTGGCCGCATAACGCCGCGGTGCCGGGTCCGCACGTCGGGCGGCCGCATTCCGGGCAGCGGTGCGCTGGAGCTTCCAGTCGCGGCGGCGGAGCAGCAGCTCACAGATCAGCAGGATCGAACCCATGGACACCGCAAAGTGGGTCACAAGGCCCAGAGCCTCCCGGCCCGCAAACTTCTGCGCCATCAGATACCAGGGGATGGCGGTGAGCTCCACGGTGTGGACGCAGAAGATGTACAGCGACCGCTGGCCGATGGCCTGCACACCGTGGGTGATGAAATTGTCCACATGGCGCTGGAAGAAGAGCAGCAGCGACAGCATACCCAGACCGGTCATCACATCCAGCAGGATGCTCACGGGGCCGAAGGTCCATTCAGCCATCGAGACACAGTCGGTGCTCTGGGTGGCCAGCACAAGGCCCGCCACAGCCAGCGCCGAGGCGATCATGCCGAGCTTGAGCTTCCAGGACAGGGGCCTGTCGAAGAGCTTGTGCTGCTTGGCCAGATACCCGACGTAGAGCGCCGGAACCGTGACCATGCCTTGGCCGATGCAGAAGGGGATCTCCCAGGTGATGCAGATGCCCCAGCCCAACAACATGGTGCCCAGCACGGCCCAGGGTATGTATGGTTCGGGGAAGATGTTCAGGATGACGTCCAGCAGGATCCACGCGATCATCAGCGAGAGCAGATACCACATCGGCCCGCAGGAGAAGAAGGTCTGCCCGGCGTAGATGGAGGTATGGGGCAGGCCCAGCGCAAAACCGCCGAAGACCTTGAGGGTCTCTCGGGTAGCGCCCTCGACCGAGCCGAAGGTGAGATAGTGGATGAGAAAATGGAAGAACGTCGTGGCAAGCCCGGTATAAAGGTAGGGCTTGAGCAGCGTTTTGAACTGCTGGTCGATGCACTTGCCGATGGACCGCTTGCGGAAGCCGTAGCCGCTGGCGATGTAGAACGCCGCCATCAGGGACTCCCGGTAGGCGAACAGATAAAAGGTCATGGGCGTGATGGTCGTCGTGGCACCCACCGGATACAGCTCGGCGGAGTGCGCGAACACGATGGTCAGCATTCCGATGCCCTTGAGAAAATCAAACATGCCCAATGAATTGGCTGTGCGGGGTTTGGTACCCTCCATGAAATGCCCTCCTTTGCGCCGAGATCACCGGGGGAGTGGCAGATGCCGAATTCGGGCGCAAGATGTTAAAAGTTACAAAATCGTTATAAATAAGTATAATGCTTTTTTGAGGTTCTGTCAATCAAAGACGGACAGCCTGCAAAAAGCCCTCCCGGTGCAGAAAAAGTGTACCACACCCACTGCCCCTGCGCAATGAATGGGAGCAAATCCCATCTGTCTGCACAAGCTGGGCGCAAGTTTGTATTGCATATTTGTGCAATTAAAACTTGCATTCAGCTCCGGAATGCGGTATACTGAGAACCATAGCCCCCAAACTTTGCCAAAAAGCGGGATTCATTGGGAAAAACGCCAAACAAACAAGGAGTGTATAAAATATGACCAGAGAAGAGTGCTGCGCCGTTGTTGCTGAAAAAGACATGCCGAGGACGGTCTATGATATGATCGTTGCCATGCAGGAAAAATACGCCGAGCGTCCGGCATTCCGCTGGGTGGACGACGCCACCAAGACCGTGCAGGAGAAGACCTACGGCCAGTTCGTGGAGGACATCCGCAAGATGACCCGCTATCTGCAGGCAAATGTTGCCGATGTGAAGGGCCAGCGCATCGTCATCCTGAGCCGCACCAACTACGAGTACGGTGTGGTGACCTTCGGCGCTGTGATGGCCGGTGCCGTCATCGTGACCCTGAACCAGAAAAAGACCTGGCCGGAGCTGGAGTATGAGCTGGGCCTGAGCGATCCTGCCCTCATCTTTACCGACGGCATCGACTACGGCTATGCCGACGAGCTCAAGGCCGCCTACGGCGACAAGCTCCGCCCCATGAACGCCTATGAGGGCAGCGCCCCGGCCGAGCTGGCCAACCGCATCGACACCAACGCCCTGATGATGCTGATGTTCACCTCCGGCACCACCGGCCGCAGCAAGGGCGTCATGCTCAGCGAGAAGAACTACTTCAGCGCCATACGGATGTATGTTGCAGGCCAGGAGTCCGTTATGAGGAAGGCCCAGGAACTGGCCCCGAAGGATATGGACAAGCCCTTCAGCCACTTCACGCTGGTACCCATGTTCCACCTGTCCGGCTTCATCTGCTACTTCGCCTACGGCATCCATGGCTGGACCCTGAACCTCTGCGCGGACCCGCGCGACGTGCGCCGCGATATGTCCATGATGCACAGCGACGCCATGTCCACCCCGCCGGTGCTGGTGGAGATGATCTACAACGAGATCCGCCGCGGCAATCAGGACAAGCTGAACGGCCTGTGGAACCTGAGCTGCTCTTCCGCCATCCTCGACCCGGAGATCCTGAGCTACCTCATCGCCCACGGCTTCTACATCAATCAGTGCTACTCCATGACCGAGCTGGCCGGCTATGGCCTGCTGAACATCGCGCAGGAGGGCGAGCACCTGCGCGCTCTGGGCAAGCCGGACGGTTTCTGCGAGATCAAACTGGATGAGACCGGTGAGATCTGCGTCCGCGGCGATGCCGTCATGCTGGGCTACTACAAGGACCCGGAGGCTACCGCCGAGGCCATCGACAAGGACGGCTGGCTCCACAGCGGCGATCTGGCCCGCGTGGACGAGGACGGCTTCTACTACATCACCGGCCGCAGGAAGAACCTCATCATCCTGGACAGCGGCGAGAACGTCAGCCCCGAAGAGCTGGAGAAGCTGCTGGGCAAGTGCACCGACATCAAGGAGTGCATCGTCAAGGAGATGGGCAAGAAGATCGGTGCCGTCCTCTGCTGCGAGCCGGACAAGGAGCAGACCGTCCGCGCCTTCGTCACCGAGCTGAACCGCACCCTGCCGCTGTACAAGCGCATCAGCGCGGTGGAGTGCACCGCAGAGCCGCTGCCCCGCAATGCCATGGGCAAGCTGCTGCGCAAGTAAAAGCGCATTTGTAGAAAATCTGTAAAGCTGTACGGCGAAATATTGCAATTCCCCTGAAAAACGGGTATTATAAAACTGCATGACGTCGGTACAGGCCGGGACCAGAATGGGAAAACCGGGCCGCGCGGGGTATCCCCTTGCGCTGCGACGCTGAAATCCATCATGGAAAGGAAGATTTTTTGATGCAAAGAGCAGAAATCGTGTCCCAGATCCTCGCGGTCCTGGAGGACGTGGCAGAGATCAGCCCGGAGGACGTGAACGAAGACAGCGTCCTGATGGACGACCTCGACCTGTCCTCGATGGAGATCCTGACCATTGTGGCGGATCTGGAAGAGACCTTTGGTCTGCGCATCCCCGAAAAGGAGCTGCGCAACTTTGTGACCATCGCGGACGTGGCAGATTATCTGGCGGATAACGCGGGGTGAACTGATTGAACGAGACGCAGTGCGCCGTTTTTCAGGGCATCGTGTATTATTACCGCGCCAATCAGGTGATCTGCCGCTATCAGATCGCCCTGCACGACCCTGTGGACCCGGCGCTGCTGCAGCGGGCCCTGGACGAGGTGCGCCCTCTGGCGGGGTGGTACTTCCAGAAAGTCGTGTGGGAAAAGCGGGAGGCGCATCTTGCGCCGAACGATGCGCCCTGCCGGGTGACCGTGGGAGAAGCCGCCCCTGCCATCCCGGAGGCAACGAACGATTATTTGTTTTCGCTCCACTGCGAGGGAACAACCATCTACTTCGACTGGTTCCATTTCCTTGCGGACGGACGCGGATTTTCACCGTTCATGACGCTGGTGCTCCGCGCCTACTGCAACCTGCAGTACGGCACGGCCTTTGCGTGTGAAACGCTTGCCGAGGACCCGCCCTATGATCCGGAGCTGCTGCTCAAAGAGTTCCCGGAGAGCCAGAAGGCGGGGGCCGAGCAGAACCAACCCATCGACATCTTTGAGGGAAAGCCCGACCGCATCCGGCTCCGGCTGGACCGGGCCAGCCTCATCAAGGCGGCGGCGCGGGAGGGGGTCAAGCCCTTCACGGCTCTGATGGGCATCGTCTGCCAGGGCTGCGGGCAGTATCTGGAAAAGGACGAGCTTCTTTACAGCTTTGCCGCCGACCTGCGCGAGACGATGGGCCTGCCCAATGCCCGCTACAACTGCATCGTCACCTATCAGCTGCCGCTGAAGGGGGCGGCGGGTGCCCGGCTGAGCGCTTTTGCCAAGGCGCTGGATGCCGCCATCCGGGAGCATCTGAAGCCGGAACGCCTGCGCTACCGTTTGGCCGAGCAGATGGGCTTCGTCTGCCGGGTGTTCCAGCAGAAGGCTCCGCTGAAGATCAAACAGCGCATCTTCCAGATGGGCGAGTACCTCAGCGGGAGCCCGGCGGATTTCTGGGTGAGCTATCTGGGCGACCCGTTCGCCCCGCGCAGCCCGGAACTGGAGGCCTATGTGGAGGATTTCCAGACCTGGGTGCTGCCGGACGGCGCATCTCTGGCCATGGAAGTGACCAGCCTGCACGGTGTGCTGACCGCCTGCATCGAGAACAAGGTGCAGCGCTCCGGCCTTGCGCAGGCGCTGGCCCGCGCATTTGCCGCCGAGGGCGTCACGGTGCTGGAAGCAGCGGAACTCGACGAACAATAAAAAAGGTGTTGCTGCGAATTTCTTGCAGCAACACCTTTTTTGGTTTTCAGAAGGAACCGCCCGACGAGCCGCCGAAGCCGTCGCTGTCGGTGGTGGAACTGCCGGAGTCGCTTTCGGGCTGGGGCGGGTCGTAGACCTCGACGCGGTCGGTGTGGGTGTAGCGGTCGGTCTTGACCCGCAGCTTGAGCCCGGCACCGATGTAGTCGTCGGCCTCGGTCTTGAGCTGGGCCGTCTTCATCCGGCTGTACAGGATGCCGCAGACAACGGCGGCGATGAGCATCGGGATGCCCACCACGATGAGGATGCCGATCAGGCCGAGGCCGCCGTCCGGGTCGTTGTCGTAATCCAGCGGCTCGCCGTTCTCGGCGTAGAAGTCCAGTGTGCTGGCGCAGAGGTCGATGTAGGTCTGGGCAGCATCGGCGTAGTCGCCGTCCGACAGCAGGGGTACGACCTCGTCTTCCAGCTGCTCGATGCGGTAGTCGGTAAAGGCAGTGACACCCCCGCCGTAGGTGATGGTGACGTACTTGCGGGAGCCGAGAGCGATCATGAACAGGATGCCGCTTTTTCCGCTGCCGGAGCCAAGGTCGTTCTGCACATAATAGTTCTTGGCGTAGGCGCGCTGGTCGGTGTCGCCGATGCTGTCCACCGTGAGGAAATAGACGTCGCAGTCATGCCCGGCGGAAGCGTCCTCGGCGCTGGATTCCAGCTGGGCAAGGGCGTCGGCGTCAAACAGGCCGTACTCATCCCGCACAAGGGGCGCGTCGGCCAGCGCCGGGCAGGCGAGACAGACCGCAAGGACCAGAGCGGCAAGGAATGCGCAGAGGCTGCGCAGGCAATGGGTGTGAGGATTCATTCTGCGCACCTCCTTATAAGTAGAGCAACCAGGTGAGGAAGGCCATCAGCGGCAGGCTGATGGCGGCGAACCACGCGGCCACTTTGGCTTTGTCCACAGGCAGGTCGCCGATGAGCCGCCCGGTCTGGCCGTTCATCGCGAAGAGAAAGTCGTTGTCCTTCCAGCGGGTGTGGAGCATCCAGACCGGCAGCAGGGCGTAATGCGCCCGGAGCTTGCTGAGGTTGATGTCCTCGTGCAGGGTGTTGACCTCCGAATAGCCGTGGGTGGTCTCGTGCAGAGCCTGGGCCGTGGAGTTCAGCATCCGGGTGCGGGCCCGCTCGGCGCAGGCGTCAGAGTCCTCGTCGTAGCGGTCGGCCAGAAAGCCCGGCAGATACGCAGTGGAAAAAGGCTTCAGTTCGCTGTAATCAAACGGCTCAATGGCGTCCATGTGGGCGTTGGGCATCTTGCTGGAGCCGTCCACCGGAACGCGGGTGAAGACGGCGGTGCCCTCGCGCCGGACGTCGTAGTGCTGGGTGGTGGTCACGTTGTAGTCGCCCTCGCGGTGGCTCTCGGTCGTCAGGCCCTCGTAGCTGCCCCGCGCATCGGCCTCGGCATCGTAGAGCCAGAAGGGGACATAGACGCCCTGCAGCTCAGCGATGTGGTTCTGGCTCTTGAACGCCTTGGGCAGAAAGGCTTTGCCTTTATAGTAGTGGGTCAGCTGGGCGATGGCGGCATTCTTGTCCAGCTTGAAGGGCAGGATGTACTCCGGCTTGAGTTTGCCGGAGAGCTTGCCGCCCAGCACGGTGGGGTTGCCGCAGTAGGGGCAGTTGGTGGCGGCGGTGGTGGCGTCGCAGACAAGCTCAGCCCCGCAGGTGGTGCAGGTGTAGCTGGTCAGGTTGGCGGCTTCCATCTCATCCCAGACGGGCGCGGCTGCTTTGCGCCGCGCTGCTTTTTTCTGGTCTGCCTCGGCGGCGGAGTCGGCCTTTTTCTGCTTGGCCGCGTACTGCGCCTCGATGTCTGCCACCTCATACGCCGAGCCGCAGTAGTCGCAGACGAGCTTGCCGGTGGCGCTGTCGAAATGCAGGGGGCCGGTGCAGGCCGGGCATTGGTAATTCGTTACTTTATCAGCCATTCAGGATGCCTCTCTCATGCGCCGAAGGGGCTGCCGCATTCCGGGCAGAACTTCGGCGGGTGGGCCGGGTCGGCAGGGGTGAAGCCGCAGTTCGGGCACTTGCCTGCGGGCTTCGGCTTGCCGCACTCGGAACAGAATTTGCCGCTGTTCTTTGCGCCGCAGCTGCACACCCAGACGGTGGGCGCTTCGGGCCGGGGCTTGCCGCAGGCGGTGCAGAACTTTCCGGTGTTGCCGTTCTGGCCGCAGGAGCAGGCCCAGCCGGAAGCCGTGGCGGCAGGCGTTGCGGGCTGCTGGGCCCCCATCTGGTAGAGGGTCTGGGCGTTGACACCGCCTGCTGCTGCCGCCTGATTGACCCCCATGAAGGCCATGGCCGGGCCGGCAGCGGTGTTGGACGCAGCCGCCTGCATGGCAGCGGCCTGTGCGCCCACCAGATGGGCGGCGGCGCGGGTGGGGTCCATGAAGGCGGCACTGCGCTGCAGGTCCTTGATCATCTGCTCGTCTTCTTCGCTGGCCTTGACGCCGGACACGCCCAGCGAGACGATCTCGATGCCGCGCAGCTTGCTCCACTTGGCGCTGAGGGCCTGGTTGAGGGCGTCCGCCAGCTCGGTGGTGTGGGCGGGCAGGGAGGAGTAGCGGATGCCCTGCTCGCTGATGCGGGCAAAAGCGGGCTGCAGGGCGGTCATCAGCTCGGTCTTGAGCTGACCGTCCAGCGCGTCGCGGGTGTAGGCGTTTTCCACATTTCCGCAGACGTTGGTGTAAAACAGGATGGGGTTGACGATGCGGTAGCTGTACTCGCCAAAGCAGCGGATGGCGATGTCGAGGTCGATGCCGGCGCGCTGGTCCACCACCCGGAAGGGCACCGGGTTGGGGGTGCCGTACTTGTTGCCCACCAGCTCCTTGGTGTTGATGTAGTAGATGCGCTGGTCGGCGGCGGCCTGCCCGCCAAAGCCGAACCGCTTGCCCATCTCGGCAAAGACGCCGTCGATGTCCTTCAGCCCGCCGCTGAGCAGGGAGGGCTGGGTGCCGGTGCTGTAGGTGTACTCGCCCGGCTCGGCGCACAGCTCCACCACCTTGCCCTGCTCCACGATCAGGGCGCACTGGCCCTCCGCCACGGCCACGACGGAGCCGTCGGAGATGATGTTCTCATTGCCGTGCTTGTTGGCAGTGCGGCGGTCGGTGCGCTTCTGCCCCTTGACGGCCAGCACTTCGGCCGGGAGGGCATCGCAATAGAAAAACTCTTTCCACTGGTCGGCTATCACGCCGGAGGCCGCGTTCATTGCAGCTTTTACAAGACCCATATTCCAAATCTCCTTTGAAGTGGTTTTGGTTGCGAAACTATCCCTAGTATAGCACAGAAGCACTGCAAAAGGAAACTGCCTCTTGCAATTTTGGCACGATGGGTGTAGAATACTCCCGACAACAAAATACAGGGGAGCTCGTCATGCGGGCTGAGAGGAAGTGCTCAAACTTCGACCCTTTTACCTGATGCGGATAATGCCGCCGTAGGAAGTCATCACGATGCGTTTTCACAGGGGCTTCCGCAGAGGGAGCTCCTGTTTTTGTTTTCTGCCGCAGCCGCCTTGTGGGCGGCTCCGGGCCGAGGGGGAGCGCCCTGGGCCTTGAATCGACGCGATGGGAAGCCGTGTTCCGGCGTGAGAGGAGACCAGAAAGTCTCGACCGCTTTGCAATAGGAGGAATCCTCATGAAAGCACTCTCTACGAAAAAGCTGGCTCTGGCCGGGATGCTCTGCGCCCTGGCCGTTGTGGGCAGCGTGTTCAGCTTCCCCATTTTTGGCAGCAAATGCGCCCCGGTGCAGCACATGGTCAACATCCTGTGCGCTGTGCTGCTGGGCCCCTACTACGGCATCGGCGTGGCCTTTGTGGCCTCGCTGCTGCGCAACCTGCTGGGCCTGGGCAGCCTGATGGCCTTCCCCGGCAGCATGTTCGGTGCCCTGCTGTGCGGCATCGTCTACCACAAGACCGAAAAGCTGCTGCCCACTCTGGTGGGTGAGGTGTTCGGCACCTCCATCCTGGGCGGGCTGTGCGCCTACCCGGTGGCCATCCTGCTGATGGGCAAGAGCGCGGGCGATATCGCATTCTATGCCTACATCGTGCCCTTCCTCGTCTCGACCGCAGGCGGTGCGGTCATTGCAGGTGTGCTGCTGGCTGCGCTGCAGCGCTCCGGCGCTCTGCGCTCCATGCAGACCAGCCTGAGCTGAGGAGGGCACCGTGACAGCGTTTGGAGCTCTTTTCGACCGGGTGCGGGAAACCTCGCCCCTCGTCCACTGCATCTCGAATCTCGTCAGCGCCAACGACTGCGCCAACATCGTGCTGGCGGCTGAGGCGTCGCCCATCATGGCGGATGACCCGGAGGAGGTGGAGGAGATCACGGCGCTGAGCCGGGCCCTCTGCCTGAGTCTGGGCACCCCGAATCCCCGCAAAGCCGAGGCCATGGTCAAAGCGGGCCGCACCGCCGCCCGGCTGGGCCTGCCGGTGGTCTTTGACCCGGTGGGCGTGGGCGCATCGCAGTTCCGCCAGAGCATCGCGGCCGAGGTGCTGCGGGAAGTGCCCGTCACCGTGCTGCGGTGCAATGCCTCGGAGCTGCAGGCGCTGAGCGGGCTTGCGCAGGTCTCGCGCGGGGTGGATGCAGGCAAGACCCTGCCGCCGGAGGCCCTGCGGCCGCTGGCTGAGCAGTTTGCCGCGCAGCACCACTGCGTCGCGGCAGTGACCGGGGCCGAGGACATCGTGACGGACGGGAAGACGACCCACATCCTCCGCAACGGCACCCCGCTGCTGCGGCGTGTGACCGGGGCGGGCTGTATGCTGTCGGTCCTGACGGCGGCTTTCGTGGGGGCCAACCCCGACCGCCCGCTGGCCGCGGCGGCCGCCGCCGTCTGTGCGATGGGCCTTTGCGGCGAGACTGCCGCTGCCCGCCTGACCGGCGAAGAGGGCACCGGAACGCTGCGCATGTATCTGATGGATGCCGTGTCCAACCTGACCGGCGAACAACTTGACCAAGGAGCAAACGATGAACTGTACTGCTGAGATGCTGCGGCTCTATGCCGTGACCGACCGCGCCTGGGTAGGCGAACAGACCCTGCCCCAGCAGGTAGAAGCTGCCCTGAAGGGCGGGGCCACCTGTGTGCAGCTGCGGGAAAAAGATCTGGGCGACGCGGCCATTCTGGCAGAGGCGCTGGAGATCTCCGCCCTCTGCAAACGGTACGGTGTTCCGTTCATTCTGAACGACAACGTGGCGCTGGCCAGGCAGTGCGGGGCCGACGGTGTGCATCTGGGGCAGGAGGACATGGACCCCGCCGAAGCCCGGCGCATCCTTGGCTCAGAGGCCATCATCGGCGTGTCGGCCCACAATGTGGCCGAAGCCAGAGCCGCTGTGGAGGCCGGTGCGGACTATCTGGGCTGCGGGGCCATGTTTACGACCGCCACCAAGACGAATGTGACCGCCCTGCCCAAAGAGACGCTGCGGGCCATCTGCGCGGCGGTCCCCATCCCGGTGGTCGCCATCGGCGGCATCCACAAGCAGAATCTGCTCAGCCTTGCCCACTGCGGCGAAGCCGGTGTGGCGCTGGTCAGCGCCATCTTCGCGGCTAAGGACATCGAGGCCGAGTGCAGGGAATTGAGAGCATTGGTAGAACAGTTATAAAGTTGTCCTTCGTACAACCTCTCAGTCTCGCATCCGCTCGACAGCTCCCCTGGTAGGGGAGCCTCTGGCGAAACCGGAGACTTTGCAAGGACTGCCAAGGCCTCCCCTACAAGGGGAGGTGGCATTGCGAAGCAATGACGGAGAGGTTGTATCAAGAAGAACGAGACCGCGGCAGACCGGGGGCACCACCTTCTGCCGGAACAGACTTCATGCAAAGGAGCTTTGACATGAACACCGCAGGGTTTGTCTGCGGAGGCGCCGGAAACCACCCGTTTGATGGGCGAAGTCCGGCTCTTTCGTAACGATAGAAAAAAGAGCAAGAGCGTATCGACTTGTCAAACTGGAGGTAACAAGATGCAGAATTACACCACACAGATGGACGCGGCCCGCAAGGGCATCGTGACCAAGGAAATGGAGATCGTCGCCCAGAAGGAGTACCGCACCACGGAGGAGATCCGTCAGCTGGTAGCCGAGGGCAAAGTCGCCATCCCGGCCAACAAGCACCACACCTGCCTGAACCCGGAGGGCATCGGCAGCATGCTGCGCACCAAGATCAACGTCAATCTGGGCGTCTCCCGCGACTGCAAGGATTACAACATTGAGATGCAGAAGGTGATGAGCGCCGTGAACATGGGCGCAGAGGCCATTATGGACCTGTCCAGCCACGGCAACACCCAGCCCTTCCGCCAGAAGCTGACCCACGAGTGCCCGGTCATGATCGGCACCGTGCCGGTGTATGACTCGGTCATCCACTACCAGCGCGACCTCGCTACCCTGACGGCGCAGGACTTCGTGGATGTGGTCCGCCTGCACGCAGAGGACGGCGTGGACTTCGTCACTCTGCACTGCGGCATCACCCGCAAGACCATCGAGCAGATCCGCACCCACAAGCGGAAGATGAACATCGTCAGCCGCGGCGGCTCGCTGGTCTTTGCCTGGATGTGCATGACCGGCAACGAGAACCCGTTCTACGAGCACTTCGATGAGATCCTGGACATCTGCGAGGAGCACGATGTGACCGTCTCGCTGGGCGACGCCTGCCGCCCCGGCTGCCTGGCCGACGCCACCGACGTCTGCCAGATCGAGGAGCTGGTCCGTCTGGGTGAGCTGACCAAGCGCGCCTGGGCCCACAACGTGCAGGTCATGGTCGAAGGCCCCGGCCATGTGCCCCTGAATCAGGTCGCCGCCAACATGGAAGTCCAGAAGAGCATCTGCATGGGTGCACCCTTCTATGTGCTGGGACCCCTCGTCACCGACATCGCCCCCGGCTACGACCACATCACGGCCGCCATCGGCGGCGCAGTGGCAGCGGCCAGCGGTGCGGCCTTCCTGTGCTATGTGACCCCCGCCGAGCATCTGGCACTGCCCAATGTGGACGATGTGAAGCAGGGCATCGTGGCTTCCAAGATCGCCGCCCATGCCGCTGACATCGCCAAGGGCATCCCCCATGCCCGCGACATCGACGACAAGATGGGCGATGCCCGTCGTGTGCTGGACTGGGATGCACAGTTTGCCTGTGCCATCGACCCGGAGACCGCCAAGGCCATCCGCGACGCCCGCCTGCCCGAAGACGACCACAGCGACACCTGCTCCATGTGCGGCAAGTTCTGCGCCGTCCGCAGCATGAACAAGGCTCTGGCTGGTGAATACATCGACATCCTGTAAGTTCTTCCTCTTTCGATAGAAAACACGAAGCCCCCTGCACGCGGTATGTGCAGGGGGCTTTGCTGTTGGCTGGCGGTCAGCCTTCGAGCTGCGGTGCAGAAGAAGGCTTCTGGATGAGGTTCGTCATGCTCCGGAGGCTGATGCCGATGGTGGACAGGTTGTGCAGCATGGCCGAAGCGGCAGGCTGCAGGATGCCCAGAGCCCCCAGCGCGATGAGGGTGGAGTTGAAGCTGAGCACGAAGCGGTAGTTCGAGCTGACACGGTGCTGCAGAGCATTGGCGATGGTCTTGAGGGTGACCAGCTCTTCCAGGCTGTCGGCCTTGATGGTGACATCCGCGATCTCGCGGGCGATGGCAGCGCCGGAGTTGATGGCGATGCCGATGTCCGCAGCCGAAAGGGCGGGGGAGTCGTTGATGCCGTCGCCGATCATGACGACGGTGCGGCCCTCGGCTTTGGCCTTCTGGACGAAGTTGGCCTTGTCTTCGGGCAGGACTTCCGCGAAGAACTGGTCCACGCCCACCTGCCGGGCAATGGCCTCGGCGGTGCGGTAGCTGTCGCCGGTCATCATCACGGTGTTCCGGATGCCCAGCCTGTGCAGCTGGCGCAGCACGGAAGCGGCTTCGGGGCGGAGGGGGTCTGCGATGCAGATGACGCCCACCAGCTGGCCGGAAGCGGCCATGTACAGGTGCGAATACTCGGCGGGCATCCGGTCAAACTTTTCCTGCTCGTCGGCGGGAACGATGCAGTGCTCGTCCTCAAAGACGAAGTGGTAGCTGCCGATGACCACCCGCTCGCCGCCGACCCGGCTGGCAATGCCGTGGGCTACGATGTATTCCACTTCGGAGTGCATCTCTTCGTGGGCCAGACCCTGCTCTCTGGCGGCGCGGACCACCGCGTTGGCCATGGAATGGGGGAAATGCTCTTCCAGACAGGCGGCCAGACGGAGCACATCGTCCTTCTCGCTGTTGCTGAAGGGGATGATGTCCACCACCTGCGGGGTGGCGCGGGTCAGGGTGCCGGTCTTATCAAAGACGATGGTGTCGGCCTTGGCCAGCGCTTCCAGATACTTGCCGCCCTTGACCGTGATGTGGGCCGTGCCGCACTCCCGCATGGCGGAGAGGACCGCCAGCGGCATCGAGAGCTTGAGCGCACAGGAGAAGTCCACCATCAGGATGGAGATGGCGCGGGTGACGTTGCGGGTGAGCGCATAGGTGACGACCGTGCCGGCCAGACACCAGGGCACCAGCTTGTCGGCCAGCTCCAGTGCGCGGTTCTCGGTGCTGGATTTGAGCTTTTCGGATTCCTCGATCATGGCCACGATCTTGTCGTAGCGGTTGGCACCGCCTGCGGCCTTGGCGAGGAAGACGCATTCGCCCTCCTCTACGACGGTGCCTGCGTAAATGGTGGCACCTTTTGCCTTGCGCACCGGCATGGATTCGCCGGTCAGAGCGGCCTGGTTGACCATGGCCTCGCCCTCGATGACGGTGCCGTCCAGCGGCACCATGTTGCCGGAGCGGACCACGATCTCATCGCCGGGCTGCACTTTGGTCAGGGGCAGGAGCACCTCGGTGCCCTGGCTGCGCACCCAGACGTTGTCCACATTCAGGGCCATGCTGCGGGCCAGGTCGTCCAGACTCTTCTTGCGGGTCCACTCTTCCAGCAGAGAACCAAGGTTCAGCAGGAACATGACGGAACCGGCGGTGCTGAAGTCGCCGCGCAGGACGGAAACGCCGATGCTCAGAGCGTCCAGCACTTCGACTTCCAGCCTGCGGTGGAGCAGACACCGGACCCCTTTCCAGACAAACGCGATGGAGCGCCAGACCGTGTAGGCGGCGCAGATGGGCGCGGGCAGGAACAGCTTGCGGAAGAAGTGGCCCGCCACGAGGTCGCACATCTTCTCCTGATACTCCTGATTGAGCTTCCGGCTGTCGGCGGTGGTGACAAGGGCGTCCAGCTCCGGCTGGTCGAATTTGTAGCGGCTCAGCGCCTGGACTGCATCGGCGCGTCGGCCGCGGTAATACAGGACCACATCGCCGGTCCGCTCGTAGACGGTGGCTTTCTCGATGGCATCGTGGTGGTTGAGATAGGCTTCCAGCACATCGGCGCGGTGCAGGGTCATCCGCACATTGCAGACATGCACGCGCATCCGGCCCCGGCCCTCATGTAAAATGGTGCATTTCATGGTTACGTTATACCTTCCTCAATAGAAAGAGCCGCCCGCAGGCGGCTCAAGCGCTCAAAAATTATTCAGCGTCCTCGGCGGCAGCAGCCTCTGCGGCTTCGTCCTCGATGACGGCGGCCTCTGCCTTGGCGGCGCGGGCCTCGTTGATGGCCTTTGCGTCGGCCAGGATGTCACCGGCCTGCTCCTGGACCTTGTTGACGGTCTCCATGGTGGAGTCCTTCATGCGCAGGACGGCTGCGGTGGTCTGGGTGTAGACCTTCTTGGCATCGCTGCTGGACAGGAGCTTGAAGCCTGCCGAACCAAACACAACGCCGCCGACGAACAGTGCGATCTTTTTCACATCTACCATAATCGTTTTCCTACCTTTATTCATGTTATTGTAAGCCCCGGATGGGGCGAAAAAACCGAACAGCCTTGCTGTTTCTGCGGATATTGTAGCACGGATTTTGGAATTTTCAAGGGATTTTCAAAATGTTAATCGGTATAAACTTTTTACGTACCGTAGTTAGAAATGCCTATCCCTAGGTGGATTTTCCGTCGGACTACAGTTAGTAATCAGAAACAAACCGGAAAGCACCTCTCAGCGGCCCCAGAAGCAAAAAGGCCCCGGCTCCGCCAAGGGCCGCAAAGGGCCGGAAGCGGGGCAGGGCCAGCATCAGGCAGTAGGTGAAAGCAAACAGGATCAGGGCAAGCGTCATGCGTTCTCCTCGTGGTCGGCGGGGGCGTCCGGGCCGTCGTGGTCGGCATCAATCATCCGGTAGCCCACGCCGAGTTCGTTCATGATGTAGTTGTTGTGGCCGGGGCGGCTGCCCAGCTTGCGGCGGATGTTGGCCATGTTGACCTGCAGCTTTTTGGTGCTGCCGCAGTCGGTATCGCCCCAGATGGCCCGGACGATGGCGGGGTAGGTCATCACCCGGCCCGCGTGTTCGGAGAGGAAGGCCACGATGTTGTATTCGGTCTGGGTCAGCTTGATCTCCTCCCCGCCCACATAGACCTTGCGCCGCTCGTACTGGATGAGCAGGTCCTGCGCCTGAAAGACGCCGGTGGGGTTGGAGCTGAAGCGGTTGAGCCGCAGTGCAGCCCGCACCCGCGCCAGCAGCTCGCCGGTGCTGAAGGGTTTGGTGATGTAGTCGTTC
>OGLI01000878.1_pt1 | contig 22067 bp, 32 predicted proteins | sample 1572661 | NCBI WGS metagenome assembly OGLI01 (sample SAMEA2581901, study PRJEB24529) | metagenome | biome: Human gut stool | place: China | collected 2011 | reverse complement strand
CATCGACATGGCGAAAGAGCTTTGCATGATCCAGCGCAATGAAAAGGGCAAGCAGGCTCGCCAGTATTTTCTTCAAATTGAAAAGGACTGGAACAGCCCGGAGAAAGTCATGGCCCGCGCGCTGCAAATCGCAGGGGACAAGCTCAAGCGGCTTGAAAACAAGGTCGAGGCCGACGCGCCAAAGGTGCTTTTTGCCGATGCGGTCAGCGCAAGCAAGACTTCGATCCTCGTCGGCGAGCTGGCGAAGCTGCTGAAACAAAACGGCGTTGACATCGGGCAGCACCGACTGTTCCGTTGGATGCGCGAAAACGGCTATCTGATTCGCCGAAACGGCACGGACTTCAATATGCCAACGCAAAAGTCAATGGACTTGGGGCTTTTCACCGTTAAGGAAACGGCGATCACCCATTCTGACGGCACGGTGACGGTGAGCAAGACCACGAAAGGCACCGGCAAAGGCCAGCAGTATTTCATTCAGAAGGGTCTTGGAGAGGAAGGAGCGCGCAAATGACGGTGGAAGAAATGCTTGCATCGGACAAGCCGGTGCTGACACCGGCGGATATCGCGCCGGTACTCGGGCGGAAGCCCTATTCGATCAGCATTGCGGCGAAAGACCACCCCGAACAGCTCGGATTTCCGGTTAGCCGCATCGGAACGATCACGGTCATCCCGCGGCTTTCGTTCTTGAAATTTCTTGGATATGAGGTGGGGGCATGATCGACACGTTATTTTTCGGCGGTATCGCCGCTGCGGTGATCGCACTCAACGGCTGCGACTTCACGACGGGGCTTGCCGTCATCGGCGCTTGCTCGGTGTGCAAGGTGCTGTACGATTTGCTGCCATATATCGACAGGGGGTGCAGACGATGAGATGGCACGACAAGCGCACGAGAGAGCAGCGCAAGGCCGATGAATCGGCGCTGATTGCGGCGGCGTGCCTGGGCGCGACGGTCATCTTGATCGTGGTCGCCATCTTAGCCACCAGCGCGCAGGCGGTCGAAGCAAGCCCCGAGGAATCCTCGGTAGTCTCAGAGGATTATGACCCCGCGTGGGACATTCCCGCGACTGAAAGCGCGGTGTGCAACGACGTGTTTCTCGGCGAGTTTACGCTCACGGCCTATTGCCCCGGGCGCTGCTGCTGCGGCAAGTGGGCAAGCGGCTACACCGCGACCGGCACTTGGGCGACCGAGGGCCGCACGATCGCCGTTGACCCGAAGGTGATCCCCTACGGCTCGCGCGTCCTGCTGATCTGGCCGGACGGCACGCAGCGCGAGTACATCGCTGAGGACTGCGGCGGCGGCGTGAACGGCAACCACATCGACGTGTTTTTCAATGACCATCAGGCGGCGCGCTATTTCGGCGTGCAGAGCGCGATGGCATATTGGGAGGTGGAGTGATGTATCGGTGTGAATCCTGCGGCGCGGTGTTTGAGGACGCCGTTGAAACGCTGGTACGGGAAAACCTCGACGGCGAGCGCGGCGTATGGCTGCACAGCGTAGAGAGCTGCCCGTACTGCGGGAGCGAATTTTTGAAGGAGCAAAAAGATGAAGATGCAGAAGATATCGACGCTCGGGATGAGCCGCGAGGAGTGGCTTAAAGAGCGCAAGAAGAGCCTCGGCGGCAGCGACATGGGCGCGGTGCTGGGCCTGAATAAATACCGTTCGCCCTACACGGTATGGGCGGAGAAGACCAGCAGGATTGACGAAGAGCCGGAAAACGAGGCGATGCGAATCGGGAGAGACCTCGAGGGCTACGTCGCAACTCGATTCGAGATAAAAACAGGGTTGCGTGTCCGCAAGGTGAACTACATCCTGCGTAACGATGAGGCTCCGTGCCTACATGCGAACATTGACCGTATGGTGTTACCGGCTGGTTGGCACGCGGGCCTTGAATGCAAGACCGCGAATGCGCTGAACATGAAGCGCTATGCAGTTGGCGAATTCCCCGAGAGCTATTACGCGCAGTGCGTGACATATCTCGCCGTGACGGGGTGGGAACGCTGGTTCTTGGCGGCGCTGGTGCTGGGCAAGGGCTTTTACTGCTACCAGATCACGACCGTCCCCGATGACTATGTTCCCGGATGGTGCGAGAGCAGCGTGTATGTCAGCCCCGACGAGATTGCAGCGTTGAAACGCTGCGCCGCGGACTTCTGGCACGACTACGTGGAGGCTGACAGCCCGCCGCCGATGGACGGTATGGAGAGCACGACCGACACGATCGCAACCATTTACGAGGGCGGCGGCGGAGAAGTCGAGCTGTTTGGGCGCGAGAGACTGATCGAGCAGTATCAATACCTGATGAGCCGGAAAAAGGCCATCGAGAAGGGCGCGGACGCCATCAAACAGCAGCTCATGAACGACCTTGGTGACAATGAGCGCGGCTACTGCGGGCGCTATACGGTCGACTGGAAGGCGCAGAGCCGCCAGACGTTCGATGCGAGGGCGTTTGCCAAGGATCACCCAGACATGGACTTGAGCAGATACTACAAAACGACAAATTTCCGCAAGTTTGCGGTGAAGGAGGATAAAGAAAGATGAAGGAAGGATTGATTCAGAACGCGCAGGCGATGCAGAAAGCACCGCAGCAGAAACAGGCATCCGTCACGGCGTTGGTGAACGATCTGCTTGACCGCGACGGCATGCGCAAGCGCTTTGACGAGCTGCTTGGCAAGCGCGCGCCACAGTTTATTTCGTCCATCATTTCGATGGTCAATGCAGACAAGAATTTGCAGCAGGCTTTTTACGAATCCCCGATGACGGTCATTCAATCCTCGCTGAAAGCGGCGATGTTTGATCTCCCCATCGACCCGAGTTTGGGCTATGCCTACATTGTGCCATTCAAGAACTACAAGAAGGATATTGGCGCAAAAAAGATGGAAGCGACATTCATTCTCGGCTGGAAAGGTATGCACCAGCTCGCACTTCGCACGGGTGCATACAAGACCATCAACGTCGTGGACGTGCGTGAGGGCGAATTGAAGAGTTATAACCGTCTGACCGAAGAGGTTGACATTGATTTCGTGGAGGACGAGGACGCGCGCGAGGCGCTTCCTATCATCGGATACGTCGGTTATTACCGTCTTATCAACGGCGCGGAAAAGACCGTATACATGAGCGTCAAGGCCATCACCGCACATGAAAAGAAATTCCGCAAAGGTGAATATCAGGGTAAGGGCTGGCGCGATGATTGGGACGCTATGGCACGCAAGACTGTCTACCGTATCCTGATTGGCAAGTGGGGCGTTATGTCCATCGATTACCAGACGCGCGACGCGGGCAAACAGCTTGCCGACGTGATCGCCGCAGATGCGCAGGCAGAGGAAACCATCGAGGCCGAAAACTACACCGTGGACGAGGCGACCGGCGAGGTCATCGAAAGCGACGGTGACGCACAGTGAGCATGAATCGCGTGTGCCTGATGGGACGCATCGGGCGTGACTTGGAGCTGAAAAAGACGAACAGCGGCGTATCCGTTGTATCCTTCCCCCTTGCCGTTGACCGCAACGGCAAGGACGCGGGGACGGATTGGATCGATATTGTCGCATGGCGCGGCACGGCGGAAGTCCTTTGCAGCTACGCCGACAAGGGCCGCATGATCGGCGTTGAGGGGCGCTTACAGATGCGCGACTGGACGGACAAGAACGGCAACAACCGCAGAAGCTACGAGGTGCAGGCTGACAGCGTGTATTTCGCAGACAACAGGCGCTCGGAGGGTAACGATACTGCCGCGCCGCAATACGCCGTAGAGAGCGCCGCAGGCGGCTTTTCCGAGGTCAGCGAGGACGACGGCGAGCTGCCGTTCTGATTGGAGGGATGAAGATGCTATACGATGCACTGATTTATGACTGCGAAAGCGTCGCGGATCTGGATGATCCCACGGCGAGTGCTATCCGCATCAATGGGCTAAGCCAACGAGAGGCAGAAATCCTTTGCGATATTCTTTCGGATCACGAAACGAATATTTGCCTGTTCCCGTACAAGGAGTGAGCACATGGCAAAAAGCGGGATTGATTATTTTCCGCTTGATGTCGTATTGGATGCAAAGTTTGAACTGATAGAGGCAGAATTTGGCTTGACAGGATTTGGTGTAGTCGTTCACTTGCTGCAAGAAATTTACGGCAAGGCGGGTTACTACATTGAATGGACAGAGGAGGTTGCGCTTTTGTTCGCCCGCAAGGTCGGGTTGGGTGGGAGCGTCGTTTCCGAAATAGTAGAGGCTTCTATCAGACGAGGGATGTTCGACAAAGAGAAATATGACAAGTACCGTGTACTGACGTCCAAAGGGATACAGACGCGTTACTTCGAGGCAGTCAGCCGCCGTAAAGTTCTTGAAGTCGATTACAACATCCTTCTGGTCGATGTCGCCCAAATTTTGACCAATGTTGACATTCAAGCGAAAAATGTAAACATTCTTTCAAAAAATGCTGACATTTCGGAACAAAGTAAAGTAGAGAAAAGTAGAGTAGAGAAGAGTAAAGAAGAGTACATATTATGCGCTGAGCCGCAAGCGGCTGACGCGCCTCCGGTGATTTCTTTGCCGCTAAATGACGGGACTTTCTTTGACGTGTCGGAGAATGACAGGGCCAAATGGTCGCAGCTCTATCCGAACGTCGACGTTTTACAGCAGCTTAGAAACATGGCGGGGTGGTGCGATGCAAACCCTACCAAGCGTAAAACTCGCGGAGGGATTAAACGTTTCATCACCGCTTGGCTTGCCAGAGAGCAGGACAAGGGAGGCAAAGCCCTGCAGAATAAGCCGTTTGCCTACGGCGATGTATTCGCCGAGATGCTTGAGGAGGAAAAGAACCGTGGAAAGAGCTGACGTAATTAGCCTTTTGGGTCGATTGAAGCAGGCTTATCCGCAGGCATATGCCAAGATGACCCGTTCGGAAGCCGAGGAGCTGGTTTCCTTCTGGTTGGACATGCTGGGCGGGGAAGACCCCGCCGAAGCGATGGGCGCAGTAAATGCGCTGATTGCCGAGGATACGAGGGGATTTCCGCCGAAGGTCGGCCAAGTGCTGGCAAAGATCAGGGGCACCGCTTCCCTACACGTTTCGGTTGCGTGGATGCACCCATACATCGAGCGGACAGCCGAACAGGAGGCGTTCATGCCGAGCATATCGCGTTATGCGAGAGAACACGGGCTAACGTGGGAAGCGGCGGCTGACAAAATGGCAGGCGGTGCGCCGTGAGCGGGTATCGCGGGGGCATTTTCAAGTGCCCGTTTTACTCGCGGGACTACCGCGACTATCTCAACTGCGAGGGCGCACAAGTCAAACTGCCGAAAGAAGAACTGGACGAATACACGCGGCGCTACTGCGCCAACGAAGAATGGCGGCGCTGCCCGATCGCCCGGGCGCTGACGCTGCACTACGAAAGGACGGAGAACCGATGAGCGAAAGAAACAGAGACAAGGTAAAACGGCTTGAGCACGAGCTCGGAAGATACCAGAAAAAAGTCGGCGAGCTGATGGAAGCGAATGCAAAACTGCGGGAGGATATGAAGGGGCTGGACCAGCTGCGCATGGCGTTCGATGCTTGGACCATCCAGATCGCGCTTGCCTACGGTGAGGCAGTGAAGGACCCTGACACGGGAGAAGATATCCCACGCATGAAGGCGCTCCACCTCGAAAGGCCGAAGGTGAACCCGCTGCTTGGGGAATATGAGATTCACCAGCGCGTCGATGAGAAGAACGTGATGCATATTGCGGTTGGCCTGCGGGACGACCCGTGCGACCACAATGGCGCAAAGGAGGAAGAGGAATGAGACTGGCTATCATGGACACCAACGTGTTCAACACGATCATCGCCGCCGTAAAGGGCGCGGTATCAGCGAGCGCGAGACGGCCGATGTACAAGAATATCCGGCTGGAATTTCGCAAGAAGAACAAGGCGGTTACGGCTATCGCCACAGACGGCTTCCGGCTTTTTGTGGAGCGCGCGACCTGTTGCGAGGTCGAAGAGGATTTCGATTGCTACATCAAGCCGAGTATCCGCCTGCCACGCGGTAATTCCATGCGCTTGGAGCTGAAAGAACGGGACAAGACGGAAAGCGTGGTTGAGATCGAATGCCTCGGCTGCATCTTCGGTTTTGTTCAGCCGGTTGGAAAGTTTCTGGATTGGGAAAAAACCCTGCCCAATGAGCCGACATTCCGTATCGGCGTGAATGCCGAGTATCTTCTCTCGGCGTTGCAGGCGGCAAAGGCCAGCGTCGGCGGCGCCTTCAAGCAGCCTGCTATTCTGGAATTCCGTGGTCCAATTGGGCCCATTACGATCAAAACCAACCACGAGGACGTCAAAATGGTCCTGCCAGTGCGAATCAGGGAGGCCGACGATGGCGCTGACATCAGCTGACCTCGCGAGACTCGGGCCGCAGGCGCAGAAGCAGGTGCGCAAGGCGATGAGCAGGGAACGGCGGCAGGCAGAAAGCGTGCATTTTTTTGTTGACGGCAGGCCCGTCCCGAAGGGCAGGCCCCGCGTCACGCGGCATGGTACTTACACGCCAAAGAGCACGCGGGAATACGAGGCTGCCATACGCGCGGCGTGGGAGAGGGAAAACGTGATGCCGTTTGCCGCGGGAGACGCGCTGGAACTTGATGTTATTGCGTACTTCCCCATCCAGAAGGGGACGCCAAAAGAGCGCAGAGCAGAAATGGAGTTAGCCCCATACCTAAAGCGCGGAGACCTCGACAACATCGTCAAGGCCGTCATGGATGCGCTCAACGGGTATGCGTATCCGGATGATGCGGCGATATGGAATATTGCGGCGAGGAAAAGATACACGAATGAGCCGCCGGTCACGATAGTAACGCTGACCAAATCGCGACGCGCAAGGGAGTTTACCGATGAGCTTTGAGCATTGCCTGCATTGCCTGCCGCCGACGCGGTATCCCGGCTGTCAAGACCATTGCCCGTACTACGCGGCGGATATCGCAAAACACCGCGCTGCCCGGAAGGAAGAGCAGCGGGAAGCGCAGGAGAAAGATGATTATTTGGGCGCGCGCCAGTTCAAGACGCGGCGCGGGCAGAAACTGAGAAAATAAAGGGGGCGAAAAAGATGAATGCAAAAGACACTGCGGAGCGGATCCGTGGGCTGAGAACTTCCGCTGGCATGAGCCAAGCGAGTTTTGCCGCCATGTGTGGAATTGAGCAAGGTCAGCTGTGCAACTACGAGATGGCGCGCATCATGCCGACTATCCCGCTGTGCGAACGGATATGCCGCGCCGTCGGCATTAACCTGCTCGACTTTTTACGGGAGGATGACGAGGGGAAAAGCGGAATTCCGACCGAGGAACGCATCGGCGAGAAGGTGAAAGCCCTGCGTCTGATGAGAGGGATGAACCAGACAGAACTTGCGGAGAAGTCAGGCGTCGCAGACAGCACAATCTCGTCCATCGAGCGCGGCGAGCGATACGGTATAGTCACGACGTATCTCTATCTCGCCGAAGCGCTGGACGTGTCCATCGCGGCGCTGTTAGGAGGGGAATGACATGAGCCGATTCGTTATGAGCAAGACCCCATGGGAGCGCTGCCCGTATCCGGTCCTCAAAGCGGCGCTGGAGAAGACCGACTACAACCAGACCACACTTGCCGAAGTGACCGGGATTTCGGCGACCAACGTGAGCCGGTACGTCAAGGGCGACGTGGACGTGACTGTGAGGGCGTTTCTCGCGTTGGAGGATTTGACCGGGAAACCGTTCCGGGATCTGTTCGGGGAATGTGAGGGGAGAAGATGAAAGTTCTGGTTGCCTGCGAGGAATCGCAGGAGGTATGCAAAGCGTTCCGCGCATTGGGGCACGAGGCGTATTCCTGCGACATTCAGGAGCCGTCCGGCGGGCACCCTGAGTGGCATATTCTGGGCGATGCGCTCAAGGCCATCGATGGGGGGGAAGTGACCACAATGGACGGGGAGACGCATGACGTCGGCAAATGGGACTTGCTGATCGCGCACCCGCCGTGCACATACCTAACTGTTACCGGGAATCGCTGGTTTAACACGGAAAGATATGGGGAAAAGGCGGTCAGACGGTTGCAGTTGCGGGAAGAAGCTGCGGCGTTTTTCCTGGCCTTTGTAAATGCCAACGTTTGTAAAATCGCGGTAGAAAATCCGGTCGGATATATGTCTACACACTATCGTAAGCCTGATTGTATTATCCAGCCGTATGAATTTGGGCACCACGCAAGAAAAAAGACTTGCCTATGGACGAAAGGCTTACCCACTTTGCGACCGACAAGCATTGTAGATGCAGGAGATATTTTGCTAGGTGGATACAGTGTGGGGGCAAGCGCAAACTATGCAAAAGACGAGACTGGTAAGATTATGCGATGGAATGACCCGCGTACGGCAAAAGTAAGGAGCAAAACCTTCCCCGGCATCGCAAAAGCTATGGCGGAGCAATGGGGCGGGGACATTAGGGAGAAAGCATGAACATCGGAGACACATACAGCTGGACGCCCGCGGCCTTTGAGGGCGCGAGCGGACTGGGTAGCTTTGAGAAATTGAGAACCGTACACGGCAGAATCGTCTACATCAACGAGGCACACCGCTACTTTACGGCGGAGGCAGAGGCCAACGGGATCAAGCTCAGAAAGAGCTTTAAATTTTAACAAAAATCAGGAGGAATTTTATCATGAACAACAATCAGGACTATATCGTTCGCTGCGACCGCGCAGGCGTTTTCTTTGGCAAGATCAAGGAGAGAAACGGCTCCGAGGTTACCATGACCGAGGTGCGTAAGTTGTGGAGCTGGGACGGCGCGTGTGCCGTGGAGCAGCTGGCGAAGGACGGCACAAAAGCACCGGGCAACTGCCGTTTTACCGTGACGATTCCGGAAATGACCGTGCTGGGGGCAATCCAGATTATCCCATGCACGGATGCGGCATCTGCGTCGCTTCGAGGCGTAAAGGAGTGGAAGAGATGACGCTTGATGATAAGGTCAAGGCATTCCTGTCAGTGAGCTCCGGCTACGGCTACGGCTCCGGCTACGGCGACGGCTCCGGCTACGGCTCCGGCTACGGCGACGGCTACGGCTACGGCTACGGCGACGGCATTAAAAGTTTCAATGGGGAACCGGTCTATCGAATTGACGGCGTAAACACGCTGATTCATTCCGTGCGCGGCAACACTGCGCACGGGGCAATTGTGAACGATGACTTGACGCTCACACCGTGCTACATCGTCAAGCAGGACGGGTTTTTTGCGCACGGCGAAACGCTGCGAGAAGCAATGGAGGACTTGCGCGATAAGCTTTTTGAGGATATGCCGGAAGATGATCGCATTGAGATGTTCTTGAGTGAGACAGACCGCGAGAAAACGTATCCGACGCAGTACTTTTACGACTGGCACCACCGCTTGACCGGTTCATGCGACATGGGGCGAAAGCAGTTTGCCCATGACCACGGCGTCGACCTCGAGCACGGCATGATGACGCTTACGGAGTTCTTGGAGTTGACGAAAGACGCTTATGGCGGCGATGTGATCCGAAAAGTGATTAGTAAGATGCAGGAGGTGGAGTGATGGTTTCTGGTGAGGCATTGAAAAAGCTGCAAGAGCAGAATATGATAGGCTGAGGGCTGGATGGCCGCCAGAACGTGCTCTTTTTGAACGTGTAAGTTTAAATAAATATGAGCACCAAAAGAAAGCATTGGAGGCGAAGAAGAATGAGTAAGGCTGTTATGCTGAGCATCCGCCCCAAGTGGGCGGAGAAGATTGCCAACGGTGAAAAGACGATTGAGGTGCGAAAAACCAGACCGAAGCTGGACACGCCGTTCAAATGCTACATCTACTGCACGCTGCAAGGCTGTAACGAGTTTTTTCGAGTTGACCTCGGGGGTGATGTTGCCAAGTGGAACCGCGGAAAGTGGGCAGACCGCAAGGGCAAGATTATCGGCGAATTTACCTGCGACCGTATTTACGAGCTTGAGACCAAAGCGCGCGGCGGCAGCTACTACGTCAAGGGTGAAGACTGGCTGACGGCGTGCGAAGTAGCTCAACAGTCCTGCCTTACCCTCAAAGACATGCACGACTATCTGCACGCGCAAACGGGCTACGGCTGGCACATTACCGATTTGCGCATCTACGACGCGCCGAAGTGCTTGTTGAGTTTTGGGCGGAAAGGCTTTGCAGACGCGAGCCAAGCGTCTTCGGGGGCGGAGAATGTTGCGATTGCGATAAGCGCGCGCCGCAGAGCTGGTGCTATGTGGAGGTGATGAAAGATGGCTGAATTAAAACCTTTTGCGAAATTGACAATGCTGCGAAGTCGGATTTTTGCCCGCATTGCGGCGCGAAGATGGACGGAGGAAATAGTTGATGGTTAAAGTGTTCTGTGATATGTGTGGGCGCGAGATTGACTACGAGGTTGACGGCGTGAATCTGGATTTCAATCACTACGGCGTTGTAAATTTTAAGACACCATTTTCTGCAGAGAAACAACTGTGCCTCTCCTGCGCTGCCAGAGTTTGTAACTTTGTGGAGAACTCCGCGAAGATGGACGGAGGTGACAGCGATGCGACTGATTGACAGGGATGCTATTCATTGGCGACCAGATGAAAATTGGGAGCTTTACGCTACAGCAGCAGATATTAGGGCCATCCCTATTGTAGACGCCGTGGTCGTGACGCGGTGCAAGGACTGCAAGCACAGCACATTGCCGTCCGAGCTTACCCAGCGATACGGGAAGCCGGGGACGCTGACGTGTCACAACAGACATTCGCCATGCAACAGGCGCAATGTTGGTGAGAACGATTTTTGCAGCTACGGCGAGCCGAAGGAGGGATAACGCATGGACGTTGTTGGGCGAAAGGTTGTTAAAACGCGGGCGGCTCATGTGTGCTTCGGTTGCGGGCGCAAATTCGAGCAAGGGGCTATAATGGAGCGCAGTTGCGTTTTCGATGGGACGCCGTGGACGTGCTATCTGTGCGAGAGCTGTCAGAAAGCGTCTTCTGAGTTAGGATGGCAAGACGAGTATGGGTTTGGAGACTTGCGCGAACGTTCGCTGAAAAGAACGCGCTGCGGAATGACGTAACTAAAATGACGCATAGAGCCGCTTTTGAGCTTGGGCGCGCCAATTACGCAGAATCCCACCCGTGGCGCAACCTGTGGGCGTGGGTGAAGAGAAAGCTCAAAATGGCATAAGAAGAGGCGGGGCGAAAGCCCTGCTTCTCTTTTTGCCGTGAGGGAGAACCCCTTTCTTTTCTTTTATATTTCTTTTCTTTCGGGAGAGGGTGCTATATGCAGAATGTATCTATGTTGTATGTATGTAACTATACAGGGGAGAGCGCAGAAAGGAAAGAGAAAGTTTCTGCACCCGTGGTGAGAAATAAAAGATGGCGTGTTACCGTCGGAAATAGGAAGCTCGGTTCCCCGAGCGGGGATAAGAATGCTGCGCGATAAGGCCGAGGACGGGGGGCTTGCAGCATAAAAAAGAAAGGCGGTGGCGGCATGGCGAAAACTGGGCATCCTCCCAAATATGCGACGGTCGAAGAAATGCAGGCCGTCATTGACCGATACTTTGAGGATTGCAAGGGCGAGCCGATCATAGGGGACGACGGGATGCCGATTCTCGACAAATTCGGGCAGCCGTTTATCATTCATCAGCGCCCACCGACGGTGACGGGGCTGGCGCTCGCGCTTGGATTTACAAGCCGTCAAGCGCTGCTGAACTATCAGGCAAAGAAAGAATTCGTTGACACGGTTACGCGCGCGAAGGCCCGCATCGAGGCTTACGCAGAGGAACGGCTCTTCGACCGAGACGGTCAGCGTGGTGCGGAATTCAGCCTGAGATACAATTTCCGCTGGATAAATGACGAGAAGAAGGACGACAGCGGAGAGAGCGCGTGCGGTGTGGCAGAGCTGCCCGCGGTAATGCCTGTTCCGCAGGACGCGGGAGGTGATGCGAATGGCGAAGCGTAGCGTGGTATGGAAGCCGCAGCCCAAGCAGGCGCTCTTTATGAGCCGCTGGGAGGACGAGGCTCTATACGGCGGCGCAGCCGGTTAGGCGGGGGAAAATCCGACGCGTTGGTCATCGAGGCATTGCGGCAGGTGAATATCCCGTATTACAAGGCGATCATCCTGCGAAAGACCTTCCCGCAGCTTGCCGAGCTCATTGACAAGACGCTGAACTACTACCCGCGTATCTATCCGGGCGCACGCTACAACGGCAGCAGCCACACGTGGACATTCCCGAGCGGGGCGAAAATACTCTTCGGCTCGATGCAGTACGCAAAGGACAAGATCAAGTATCAGGGCCAAGCGTATGACTTTATCGCATTTGACGAGCTGACCCACTTTACGTGGGAGGAATACAGCTACCTCTTTTCCCGCAACCGACCGAACGGGCCGGGGACGCGTGTATATATCCGCAGCACGGCGAACCCAGGCGGTGTGGGGCACGGATGGGTCAAGGAACGTTTCATAACAGCAGCGCCGCCGATGAGAACTATCCGTGAGGATGCCGTCGTGCGCTTTCCAGATGGGCACGAAGAGCATCGGCAGAAGAGCCGCATCTTTGTGCCGAGCACGGTATTCGACAACAAGATATTGCTTAAGAACGACGACAGCTATTTGACGCGCCTGGCGTCGATGCCGGAGGCAGAAAAGAACGCACTGCTCTACGGTGACTGGGACACGTTCTCCGGGCAGGTGTTTACCGAGTGGCGCAATGACAGCGAACACTACCGCGACCGCATCCATACGCACGTCATTGCGCCGTTTCATGTGCCGAAGGAGTGGCCGATTTGGTGCGCGATGGACTGGGGCTATTCAAGGCCGTTTGCCATCGGCTGGTTTGCGGTCGACCATGATAGGCGGCTCTACCACATCAGGGAATATTACGGCTGCACGGGCACACCGAACGAGGGCGTGAAGATGGAACCGACGGCGGTTGCCCGCGAGATGAAACGCATTGAGGCGGAAGACCCGAACCTCAAGGGGCGGCACATCTTCCGTGTGGGCGACCCCGCCATTTGGGGTACGCAGGGCACGGAGAGCATCGGCTCGCTCTTTGAGCGCGAGCGTGTCTACTTCGAGAAGGGGGATAACGCCCGCATCGACGGCAAAATGCAGCTGCACAACCGATTCGCGTTTGATGAGAACGGCGTTCCGATGCTGTATATCTTCGATACGTGCAAAAATTTCATTCGCACGGTGCCAAACCTGGTTTACGACGAAAAAGACGTTGAGGACGTGAACACCGAGCAGGAGGATCATATCTACGACATGACACGCTATGTGTGCATGGAGAATCCCATTGCGGCGCGGGTAAATAAGCCGCCGAAGCTGGTCTCGTACGACCCGCTGGACATCAATACGCCGAGCTACGACAGATATGCGTGGTTCCAACACAACTGACAGGAGGGGAAGACATGGCAGGAACGAGAAAATTCCCGCAGACGCAGCAGCAGGCCGACGCGGCTGGCGCTGCTGCGATGTTGGATGCAAAGGCGGAAGCGCCGCTTGTAGGCGCATTCCGCGACAGCGACGCGGCGATGAACAGCGGCGCAGCCATTGGCAGCAAGGAGATCGGCGACGCCGTAGAAACGCTGCAAAAGTACAAGCAGGGCAAGAGCAACTTCGAGAATCGCATCATCAGCGAGGAGCGCTGGTGGAAGCTGCGGCATTGGGAGGATATCCGCCACGGGACGAAAGACGCGGGGGAATCGCCCGAGCCTGCGAGTGCGTGGTTGTTTAACTCGATCATGAATAAGCACGCCGACGCGATGGACAACTACCCCGAGCCCGTATGCCTGCCTCGCGAGAAGAGCGACGAGGAAAGCGCGCAGACGCTCTCGTCTGTGCTGCCGGTCATCATGGAATACAACGAATTTGACAGCACATACAGCTTCGAGTGGTGGGAAAAGCTCAAACACGGTGTGGCGATCTACGGTGTGTTCTGGGACAAGGAGAAAGACAATGGGCTCGGCGACATCGCTATCGAGGGCATTGACCCGCTGAATATCTTCTGGGAGCCAGGGGTTGAGGATATCCAGAAGAGCCGCAACGTGTTTACGGTGGCGCTCGTCGACCGCGACATCATCGAGGACGAATACCCGCAGTTTGCGAATAAGCTCAGCGGCAGCAGCATTGAAACGGCGAAATACGAGTACGACGATACGGTGGACACAAGCAACAAAGTCGCCGTGATCGACTGGTATTACCGCAAGAAGACCGCAGACGGGCGAACGGTGCTGCACTACGCAAAGTTCATCGACGAGGAGCATATCATCTACGCCAGCGAAAATGACCCCGAATATGCGGAGAGTGGCTTCTACGAAGACGGCGAATATCCGTTCGTGTTCGACGTGTTGTTCCCCGAAAAGGGCACACCTGCGGGATTTGGATATACAGCCATTGCAAAGGATCCGCAGCTCTACATCGACAAGCTGTGGGGCAACATCCTCGAAACTTCAATGATGGGCAGCAAGCGCCGGTATTTCGCGAGCGAAAGCCTGAACATCAACGAAGAAGAGTTCCTTGACTGGCGCAAGCCGATCATCCACGTGTCCGGACAGATCGACGAGAGCAGGCTCCGCGAGGTAACGACGCGCCCGCTCGATTCCATCTACGCGAATATCGTACAGATGAAGATCGACGAGATGAAGGAAACGAGCTCAAACCGCGACGTGTCCAATGGCGGCACATCCAGCGGTGCAACGGCTGCGGCGGCTATTTCTGCACTGCAGGAGGCGGGCAACAAGGCGAGCCGCGATATGATTTCGGCGTGCTACCGCGCGCAGGCGAAAATCGTGAAGCTGTGCATCGAGCGCATGCGGCAGTTCTACGACGCAGCGCGCACTTTCCGCATCACGAATGAAATGCCCTACGAGTATGCGCAGATCGGCGTGAACGAGCTTGGCGATCAGGTGACGGGCGTGGACAGCCTCGGCAATGACCTGTTCCGCAGACCGGTCTTTGACATCAAGATCAAGGCGCAGAAGAAGAATCCATTCTCCCGCGCAGAACAGAACGAGCGGGCGAAAGAGCTGTATTCGCTGGGATTCTTCTCCCCAGACAGGGCGCAGGAAAGCATGATTGCGCTCGACATGATGGACTTCGAAGGAATCGACAAGATCAAAAGCCAGGTCAACGAGGGCGCGACGCTCTACAACGTCGTGCAGCAGCAGAGCGATCAACTGCAAAAGGCGCTCGCGGTCATCCAGCAGCTTACGGGACAGGACATGGGCATCGGAATGGCGGGCGGCACGCAGAGCGGTGGCTCGACACGTAAGAGCGGCAGCGGCGGAATTGAGAGCAAGAACGCCGACGCGCAGAGCGCGCAGACGCCGTACATGCAGAAGCTTGCCGAACAGTCTAAGCCGAACATGGACACGGGCAGCAGTGCGGCGATGCCGGGGGTGTAAGCGCATGACGATGGTTCACATCGAGCACGAGATCGGTCGCTACATGATCCTGTGCGAAGGCCATTCGGCGGACGAGAAATGCTGCAACTACATCACTGGCGTGATGTACGCTTTCGGTGGCTATGTAAAGAACATGGAAGCCGATGGAGAGTGCGAGGTCTATGGCTTTGAGATAGACGAGGGTGCGCCGCGCTTCCTCATCCACTGCGGCGGCGATGAGCGCATCGAGGCGGCATTTATTGCGGCCTGCATCGGGCTCAAGCAGCTTGAGGACATGAGGCCGGATGCCATTATGGTCAGTTTCGCAGAAAATTAAAAAATTTTGCTCACCCGTGGTGAGATGGAGGAAGCCGCATGTTACGCTTTAGGCGTGCGAGTGGCTTCCCCCTATTCATACGCCCGCGAGGGAGGGGCGGCGTTTTTCTTCATCTTTTCGCCGCTCTCCCCCTCCCCTGCGGGCAATGGGAAGCGCTGCACGGCCTACACGGAGGGCCGAATATCCGCGATTTGACAAGCAGGAGGGATACCATGAACCTCAAAACCACGCTTCGCGTGATCCTGAGCCTCTTTGACGGCGGCGCTGCCGCTGCGGGAGCCGCTGCCGGTGCATCGGGCGGCGCTGAGGGAGGCGCAAGCGCACAGGGCGATACCACACAGGCAAGCTCTTCTCCCACCCGGAAGGGCAAAACGGGCGAATACGCCAACGTCGTGTTCGGCAAGCAGGAGACACCTGATGATACGGGAGCCTCTTCTGGCGAGCCGAAAGGCGATGGCGTGAAGATGCAGCAGCACGACGCCGGGGCTGCGGAAAAAGGCGGGGAAGACCTGAAAAAGGAGTTCCTTGACCTCGTAAACGGCAAGTACAAGGACGTGTACACTGCGGAGACGCAGCGCATCATCAACCGCAGATTCGGTGAAGAGAAGGCCAAAGACCAGAAAATCGCCGATTCGCAGCCCATTATCGACACACTGATGCGCCATTATGGCGTGTCGGACGGCGATATGAGTAAGCTTCGTGCGGCTTTTGAGGGCGATGCGGCGCTCAACAGCGTGCTCTACAACGCGGAAGCGGAGAGTATGGGCATGAGCGTGGAACAGTACCGCGAGTATGCGCGGATGCAGCAGGAAAACGAAGCGCTCAAACGCCAGGAAGAAGACAGACAGCGCCAGCAGAAAGCCGACGAGACTTATAACGACTGGATTCGTCAGGCGAGCGAGCTGGTCGGCACGGCGGACGCGCCGGGCGAGTACCCTGACTTCGACCTCAAGCGCGAAGTCGCGGAGAATCCGCGTTTCATTGCGATGCTGCGTGCGGGCGTCCCTGTAAAAGACGCTTACGAGGTATCCCATTTAGGCGACATTCAGGCTCGTAGCGCGGCGAAAGCTGCGGCGGAGATGGAAAAGCGCGTGATGGACAACGTCCGCGCGAAAGGAATGCGCCCAAACGAGAATGGAACCACTTCCCAGCCGGGGGTCATTGTCAAGAGTGACCCGAGCAAATTCACGAAGGCCGACCGCGCAGAGATCGCAAGGCGCGTTCGGCGCGGCGAGCGCATCGTATTCTGATGCCCGCCTAAATTTACCGACTGCAAGAAGGGAGACAAAACTCTATGAAGAAGTTCAAAGACATTTTCATTCTGCCCGTCATTCTGAGCCTGTTTGAGGGCCAGACGAACGTGACGACCGATGCCGGTCTCTCGGGCGAGATGAAGACCTACTACTGCGATACCCTGATCGACAACGCCGAACCCGAGCTGGTGCATGACCGCTTCGCGCAGAAGCGAAACATCCCCAAGGGCAAGGGCAAGGAGATCGAGTTCCGCAAGTATGATCCGCTGCCTAAGGCGCTCACGCCCATCACCGAAGGCGTGACCCCCAAGGGCCGCAAGCTGTCCATGACCACGCTGACCGCGCAGGTCGACCAGTACGGCGACTTCGTCGAGATTTCCGATATTCTCGACCTGACCGCCATCGACAACAACCTGCAGGAAGCGACGGTGCTGCTCGGCTCTCAGGCGGGCCGCACGCTCGACACCATCACTCGCGAGGTCATCAACGGCGGCTCTAACGTCCAGTACGGCGAAGGTCAGGTGACGGGCCGCCATCTGCTCGTTGGCGGCGAGGCCACGGGCAACCACTATTTCACGGTTCGCGCCGTCCGCAAGGCGGTTCGCTTCCTGAAAACCATGAACGCTCCGCGCTATGAGGGCTCCTACTGGGCCATCATTCACCCTGACTGTTCCTACGACATTCAGGATGACCCTGACTGGAAGCGCCCGCACGAGTACAAGGACACCAGCAACATCTACGACGACGAGATCGGCAAGATCGCTGGCGTCCGCTTCATCGAGACGACCGAAGCGAAGGTGTTCCACGCGGACGATCTGACCGAGGGCACACGCGACCTGACCGTCAAGAGCGCATCCGGCAAGGTCGTGACCGTAAACGAGGCCATCACCACTGCCGACGCCGCAAAGCTGGCTGGCCGTGAAGTCGTCATCGGTGGTGCGCTCCTTGAGATCGAGAGCGCCTCGGCTGCGGCTGCTGGCAGCGCAACGATCACGCTGAAAGAAGCACCTGCTGCCACCCCGACGGCGTCGACCGCCATCTATCCGGGCGAAGCCGGTGCGAAGGGCCGCAACGTTTACTCCACCCTCATCATGGGCGCGGAGGCTTACGGTACGACCGAGCTGACCGGCGGCGGTCTTGAGCACATCGTTAAGCCGCTCGGCTCTGCCGGTACGGCTGACCCGCTGAACCAGCGTGCAACTGTCGGCTGGAAGGCAACCAAGGTCGCCGAACGTCTGGTTGAGGCGTATATGATTCGCGTGGAAACGACTTCCACGTTCGATGAGACCCCGCTGACCTAACCACCAAGGGGACGGCTGTGAACGCCGCCCCCGACACTGAAACGGAGGAAAGACCGATGAGCGAAGCAAAGAACGCCGTTGCGGCTGTGAACGCCGCCCCCGCGGGCGAGGAGTACGTCAGCGTCCGCCTGTTCAAGGACAGCGGCAAGTATAAGGATGACCTGCTGGTGTGCGTGAACGGCGAAAGCTGCCTGATCCAGCGCGGCGTGACCGTGCAGGTCAAGAGAAAGTTCCTGTGGGCCATCCAGAACCAGATGAGACAGGACGCGTCGACCGCAAATCTCATCCAGACGATGAGCAGCGACTACGTTGAGAGCGCGAAGGCCCACAACGCGTAAGTGAATACGACCGCGAGACACGAAAAATGAGTTGCGACACGGCGCAGCAAGGGACGAAAAAGTCGCTCTTGCTGCGCCGTTTTCCATAAGAGAGGTGACAACATGGTTATTGAAAATGCTTACGCGCTCGAAGAGATCAAGCTCGGGCGCAGGGGGGAGAATCAGGCACGCAAGGTCGTCTTTAACGTGCTGGAAAAGTGGCGCGAGGGCTATGGCGAGGGCGTGGCGAGCCTGATCGTGCAGCGAAACGGCGATGCGCAGCCGTATCCCGTGACGGTGACAGAAGAGGACGGCGCGCTCGTGTGGCGGGTATCGAGTGTTGATACGGCGGTGGCCGGTGAGGGCGCGGCAGAGCTGCGCTATACCGTGGGCGATACCATTGTGAAGAGCCAGATATATAAAACACGCGTGCGCGAAACGCTGGAAGACAGCGGCGAGACACCGCCTCCGGCCTATCAAAGCTGGGTCGATGAGGTTTTGCAGGCGGCGGCGGATGCGGAGACGGCGGTATCCAAGATGCCATACGTCGACGAGACCACGGGCAACTGGTTCAAGTGGGATGCGGCGGCGGGAGCCTTTGCCGATACCGGCGTTCCTGCGACGGGCCCGCAGGGAGAAGTTGGCCCGAAGGGTGATACCGGCGAGCAGGGCCCGAAGGGTGATACCGGCGCAACCGGCCCCAAGGGCGACACGGGCGCAACCGGCGCACAGGGCCCAAAAGGCGAGAAGGGCGATACCGGCGCAACGGGTCCGCAGGGCCCCAAAGGTGAAACCGGCCCGCGCGGCCCGCAGGGGGAGCAGGGCATTCAAGGCGAGACCGGCCCCGCTGGCCCGCAGGGTGCAAAGGGAGACAAGGGCGATGCCTTTACCTATTCCGACTTTACGGCGGCGCAGCTTGCCGCGCTGAAAGGCGACAAGGGCGATACCGGCCCCCAAGGAGAGAAAGGTGACACCGGCGCGACCGGACCGACCGGCCCCGAAGGTCCGCGCGGCCCGCAGGGCGAACAGGGCCCGCAGGGACAGACCGGCCCGCAAGGCGAGCAGGGCCCAGCAGGCCCCAAGGGGGAGACCGGCAGCGGCTTCCGCGTGCTGGGCTACTACGCGAGCAAGGCGGCGCTGGACGCGGCCAAGAAAGCGACCGCAGCGGCGGGCGATGCTTACGGCGTTGGCACGGCAGAGCCCTACGACATCTACATTTTCGACGGCATTACCGGCGAGTTCATCAACAACGGCCCCTTGCAGGGCGCGAAGGGTGACACGGGGCCCGAGGGTCCGCAGGGTCCGAAAGGCGATCCCGGCGAGACCGGCCCTCAAGGCCCTGCCGGTGCGGATGGAGCCCCGGGCAAGGATGGTGCGAAAGGCGCAGACGGTGCCGCCGGCAAGGACGGCGTGACGTTCACGCCGAGCATGAGCGACGACGGCGACCTGTCGTGGACGAACGACGGCGGCAAGGCGAATCCGCAGACCGTGAACCTCAAGGGCCCGAAGGGCGACACGGGCGCACGGGGGCCTGCCGGTGCTGACGGCGCGAAGGGAGATACCGGCCCAGAGGGGCCAAGGGGACCGCAGGGAGAGCAGGGCCCGCAGGGCAAGACTGGTCCGCAAGGCGAAATCGGTCCGCAAGGCCTGACGGGTCCGCGAGGCCCTGCCGGCGCGGATGGCGCGAAGGGCGCGGACGGCGCAAAGGGCGCGACCTTTACCCCTGCTGTGTCCGCGGCGGGAGACCTGAGCTGGTCGAACGACGGCGGGCTTGCGAATCCCGCGACGGTCAACATCAAAGGCCCCAAGGGAGACCAGGGCGAAAAGGGCGAGCAGGGCGAGAAAGGCGAGACCGGTGCGACCGGCCCGCAGGGCCCCGCAGGCCCCGTCAATATCCCCTCCACCACCGCCATCCTCAAGGGCAACGGCTCGGGCGGGCTGGTGGCGGCAACGCGAGGCAGCGACTACATCGCAAGCGGCAACATCGTCAAGCAGACGCTTGTTGCAACCGAGACCACGCCGACCGAGAACTACGCCATCAACTGGCTGTACGGCTAAGGAGGGCAACATGGCGAACAAAGCAATCGGCACACTGGCGGTCGGCTCGTCTGTGTACCTCAACGTCGGCGGTGTGCGGAAGGAATTTTTGGTGGTGCATCAGGGGTTGCCGAGCAGCATGTATGACGCAAGCTGCAACGGCACTTGGTTGCTGATGAAGGATTGCTACGAGAACCGTGCTTGGAACAACTCCAATGTAAACAAGTACGAAACCAGCGACATTCATAGCTACCTGAACAGCACGTTCCTGAACCTGTTCGATTCCGACATCAAGGATGCCATCAAGCAGGTGAAGATCCCGTACCGTCAGGGCGGTGGCTCCGGCGGCACTGACCAGAGTGGCGCGAACGGCCTGCCCTGCAAGGTGTTCCTGCTATCCGGTCCTGAAGCCGGCTTGGCTGGCGCAAGCTATATACCGAATGATGGCACTAAGCTGGATTACTTCAACGCGAACACCAAAATAGACTCCAAGCGCATTGCATATCTGAGTGGTACGGCCACTGCTTGGTGGCTCCGCTCCCCGAGCACCTACAGCGCCAACTACGTGTTGGTCGTCAACTCCCAAGGCGGCTACAACGACACCTACGCATCCAACGCGTGCGGCATTCGCCCCGCTTTGGTTCTTCCCTCTGACGCCCTCGTCGACGATTCCGGCAACGTCCTGCCGCCGGTTGACCTCACCGCTCACAAGACGCTCATAAACGGCACGGCCTACACCGTGAAGGGTGGCAAGTGCATGGTCAACGGCACGGTGTACAACATCAAGAAGGGCAGGACGCTTATCGGCGGGACGGGGTATGACATCACGTTTAAGCCGAGCTACGACCCCGTATTTGCCAACAACACGTGGGAGCAAATCATCGCTGCGTGTCACAACAACGAAGTGCCGGAAACGTGGAAGGTAGCAGACCAGAAAACCATGGCCATTGGCGGCGTGGACTATCTAATCGACATCATCGGTAAGAACCACGATGACTATTCAGACGGCTCGGGCAAGGCTCCGCTGACCTTCCAGCTGCATGACTGCTACGGCAAGTACAAGAACATGAACAGCTCCAACACCAACAGCGGCGGCTGGACGAGCTGCGCCATGCGAAGCACACACCTGCCTGCCATTCTGGCGCTGATGCCAACGGAGGTACAGAACGGCATCCGGGAGGTGAATAAGCTGACCTCGGCGGGCAGTCAGAGTCCCAACATCAACACCACGGCGGACAAGCTGTTTCTGCTGAGCGAGATCGAGATTTTCGGCAGCGTCAGATATTCCGAGAGCGGCGAGGGCGCGCAGTACGACTACTACAAGGCGGGCAACAGCACGGTGAAGCAGCGAAACGGCAGCGCGGACACCTGGTGGGGGCGCTCTCCGTTTGGCGGCAACTCCACGTATTTCTGCGATGTCTACGACAACGGCAACGTCGGTCGCAACTCCGCGAGCAACGTTGCCGTTGTCGTAGACATCGCAGAAATA